>RCUL01000039.1_pt1 | contig 157249 bp, 137 predicted proteins | sample 2167521 | NCBI WGS metagenome assembly RCUL01 (sample SAMN09932745, study PRJNA488358) | compost metagenome | feature: garden; material: soil; isolation source: compost soil in acetic acid-enriched culture | place: Germany: Experimental Botanical Garden Goettingen | collected 2016-01-27
TTACCCCTCAACTGCATTTCGCCCTCGGGCTTTAGCTCTTAATAGCGAACGGTCAGCCCTCTCTAAGAGTTCTATCCAACTCGCCGCTCCTATCGCAAAACCAATACTGACAGACACATGCAATTTTTCATCTGAACCTGACAAATCAATTTCTTGTAAAGAAATCGCAATCCGAATTTTTTCTGCTAAAAGTCGTGCATCTATAAATTGCATCTGCTCTAATAATATTAAAAACTCATCTCCGCCATAACGAACAATTAAATCTGAACTTCGTATATTTTGCTTTAATTGCTCGGCAATATTAACAATGACATGATCACCTACAATATGCCCATATTGGTCATTCACCTGTTTAAAACGATCAATATCTATAATCATTAAACAAGTCTGCGTAAATTTTTGAGGGTAACTTTCAACAATTTTTAAATATTCAGATAAAGCGAGACGGTTGGACACACCAGTTAATGGGTCTGTATTCGCTATATTCTTTAATTGAAATTCAAAAGCATCGCGTTGTTGCAACATACGTTGTAATCGATCAATCGCCTCAAATAAGGAAAAAAATTCACCTTTTGTTGTTACATTCATCTCATCTGTCCAATGATCAGAACTATGCGACAAATCTAAAATTAAAGTCCTCGCTTTTATTAAAGGGGAAAACACTCTTCTTTGCGCATAATTAAGCGTAAGTAACGCGGTGGTTAGAGAAATTAAAGAAATTAATAAAGTTAAAAGAAAACCATTTCGAGCAATTACATTTTCTTGAGTGGCAATTACAACACTTTCATCAAGAATATAACTTTGTAAATCAACCACAGTGGTAAATTTACCCACGATTGCTTCTGTCAATTGAGTGCCATTTAAATAATATGGCTCCCCCTTTTGGCTTTCTTCCAATAACTTTTCTACAATTGGAATACCTTTGTCTATAAATTCTGATTTCACTCGGGAATATAACCGACGGTATTCTGGGGTCTTTGCCTGTTCGGGCTGTAAGGTATCAACCAAAATCCATAAATATCTAGACTGATGCTGAGTTTGCAGGGAACGTGCGCGATTATTACTTGGAATTTCTTCATTAAAGCTCACAGGAGCAATAATATTAGATGCCATCCGCCCTGCCTGATCGCGCATATCGGTCAGGACTATAATCAGCGTAAAGTAATTAGAAATACGGCTATCTTTACTTTTTAGCTGCAACATCAGTTTTTGCAGTATTTCCCTACAATTATCCCATGCTCCAAACATCCCTAAAATGGCATTATCCATTTGGACGGAAGTTCGCGCTCCATATGGAATTTCACCATAATAGTCGACCACATGCCGAGCTTGTCTAAGATTTTCTTTGAAGTTGGTTTGCAGCTCATTTGCTAATGAAACATAACCTGCTTGTTTTAAGATAAGAATACTTGTATCAATTTGCTCATCGACAATTAAACGAAATTTTTTTAATTCTTGCTGATTCTTTAATAAATCATGAGGACTGCTCGACATCATTTTATTGGCTGGAGCACGCTCCTTAGAAATTTTATAGGCAATATCGGCTACAGCTCTTAAGCTTTTTATTTCGGCTAAGGCTTGTCTAGTTTTTATATAATCCTGATAGCTTCCCACAATGAGGGGGATCGCCATGAATAATAAGGACAAAATAATAACCAGCATAAAAAAGAACAGTCGATTACTAATATGCTCTGAACGTAATCCTGACATTTCTAGCTGGTACTCCGTAAATGTCCTGCCATTTTTACTACGATATAAATTAGGCTTAAATCCATCCTAGCATTTTAATAACTAGAATTTCATCAATAAACCCTTCATTTCTCTTTTAATAATTATACGTTTCCTACCTTTTAGTAAGCTTAAATAATAAACGGGATCGAAAAATTAAATGATATTTATAAAAAAACTCTATTTTACAGATTAAAAATTTTTAGCAATGATAGTAAAACATATTTAGTTATCCTCTTGGATGCACTTCTCCCAGCATCCACTGCCCAGCTTTCAGCTGGGTTCTTTTTGATCTATTATTTTTCAATAAATTTCATATAATTTTTCTTATAATTTTAAGATTTTCTTATAGATAAAAAAAAGCTCAACCTTGGGGAAAGCTGAGCTCATAAAATCTGATGTGCTACACACATCGTATCTGGGAAAGCACTTTAAACCCTAAAAACGTTAGGTAGTGAACTTTGCAATTGAATTATGTGACTTATCTCTACTTTTGTAAAGTCGATTAAATTAATCAGAATTCAAAATTTAATCGATTTTTCAACTTAAAATAGAGATTTCTTTTATCTTATTCACTTATATAATAATTAAAAATAGTTAAATTTTTTAGTTAAACTAATCTAAATATTGTTAACTATTGCTCAAAATATTACAAATTCGACAAGAAAACGATGTTTTTTTATTCGCATTGTAAACAATATTATACTTTCATTAATGTTAAAACCGATTAATATAATCTATTTTTCCAATCACAATTGTAATAACTTTTAAACATTTACTTCTAAACTCCCTATGAAATATAATTATTAGCCTCTTGTAAATGTTCATTTTTTTATCAGGTTGACAATTTACTTTTCATTTGATTAGTTTTTCACCAATTTTAACATAAGTGTCAAATATCTTTAACATTCCTTTTTTTCATTATTGACTTCATAAATTGTTACAATACAATGACCCCAGCTTTATCTCTTGTTATTGCTGGAAATGATTATGAAAAAACTTGGTTTAGCCACTGCTGTATTATTAGCCATGACCGGTGCTCATGCTTATCAATTTGAAGTTCAAGGTCAATCAGAATATGTTGACACAACTGCAAACGATAAAAACTTCACTGGTGACGTTGCTGGTACATTCTATTTAAAAAATGTTGATACCGCTAAAGGTCCATTAGCTGAAGCAGCTTTCTTGAATCAAGCTTCTAGCGTATCTTTAGGTTATAGCTACCAACAGTATGACCAAAACAACGTAAACTACCACATTGGTACTTACGGTGTTAAAGGCGAGGCTTACGTTCCTACTCCTTACCTTCCTGTATATGCTAGCGCGACTTACAACCACACTGATGTTGATGGTAAAAACAACAACTCTAAAGATGACAACGGTGACCGTTATGCATTAGAAGTTGGTGCTATGTTGTTACCTAACTTCTTGATGACTGTTGGTTATACAAGTGTTGCTAACCAATTCGCTTTAGATAACTTTGGCATCATCAGCAACGGTATCTACTCTGCTGTAAACCAAACTGCTGCGATTCAAGATGACCAAGATGCTGTTACAGCACGTGCTAAATATGTAGGTCCAATCGATGGAACTAACATGGCAATTGGTTTTGAAGCTGCTGGTGCTTTCGGTGAAGAAAACCAATACGGTTTAAAAACTGACCTTTACTTAACTCCTAAGTTAAGTGTTGGCGCATCTTTCGTTGGTAACGATGGTGCAGCTGACATCAAAGGTAATGACCTTGGTGAATTCCGTCAAGCTTGGGGTGGTAACGTAAACTACTTCATTACTCCAGCTTTAGCAGTTGGTGCATCGTACATGAAAGCTGACGTTAAAAAGTCTAGCTACGATACACAAACTATCGGCTTAAATGCTAAATTCCGTTTCTAATTTAATTTAGAAATTGAATTAAAAAAGGACTCTATTGAGTCCTTTTTTTTATACCTAAATATTAGCTTCGTACAATATTTAAGAAATACAGATGACGTTCGTATTGATCAATAATGTCTTGAATTAAATCTTCTTGCGTCCAATCCATTACATCATAGTTCTGGCCACCTTCTCGTAAAAACACTTCAGCCTGAAAATATTGCCCATCTTCTGCTTCTATACGCCCCATAAGAAAACTTGGTGGCAATGTTTCACGTGAAACAACTTTATAAATAAAATTAATTTCATTGTGATGGTCTACCCTAAGCTGCATACCATCTTCAAGCTGACTAATTGAAACTTCTAAATGACGGCGTTTCAACTCATGCTTAATATTTTCAAAAGCACGGCTTACCTGATTTTCAATATATTGCTTTACTTCGTCTTCACTATGAGGATAGTGCATGATTAATCCTAGACGCTGTTGCCAGCTTCGTGGATTATGAATAGCACGCGGTGTGATTCGTGCTTCCTGAATAGCAGTCATTTTAGTGACATCAAGATGCAATGCTTTGATTAATCCCCAACTCATTAACAGCATGACGACAGTAAATGGTAATGCACTCATAATGATTGAGGACTGAAGCGCAGCCAACCCACCGACCAACAACAGAATAATGGCAAGTAAAGCCATAAGTACTGTCCAGAACAAACGCTGCCAAGTCGGTGAATTTTCTGTTTTTGAAGTTAAATAATCAGTAACTAATGCCCCTGAATCGGCCGAGGTCACAAAAAATAAAACCACTAAAACAGTTGCCAAGACATTCATTACCCCAGAGAAAGGTAAATGATTTAGAAATTCAAATAATGCGACTGATGAATCTTGTTGAACCGCCTGAATTAAGGTGGTTTGATGCTCATGGATAATGCTAAATAACGCAGCATTTCCTAAAAAGCCCATCCAGATAATGGTAAAACCAGTTGGGATAAGCAAAACCCCAACAATAAACTCTCGAATGGTACGACCACGTGACACGCGGGCAATGAACATTCCTACAAATGGCGACCAAGAAATCCACCAAGCCCAATACAAGATCGTCCAGCCCCCAATCCATCCATTTGGCTGATAAGCATATAAATTGAATGTCATGGTAAAAAGGTTAGAGAGGTATTGCCCAGTATTTTGAATAGTGGTTTGGAGTAAATAAATGCTAGGGCCGGCAATAAAAATAAATACTAAGAGAATTACAGCGAGAACTAAGTTTATTTCTGATAAACGTTTTACCCCTTTATCTAAACCTAGAAATACGGATAAAGAGGCCAAAATACTCACAAAAATAATGAGTAGAACTTGAACATGGGTACTTTGCTCTACACCAAATAAATAATGCAAACCAGAATTGATCTGCGTTACGCCGAAACCAAGAGATGTCGCGACACCAAATACCGTTCCAATCGTTGCAAAAATATCAATGCTATCGCCCAATGGACCATAAATCTTTTTCCCAATGAGAGGATAAAGTGCGGAACGGGTCTTCAACGGTAAATTATGTCTATAGGCAAAATAAGCTAAAGCCAGTCCGACTACAGCGTAAATCGCCCATGCATGTAACCCCCAGTGGAAAAAGGTTACTCTTAGTGCTTGCTGTGCTGCATCAATGGTTTGTGCCTCACCGCTTGGCGGGGTAACGTAATGCATGACGGGTTCAGCAACGCCGAAGAACATCAAACCAATCCCCATCCCTGCTGTAAACAGCATGGCGAACCAGGACCCATTATTATAATCAGGCTGGCTATGATCAGGCCCTAATTTAATGCGTCCAATCGATGAACAGGCGATATAAATCAATAAGATGAGAAAGAAAGCAACAGATAAAACATAAAACCAGCTAAATGAATCAGTGATCCATTGTTTTAATTGTTGCGTTAGAAGCTCAAAAGAACTCGGAGCAATCACCACTACTGCTAAAAACAAAGCAATAATAATGACCGTACCAAAAAATACGTTAGGATTAACGTTTGCGAACCAACCGGACTGTTTGGAAGGCATAAATCCTCCATGTTATTTTAATGACGAGTGACAGGCTTAAATGCCAATAAGATATTCATAGAATGAACAAAGCTAGGGCTTTCAATAGAGAAAGCCGATAACACTCTAAATAAACTTAAAGAATATTGCAGTTACAAAGGTGTAAATAAATTAAAACACCTCCTCCATTATTTATCTGAATTTTTTTTAGGGAGGTGGGTAATATATTGTAAAGCAATTAATCGAGTTACGATTAAAGCCAAATACATAACTCCACAGAACATTTGGAGCATGGCTAAAACGCGCGCTGGTGGGCTCAGAGGCATTAAGTCAGATAAACCTGTAGCCGATTGCAAGCTAAAGCTGAGAAATAATAAATCTAACCATGTCTGTAAGTGATGAACGTTATTTGGATTTTGAAAGCTAGACGGAAGAATAAGCTGACAAATGTTGTATAAAAATGCAAAACCCCAAGCAATAAGCGTAAAAACTGCTGCTGCCGCAAACAACTCATCTCTTGTTAAATACTGATCGGCAAACATATAACGAAATAAGCCATAAGCTGCTGAAAAGTAAGCTAGCGCTTCACAGCCATGCGCAAAAACCTGAACGTATAAATTGCCGTAACCCAATAAAATAAATACCGAAGATATAATCGCCCCACTAACAAATGTTAACCCGAGAAAAGTAAACATTGGGGTTTGACGAATAACCTTGGCAATAATGAGTAGGGCCAGCACTCCTAAAGCCCATGTTAGGGTGCGGTAAAATACATCATGAAAAGTCAGCATAGCCAAAATGAGTAAGATAAATTGCACAAGCAGCAACCATGCAGAAGGTAGCAATCGAAAGCTCGCCCAGAACTCGATGATAGATCGCATTATTATTTTCCTTGTTTCATTATGCTTTTTGAGGTCTAGCAAATCATACTGTACACAAAACAAGGCAAACAAGTTGTTCTTTATTAATATCTAAACCCTAAATTGAAAATTAAATAAGTATAAAAAAAGCCCCGTAGGGCTTTTTTTAAGAATTAGATAGCAATATTGCACTTAGTGATCCGATGCACCAGATGCCCCAATACCTGTCATTGAACGAACATATTGAGCATCGAAAGCAGCACGCTCTTTTTTAGCACGTGCAGAGTTATCGGTAACCGAGAACAACCAACAGCAAAGGAAAGACAACGGCATTGCGAATAATGCAGGGCCATTGAATGGATTGATTGGTGTATCAGAGATTTTTAAAGTATCTACCCAAACTGCTTTAGATAGCACAATCAATACTACTGCTGTTACAAGACCAACCACACCACCAATAACTGCGCCACGAGTCGTTAAACCTTTCCAGAACATTGAAAGAACAAGAACTGGGAAGTTTGCACAGCAAGCTACAGAGAATGCCAAGCCCACCATGAACGCCACATTTTGCTTTTCAAACAAAATACCCAAAATCATGGCAAAAATAGCTAAACCAAGTGTCGCAATTTTTGACATGCGAAGCTCTGAAGCTGGGGTAGTTTGACCTTTTTTGAATACGTTAGCGTATAAATCGTGAGAGATTGCAGATGCGCCTGAAAGTGTTAAACCAGCAACAACAGCAAGAATGGTTGCGAAAGCTACTGCTGAAATGAAGCCCATGAATAAGTCACCGCCTAAAGCGTCACTTAAATGCACGGCTGCCATATTGTTACCACCAACAAGCTCAAGTTTGCCTGTTACTGCCATTTTTGCAACGTCAAGGAATTGCGGATTGTTTGATACGAAAAGAATCGCACCGAAACCAATAATGAAAGTTAGAAGGTAGAAGTAACCAATAAACCCTGTCGCAACCACAACCGATTTACGCGCTTCTTTTGCATCTTTTACTGTAAAGAAACGCATAAGAATGTGCGGTAAACCAGCTGTACCAAACATTAATGCCAAACCAAGAGACAAGGCATCAATCGGGTTTGCAGCAAGTTTACCTGGCCCCATAATTTTTGCAGCATCGGTCAAGCTTACATCATGCACTTTACTGAATACTTCAATTGATTGGGTAAACATGTTGCTGAAACTAAAGCCAACTCCTTTCATGACCATGAATGCCATGAAGGTTGCGCCACTAAGTAACATTACCGCTTTGATAATTTGTACCCATGTCGTTGCCAACATACCACCAAAGATTACATAGGCCATCATTAATAGACCAACGATGACTACAGCAATATTGTAGTTCAAACCAAATAGTAATTTGATGAGCTGACCCGCACCTACCATTTGAGCAATCAAATAGAATGCCACAACAACAAGTGAACTGATTGCAGCTAAAGTACGTACTGGTTTTTCTTCAAGACGAAATGAAACCACATCTGAAAGGTTATATTTACCAAGGTTACGCAAACGTTCTGCAATTAAGAATAAAACGATTGGCCAACCTACCATAAACCCAAGCGAGTAAAGTAAGCCATCAAAGCCCGAACTAAACACCAACGCAGAAATACCAAGGAAGGATGCGGCAGACATATAGTCGCCAGCAATTGCCAGACCATTCTGGAAACCGCTGATGCCACCACCTGCGGTATAGAAATCTTGTGTTGATTGGGTTTGTTTTGCAGCCCACTTAGTAATAAACAAAGTGAAGCCAACAAAAATTAAGAACATGATGATGGCATGCCAGTTAGTCGCCTGTTGCTCAGCTTCACCTAAGTCAGGACCCGCCATAGCTACCGTTGAATATAGCGATGCTGCTGTCAGCAAGACTTTCGCCTTTAATGAATTCCATTTCATATTAGTGTAGTCCTTTATCGTGCGTGATGGCTTCAACTTCCTTCAACGCTTCTTCACTCAACTGATCAAGGGTGTGATTTGCAATGAAGGAATACACACCACACAGTAGGAAAGATAAAACAATAATTCCTAAACCTAGCGGGATTCCCCATGTCGTTACACCACCACTAAATGAACTCATCAAAAACTCTTTGTTGTAGCCCACAAGCAGCATAAAGCCCACATAAAGCACTAACATAATGACTGTGAGCGTCCAACTTAATGCACTTTTTTTCTTAACCATCTTTTGAAACTTTGGATTGCGTAGAATCTGTTCTACTTGGTTCTGATCCATAACCAAACTCCTTGCCCAGTGCCCAGCCTTGGCCACTTTTTTAATAGTAGTTTCTCAGGATTTAAGTTAGCAAAATTCCGTGTAATTCGTAACTTAGACTTTGGTCGTTAAAATTTAATCAATTTATAGCTTTGTTTCTGCTTGGGGTATGATAGGCACAAGGTTTTAATCATGTGAGTCATATGAACAGCTGGCTGATTATTGGGGTACTCACCCTTTATATAGCACTCTTATTTATTTGTGCTTTTTTTGGTGAAAAGCATGCCAGCCGTCTGAGTACACGTGGCCGCATGTTCTTGTTCAGCTTAACCTTAGGTGTTTACTGCTCATCATGGACATTTTACGGCGCAACTGGAGCCGCTGTTCGCGAAGGCGTGATTTTCTTACCGATTTACTTAGGTCCACTTTTATTTGTCTGGTTCGGCTATGACATTTGGCGACGTTTAGGTCGAGTACGCCAACACCATGCTATTTCATCAATTGCTGACTTTATTGCTGCACGTTACGGGAAAAGTGGGGTATTGGCATCACTGGTTACCATTTTGGCCGTAATCGCAATTATCCCCTATCTGGCCCTACAGCTACGTGCGATTGCTTTAAGTACGTCTGTCATTATGGAACAGAATGCTCATATCCATACAACCACCAATAGTGTTTTGCTTTTAACCAGTGTACTTGCTATTTTGGCCATGATTTTTGGTACAAGACAAATCGCAAATACCGAACAACATGGCGGCCTCATGCTCGCCGTCGCATTTGAATCTTTTGTAAAATTATTCGCACTCATTTGCGTCGCTTTATTTTTTATTTTTGAAACACCAGCGAACCTAGTCCAAGTTACAGCCGATGTAAACCAAACCTTTCAGGAAGTTCAGTTATTTGGAGTACCTGAAACATTCTGGATTCAGACCTTATTGGCAGGTTTAGCAATTATCTGCCTACCACGTCAGTTTCATGTGGCGGTTGTCGAATTACGTGATGAAAAGCATATTCGCGGTGCACGTAAATGGTTTGCGGTTTACCTCATTTTAACGATTTTAGCCATTATTCCGATCGCAAGCTGGGCGTTGCATGCAGCACCGGAGTTCTTAACGGTACCCGATGTTGCCGTGTTGTCATTGCCGCTTAGCTATAACCAAGAAGGGCTGGCTTTACTGGCTTTTTTAGGTGGGTTCTCTGCATCGACAGGCATGTTACTGGTTTCGTCAGTTGCCCTGTCTATCATGCTAAGTAATGACTTAATTATGCCTGCGCTCTGGCGTTTTAAAGTGCTCTCGCGCCATGATAAGCATCTTCCTAAAGTTCTTAAGTTTAGTCGCCGCATTAGTATTGTTGCAGTGATGCTACTTGGCTTTTTATTCTTTCATTTCTTTAATGATATTAACCAGCTTTCAGTATTTGGTTTATTGGCTTTTAGTGCTGTCGCTCAATTTGCCCCTGCCCTTATTGGTGGTTTGTACTGGCGTGGTGGAAGTCGTCAGGGTGTATATGCAGGACTCATCATTGGATTTTTAATGTGGAGTTATACTTTACTATTTCCAACGATCTTACGTAGTTTGCCCGAAGCCTATCAGGAAGCGGCTCAGAGTATTTTGCTTTTTGGCCCTTTTGGAATCAATGCGCTACGCCCTGAATCATTATTTGGCTTTGAATCATTTGCACCACTCACACATGGTGTCATTTGGTCGCTTGGTTTAAATATTCTTTTATATATCTGGATTTCTAAACTCTACCGCCCAAGTGTAGCAGAGCAAATTCAGGCTGAAAGTTTCTTCTATTATGAAACAAAACCATTGCCATCACCGCACACCTCTACCGATTTAACCTATTTACCGCATGATGCAGCACGTTTAAAAGTAGGTGATCTCTTTGCACTTGCCAAAAGAATTACAGGTGAGCAACCAACAACACAAGCTTTTGAAAACTTCTGTGAACAAAATCATTTAATACTTAATGAAAATAGTATTGCGAATGGCATGTGGTGGCGGTTTACCGAGCAATATCTAGCCGGCATTATTGGAGCAGCCTCTGCACGTACTTTGCTCACTACAGCAATGATCAATAATGGTCTGGCTTTAGGCCAAGTTGCTAATATTCTGGACCAAGCCTCGCAATGGCAACGTTTTAACCAAAACCTACTCATGACCATGATTGACCACATGACCCAAGGTGTTAGCGTAGTTGATAAAAACATGTGTCTGGTGGCATGGAACAACCAATATTTAAAACTGTTTGGTTACCCTAAAGACTTGGTGTACGTCGGCTGTCCAATTGCAGACTTAATTCGTTATAACGCTGAACGCGGTGAATGTGGCCCTGGTTCAGTCGAAGAGCATGTACGCAAACGGTTGCACTGGATGAAAGTTGGAAGTGCTCATGAATTTGAGCGTATCCGTAAAGATGGTCGGGTTATTCAAATGCGTGGTAACCCGATTTCAGGCGGGGGCTTTGTTACCACGTTTGCCGAAATTACCGCCTTCCGTGCGAATGAAGCAATACTCGAAGCCCGAGTAAAAAACCGAACTCAACAACTTGCCGATGCCTTAACCGAACAACAACTTGCACGTGAACAAGCCGATATGGCCAATATGTCGAAAAGCCGCTTTATTGCAGCGGCAAGCCATGACTTATTACAGCCCATGCATGCCGCTCGCCTGTTTAGTACCGTTCTCGAACAAAGCATTGCGACAGAAGAAGACCGTCAGACTTTGCAGCAACTTGATCGTGCTCTATATGGGGCAGAAAGTATGCTCTCTGCCCTACTCGATATTGCCCGCTTAGAAGGCGGTAGCATACAGCCAAAAAGACAACCCTATCCTTTGCATGATTTACTCAGCGATCTTGAACTACAGTTTAAATCGATTGCTGCTCAGCGAAATATTTCACTGAAAGTTCATGATGTATCTTTTTGGATTGACACAGATCCACAGTGGATTCGACGTATTATTCAGAACTTTGTCAGTAATGCTTTACGCTATACAGCAAAAGGTCGAGTGGTTGTGGGTGTTCTACGCTCGGCACAAGAGTCAGGGCATATCCGAATTGGTGTTTGGGATACAGGACCAGGAATTGCGGAAGAACAGCGAATTAAACTGTTTCAAGAATTCGAGCGCTGTGGACATCTGTCACCTTGGGGTGAGCAAGGTCTAGGCTTAGGGCTTGCTATTGTGCAGCGTATGACAGGTTTGCTGAATTATCCTGTTCATGTTTACTCACAACTTGATAAAGGCTCATGCTTCATGATTGAAGTTCCAGTCGTAGAAGCGCCAAAAGTCATTACCCCGACTGTCCAGACCATACCTTTAAAAACCAAAGCCTATCGTATTTTATGTCTGGATAACGATGAAACTATTTTAGAAGGTATGAGTAGTTTATTAGGTAAATGGGGCTATCAGGTCTTTAAAGCCACTGAACCCGAACAAGCGCTTGAGATTATTCAAAAGGAAAATATTCAGGTCTGGCTCATCGACCAACACCTGAATAACAACCAACTCGGCGTCGATTTTATTATGCAAAATCGACAGCAGGATATTCCAGTTGCTTTAATTACCGCTGACTCTCACCCCGAGTTACCTCAGCAGCTTAAAGAGCTGAATATTGTTTTACTCAAGAAACCACTTAAACCTGCTTCATTAAGAGCTTGGTTATCTGGGCTTAAAATTGCCAGTGCAGCAGATTAAATATTTTCTCTTCCAGACTTTTTATAGGTTTGGGAGAGATCCTTGGCAAAAATTATTGGCTTAATTTAAGCCAATAGGCAGAACTGCTCAAAAAGTCTACTTTTACCCAAGAAATAATTGACCAAACTTTCCAATGCCCCTTTTCCTATGGCAAAGCCCACCTTTTTTGTAAGTGAACACGTGCACACCTAGTTACAATTTAATAAGCTTATATTTTTTAAAAGAAAATAAACCAAAAACTCCCATATATAACTTTAGTCGTATTCCACTTGCATTCTTCATGTTCCATAAATAATCGATATGCATTTTATATGCTTCAAGATTTCAGAACCCATTTCCAATTTATAAAACATCCATACCAACTTATTAATGCAAAGGACAATTGCCATGAATACTTTTGATACATCCCCACAAGGGCAACTCTCATCTCAACAGTTTTATCGTCAATACAGCGCCAATGCTTTACTTCCTGAATTAGATTGGCAAAGTATTTTTCCCAATAGCAAACTCAATGAAGCCCATATCAAAGCGTTAAATACCATTTATCAGTGTGCTGTTCCGCTCGCGCTCAATATTTTTCATGATTTGAATTTTGATGTATTTGCCCCAGCAGCTTACCATCCACAAGGTTTGGGTCTATTTGATAAATTAGGTCAACAAGAAGAAAACTTCTTACAAGTCCTCACTGCGGAAAGTGAAAATCTAGATCACGATACCCGTCATCAAATCTGGAGCATGCTGCTTCGCGGTGGCGCTGTACTCGTTTTCAAAGCTTGGCTTGGTCATGTCAAACTCGGAGAAAATCAGTTAGACATGACTCAATTTGATGAACTCTCTGATTTACTCTTTATTAAGACTCATCCAGATCAACTTGCTGAACGTCTACATGTTGATGCAAAAGCAAAACTCGACCACATCTTCTTAATGTATGGCAACGATATTTTCCTTGATCGATTTAATAGCCTTGAAACCGCTGCCCTGTTTGTTGATTTGGGTGTTTATGATGCGGCATTCCTAAGCTTGCGTGATGACCGCGTAGCTGAATATTTAAAAATGAAACGTTATGTGACGCAAGAACAAATTGATGATTTGCAATGCGCGCTCAACCCATTGTACTGTGACAGCCTAACCCCAAAACAAGATTGCCTTGCTTAATTCACACATATAAAAAAGACCTCAATTGAGGTCTTTTTTTAATTTTTAGATTTTTCTATCTTCAATATTTAATGCACTAATTGCCAGTACCGCCTGTGTCCGGTTTTGCACACCCAATTTTCTAAAGATGGCTGTCACATGAGCTTTAATCGTTGCTTCTGAAACATCGAGCTCGTAGGCAATCTGTTTATTTAATAAGCCTTCTGCAACCATCATCAAAACACGGAACTGCTGTGGTGTTAATGACTGAATACGTTCTGCCAATGCAGTTTCATCTGCCGCTCGAGGGTCAAGATTAAGATTAGATGGCAAGTTAGGTGGTAACCAGATATCACCTTCTAAGACTTGACGAATCGCTTCACCAATATGACTTGGATGCGCAGATTTAGGGATATAACCCATCGCGCCATGTGCAATCGCACGCTGAATGATTGAAGTTTCTTCATGTGCAGAAACCACAATAATTGGAATAGCTGGATACTGTGCTCGCACATAAACCAAAGCAGAAAAGCCTGAAGCACCCGGTAAATTTAAATCGAGCAATACCAGATCAGGTTCTGCCCCATTTTCCAAACGCTCATAAAACTCATCAACCGAAGCTGTTTCATGAATTTGTGCCTGTGGCAGGCTATAACGTACTGCTTGAATTAAAGCATGACGAAACAAAGGATGATCATCAACGATTAAAATATTCATAAGCGATTAAAGTAATCTTGAGCATAATTATGGCCTATTGTAACCCTACTATTTAGATGAAAGATACGTTCATCTTATCCATTTTTATGCAAAATGTTGATAAATGCAGAACTTAGCAAAAATTTTCAGATGTTTTTTAACTTTTAATCAAAATTAATCTGTTTTTTATATAAGCTTCCTTTTTATTATAAAAAATATATCACCAATTATTATATAAAATAAAAACAAACACTTAATAAAAAAACAAAGTATAAAAATCCACTATTTATCTTTTATATTTAAAACAGATAAGGTTGACCAATTTCGTTATTTTACAGTTTACCGTCGTTGTTGATTAATAGGTCCAATCACCTTTTTTAGGCTTAGGAACCAAATTATGACTGGTATCACATCACCAAAACCTTTGAATATTGTTGCTGTTTCTGGTGGCTTAAATACCCCATCTAAAACGGAAAGTCTGGTCCAAGCCATTCTTGATGAATTATCTGAAGCAATCGATATTAAAGTTCATTTTATTAAATTAAGCGAAATTGGGCCTTTATTAGGCGGTGCATTTTATCGCAACCAACTTCCACAGCGTGTACAAGACGACCTTGCAGCGGTTGAAGCAGCAGATGCTTTAATTGTAGGTACACCTGTTTACCGTGCTTCTTTCACAGGTCTGTTTAAACATTTCTTCGATTTTGTTGAACAAACAGCTTTGGTTGATGTGCCTGTACTTTTAGCTGCATCTGGCGGTAGTGATCGACATGCGCTTGTACTAGAGCATCAGCTTCGTCCATTGTTTAGTTTCTTCCAAGCACAAACTTTACCAATTGGCGTATATGCAACAGATCGCGACTTTACCCCTGAATACACGGTTAAAAGTGAGCAATTAGCAGATCGTATTACGCTAGCAGTAGCTCGCGCATTACCAATTTTAGAATGGGCACCAGCCAAAGGTAAGCGTGCTGAAGTCATCAAATCTAAATCTCAGCAAGCGAACCAAGAGCTTGGGATTAATAAACAGATTGAGCAAGAAGAAGTCTTACCTTCAGCAGCCGTTCCAGATCTTGATGCAGCGGAATCTCGCTTACATCACAAGTCTGGTAAATCATTAACGCATGTTGCCTAACCGCAATATGTCTAAATAAAAATAACGAATTTGGGAGAGCGCACCATGACGCAATTACAACAACCGATTAAATTTGCTTATTGGGTACCAAATGTAAGCGGTGGCCTTGTAGTAAGTAATATCGAGCAGTGTACAGACTGGAGTTACGACTACAATGTTCGACTTGCACAGGCTGCCGAAAAAAATGGTTTTGAATATGCGCTCACTCAAATTCGTTTTACGGCGGGCTATGGGGCAGAAAATCAGCATGAATCAGTCAGTTTCAGTCATGCATTATTAGCAAAAACTGAAAAACTTAAGGTTATTGCTGCTATTCTGCCCGGGCCCTGGAAACCGGCACTCGCTGCTAAACAACTTGCAACAATTGACTATCTAACCGAAGGCCGTATTGCCATTAATGTGGTGAGTGGCTGGTTTAGAGGAGAGTTTGATGCGATTGGTGAAGAGTGGCCAGAGCATGACCAGCGCTACGTCCGCTCTGAAGAATTCATTCGCACTCTAAAAGGAATCTGGACCACCGATAACTATAGTTTCGATGGTAAATATTATCAGTTCCAGAACTACACTCTTAAACCGAAGCCTTTACAAAAACCTTATATTGAAGTGTTTCAGGGTGGTAGCTCCCGTGCTGCACGTGACATGGCTTCTCGTGTATCTGACTGGTATTTCACCAATGGTAATACGGTAGAAGAGATTCAAAAACAAGTCGAAGACATTCGTACTAAAGCAAAAGCCAATAACCATCATGTCAAAATTGGGGTGAATGCCTTCATTATTGCCAGAGATACCGAAGAAGAAGCAAAAGCGGTACTTCAAGAAATTATTGATAAAGCCAATACGGAAGCCGTGAATGCATTTGGCGATGCAACACGTGAAGCAGGTGCAGCCTCACCAGAGCAACAAGGTAACTGGGCGAAATCAAGTTTTGAAGATCTAGTGCAATATAACGATGGTTTTAAAACCAATTTAATTGGTACACCCCAACAAATTGCAGAGCGTATTGTGGCGCTTAAAGAGGTTGGTGTTGATTTGATTCTTTCTGGCTTCTTACATTTTATTGAAGAGGTAGAATATTTTGGGGGAAAAGTTCTACCGCTCGTGCGTCAATTAGAACTTCAACAAGAAAAGGAGATAGAACTTCAAGCCAAATCAGCCTAAAAAACTTCAGTAAAAGCAGCGCAAGACAATAAAAACAATAAATTAAAAATAAAGACTTATTGGCTCCAAGACTCGGCTTGGAGCCTTTATTTTTTTAAGATTTTTCAACTTCTCGAATCACTGTTTCAACCGAATAGCGACACCATATTGAAAGTTTCTCAATAAATTCATTTAATGCGGAGGGCTCGAAATGGCTGACAATCATATAGCAAGCATTGCCCATGACTTTAAAACATTCATCTATTTGTTCATATTGCTTGACTAAGTTTTCAATTTCTTCAAATGCGCGTTGTTCATTTAAATGCAAATGAATAAATTGTTTATGGCTGTATTGAACAGCAATGGTGTAATTTTTGATAACCCCTGCATCCATCAACTGAGCTATGCGCGCCCCTACAGCTTGCCCTGTTCGATGCACACGCTGCCCAATCTCTTTATTTGTTAAACGGGAATCTTGCTTCAGTAATGCAATAATTTTTAGATCAATCGGGTCTAATTCAATATTCATTTTTCATGGCGAAAGAAAACTGGCGTTAATGCTTTCATCTGACTATAGCCGATTTTACTGGCAGAGAATAATCTTGTTTTATCTCATATCAACAAGAGTGATCTCATGAAACAAGCACTGTTAGTTATCGATGTCCAAAATGATTATTTTAAAAATGGCAAAATGGAATTGGTTGGGCCAGATCAAGCACTAGAAAAAATAAAACAGCTTGAACAATATTTCAGTGAGAAAAACCTTCCAATTATTTATGTACAACACATTAATCCACCACAGGCGAGCTTCTTTCAAGAAAATACCGATGGTGTTTTACTTCACCCTGAACTCAACGCTCAAAACGACGCATTAATTGTGATAAAGCATTATCCAAACAGTTTTTTAGAAACCAATTTAGATGAACTTTTAAAAGCACACCAAATTGAGCAACTCGTGATTACAGGCATGATGACGCATATGTGTATTGACTCAGGGACACGTACCGCTAAGGAGTTAGGTTATCAACCAATCTTAATTGCTGATGCCACCGCAACACGTGATTTAAGCCATGACGGAAAAACTGTAAAAGCTGAAGACGTGCAAACTGCTTTTCTAACTGCGCTTAGTACGTTTGCGAATGTACAGAATACTGCCGATTTTCTAGCAAAATCTTAAATAAGGTTCAATAAAAAAGCCCCATTTGGGGCTTTTTTAAAAATTAGTTTTGCTTATCAGGATAGACCGTTACGATTAACTGATCTACCACAGCAGGTTCAGCCAAGGTTGAGGTATCACCTAAACTATCTAACTCATTTGCCGCGATTTTTCTTAAAATACGGCGCATGATTTTACCAGAACGCGTTTTAGGTAATGCTGGTGCCCAGTGTAGTGCATCAGGAGATGCTACTGGTCCAAGTACTTTACGTACCCAGTTAATTAACTCTTTACGCAGCTCTTCCGACTCTGGAACACCCGCTTGTAAGGTCACAAAAGTACAAATACCCTGCCCTTTAATATCATGTGGCATTCCCACCACCGCAGCTTCTGCTACTGATTCATGCGACACCAAAGCACTTTCAATTTCAGCCGTACCCAGACGGTGACCTGAAACGTTTAAGACATCATCTACTCGGCCTGTAATCCAGTAATAGCCATCTTCATCACGGCGAGCACCATCACCTGTAAAGTAGTTATTTTTAAAGGTCGAGAAATAAGCCTCAATAAAGCGGTCAGGGTCACCCCAAATGGTACGCATCTGGCCCGGCCATGAATCTTTAATGACTAGATTACCTTCCGCTACACCTTCTAGCTCATTACCTTCACCATCTACAATGGCAGGTTGAATACCAAATAACGGACGTGTTGCGGAACCCGGTTTTAAAGCTGTTGCTCCCGGCAATGGCGCAATTAAAATACCGCCAGTTTCGGTTTGCCACCATGTATCAACAATTGGGCAACGGCCTTCACCAACTACATTGTAGTACCAATTCCAAGCCTCAGGGTTAATAGGTTCACCAACCGAACCGAGTAAACGCAAGCTACTACGATTACTTTCGCGCACATAAGTGTCGCCCTCACGCATCATGGCGCGAATCGCGGTTGGAGCCGTATATAAAATAGAGACTTTGTGCTTATCGACCACATGACCAAGACGTGCCCATGTTGGATATTGAGGCACACCTTCAAACATTAAGGTTGTGGTGCCATTTGCGAGTGGTCCATAGATCAAATAACTATGTCCTGTAATCCAGCCCACATCAGCCGTACACCAGTACACATCATCTTGTTTTAAATCAAAAACTTCTTTAAACGTACTTGTAACATAGACTAAATAACCGCCCGTGGTATGCAAGACCCCTTTAGGTTTACCTGTAGAACCTGAAGTATAAAGAATAAATAATGGGTCTTCTGCCTTCATAGGCTCTGGAGGACAGTTTGCATCAACCTCCATAATAATAAGGTGATACCACAAATCACGACCCGGCTTCATTTCAATCGGGTTCGCATTACGGTAAACGACAACTACATTTTCAACACACTCTGTACCCGGCAACTCTAGAGCCAAATCGACATTTTCTTTGAGTGGTAATAACTTGCCCGCACGTAGACTTGAGTCTGCCGTAATGACAAGTTTAGCTTGGCTATCTTCAATACGACTTGCTAAAGAGTCTGGTGAGAAACCGCCAAATACCACACAGTGAACCGCACCAATACGAGCACACGCTAACATGGCAATTGCAGCTTCAGTGACCATTGGCATATAGAGCACAACGCGGTCACCTTTACCAATGCCATATTTCTTTAAAACGTTGGCAAAGCGGCAGACTTCATCATGTAATTCTTTATAAGAAACAATTTTATGGCGAGAAGGATGATCACCTTCCCAAATAATTGCAGGTTTATGAGGATGTTCTTTAAGATGCCTGTCTAGGCAGTTTGCCGACACATTCAACTCACCATCAGCAAACCATTCAATTTTGAAATTGTCTTTGTCAAAACTCGTATTTTTAACTTGGGTAAATGGCTTTATCCAATCGACAATTTTAGCTTGCTCTGCCCAGAATTCATCTGGGTTCTCGATAGAGTGTTGATAACGTTTAAAGTAGTCTGCTTCAACAGTACGAGCTGTTTTTTTAAATTCCTCTGGTACTGGATAGATCTCATTCATACGCAACTTCCTTGATCTTGTGCATCCCATCTCGAGACTGTGGCTATTATTTTACTGGATCTTATTTGCATGCCTTTGCAGTATGATGACTCTTTCAAAGTCCAAACAATGCGACTTTGGTCATATATCAACCACTCACTCAAGCATACGAAATTGTGAACATTTTTATAAAATTAAGTTGATTTAAAACATTTGTCTATAGGGTCTGTTCATACTTTATATATAAATTGCGTTGTAAGCTAAAATTTCACGAAACAAGGCATGAAATGCAGAAAATAGCGCCTCTATTGTCAAATTTCATAACGCAGTTTTGGGTAATTTTAGCTACAACCCTTTGGGACAGAAATACTTTTTGATGCGGTGTCGTTAGACATTACTCATTTAGAATGACTAAATATTCATAATATCTGCCTAACATCATCTAAAAAGTATTCTCTGTCGCAATCATAGATAAAATATAAACAGACCCTCGCATTACTTTTATAATTTTTTCAAGATTTGATGGTTTTGATCATCAACAAAGATTATTTTGTCTCTCATACGCAACACAGGAATAAAATAATATGTTTGCCCAAACAACCTCCTCACGCCCACCACAGCTCCCTTTTAAAGATAGTCCTTTTTCAATTCATGGGCGCTTTAATCGTATGAGCTATTTAGGTGGATATGGACTAATCTATTTGCTTACCATAGTAGGCTACTTTATTTTGGCCTCGTTTCTTGGAAGTTTTCAGCTATCCAGCGATCTATTTAATTTTGAATTTTATAGCTCTCTTTCAGGCATTAGCGCTTTAGTCATCTGGGCTTTTTGGCTATTTCTGATCTATCTCAATATTGTTCTCGTTGTTCGACGTCTGCACGATTTAAATAAGAGTGGCTGGATGGGGTTGCTGTTGCTCATTCCGGTTGTTCAATTCTTTTTTATGATTTATTTACTGCTTGCCTCAGGTACGGCAGCTACCAATCAATATGGTCCTGTTCGACCTTCAACGTTTATAGAAAAGCTCATGGCTTGGCTTATTTTAGTGGCTATTTTAATTAGCCTGATTTCAACAGCAGGAATTTTTTATTATTTCTCAGGGACCGATACCCTAGAAACACCGACACAAATCTTACAAAAAGGAACGGAATACTTTTAATTAAAAAACACTTTATTATTCAGATGAACTCATTATAGTAGGCGCACATTTTATCTCCTACTATGATGAAAGCCGAAAATTGCTTTCATAATTTTTTTTAATTGAGACTTGTCGTGGCTGATGAACAAAAATCCTTAACAGATGTCGCAAAAAATACAGGCGAACTTTTGCAAGAGGCGGGTACTAAAACCACTCAAACGGTTTTAGCGCATACTGAAAAGTATCATGATGCCTATACCACAATCGATAAAATTGTGGATAGCTTCTGGGAACGTGTGCCTTATATTTGTATTGCGATTATCGTTTTTATTATTTTTTGGCTACTGACCAAATTATTTAAATTCTTTGTTCGCAAAACCTTAGAAAACCGCTCTTACACTCGTCAAAACCTCGTTTTGGTCTTAAACCGTGTAGGCAGTACAGCGATTTTATTCTTTGGTTTCTTAATTGCTTTGGTTATCTCGATTCCTGGATTTACACCAGGCCAATTAATGAGCGCTCTAGGGATTGGTTCCGTCGCAATTGGTTTTGCATTTAAAGATATCTTTCAGAACTTACTCTCAGGTATCTTAATTTTATTAAGCGAACCCTTCCGTATTGGCGATGACATTATTGTCAACAACATGGAAGGAACCGTAGAAGATATTCAAATCCGTGCGACCTTTTTACGTTCACCCGATGGCCGTCGTATTGTTATTCCAAACGCGACTGTTTACACCAGTGCAGTAACTGTAAACACTGCATATCAACGTCGCCGCTGTGAATTTGTAGTCGGAATTGGCTATGAAGACGATGTCCAAAAGGCAAAAGCTGTCATTCTTAAATTACTCGACAACAGCCGTAATGTGCTGAGCCAACCTGCATTTTCGGTCAACGTAACGGCCCTTGCAGATTTCTCTGTCAATCTAACAGTTCGTTGGTGGGTAGACACAACGGAAACAACCACTTCAGCTTCGATTAGTGAAATTCAGGAAAGGGTTGTAGATGCGTTTGATGAAAACAACATCTCAATTCCATATCCGGTACAAGAAGTAAAAGTGTATCGTGGTGATCAACCAACTGAAGAAACTGTTAAGCCAAATGCTTAAGCTGCGAATAAGCGTCCTAAAATATAAGAAATAGACGTTTCAGTTCTTAAAATACGGTTGCCTAAGCTCACTGCTTGGCAGCCATTTTTTGAGAGCAAATCAACCTCATAAGGGATAAAACCACCTTCGGGTCCGACCACAACGCTACAGGCGTGATCAATATTAATTGGCATACTTTGCTCTGCATATGGATGGGCCACATAGGCAGGACACTCTTGTGAAATAAATGTAGGTAAGACATCTTCAACAAAAGGCTTAAAGCGTTTATACATTTGAATTTCAGGAACAATTGTGTCCCCTGCTTGCTCAAGTCCCAAAGTAACGTAGTTGTCGATTTGCTGTAAAAAGGGAGTCTGCCAGTAACTTTTATCGACCCGATAACTATGAATCAGACTAATTTTTTCAACACCTAAAGTCACACTATCCATAATTAAACGGCGTAAAACTTTAGGTCTGGGTAATGCCACAATTAAATGAACCGGAATTTTTGCAGGTACAGCTTCTTCACTGATAGGCCGAAGACAGACTTCTTGCTCGTTAATCGAAACAATTTCCGTGATATAACGTGCGCCGTTACGGATACCAACTTTCAGATTCTGGCCGACTGTAATATCAAGATGTTCACGTAAATGCTGTAATTGGCGCTTTGAATGAATCGACCATATTTCTGACTGGATATCTTCAGGCTCTAGTAAAACGATATTCATGGCTTTTCGGCCAAATACCGGTTAATTACTCCAATATGTTTTTGCAATGAGCCTTGATTACGTTGTAAGACTTTATGCGCTTGCTCTACCACTTGTTGGGTCTGATCAGGTTCAGCTAAACAAGCCATCCAGATTGCCACAACCTGCTCTGCATTTTGAGCAATCAATACACCATTTTCATCAATGAATTCATCAACAATCGTTTGGAAGTTAAAATAACGAGGTCCAATTACTGTTGGAACATTTAAAACCATAGGCTCTAAAATATTGTGCCCACCACCCGGCTCATTTAAAGAACCACCCACAAAACACACTTGGCTTAAGGCGTACCATAACCAAAGTTCACCCATGCTATCGGCTAGATAAACCTGTGTACTGGTATGAATACTTTGGTTCAAACTTCTACGATGAGTAATTAAATCTAAGTTTTGGCAAATTTCAAATACTTCATCGAAACGTTCAGGATGTCGAGGTACAACAATACAAACTAAATCTGGATCTGACTTTAAATAAGGCTGAAGTGCCTGCAAAATTTGTTGTTCTTCGGGTGCATGTGTACTGGCAATTGTCAGGACTTTCCGTTGCCCCAAATACCATAGCTGGTGTAGCTTTGCAGCCTGATTTACAAATGCTTCAGGGGCGTGAATATCAAATTTAATATTTCCAACCACCTGACTTTTTTGTTGATCTAAGCCAAGTTCTACATAACGTTGTCGAGTCGCATTATCTTGTGCCAACACCCAGTCAATTTTTTTCAGCATTCCTGCTGTTAGACCTGTAACTCGCCCATAACCTTTAGCTGATTTTTCTGATAACCGCGCATTTAACAATAAACACGGAACATGCTGCTGTTTGGCTTGATCGATTAAATTTGGCCAAAGCTCAGTCTCAACCAATGCTAAAAGTTTTGGCTGATACAACTCAAAAAATTGTTTTAAAAGATGCTTCTGGTCAATAGGCAAATAAACTGCTTGAAACAAGTCTAAATAAGGCGCTTTTAAAAATAACGATTTGGCACGCGCCTGCCCAGTTTTAGTCGTATTGGTCACTAAAACAGGTTGGCCAAGTTTAAGATAATGCTCGATTAAAGGCTGAGCAGCGTTAGTTTCTCCAACCGAGACAGCATGGAACCAGATTGCTCTCACATTCTTCGGAGATTCAAACGGCCCAAATCTTTCAAGACATTCCTGATTATATAATTCCTGGCTTTCTGCACGTTTTTTTATCCGCCAGCGGTAAAAGGGTTTTAATAAATGAAGTGCGGTGTTGTACCAAAAAGGGGTCGCCAAGCGGTTTGCCTCAAATAGTCAAAATTTAAAAACTGGGGAAAATATAACATAGATAGAAAAAATGGCAGAGTTTCGATACCTAAACTCTACCATTACAAGAAAAGTGATTTACTGAGTTCATAAATAAACTAGGTCAGTAAACAATCATTTCAAAAAAATTACGAAGCTTCTAGCGTTGGATAGTCTGTATAACCTTCAGCGCCTTTAGCATATAAAGTCGTTGGTTGAAGTTCATTTAAAGGCAAGCCCTGCTCTAAACGCTGTAAAAGATCTGGGTTGGCAATATATGCTTTACCAAAAGATACTGCGTCAGCTTCACCATTACGCAAAATACGTTTTGCCGACTCTGGTGTTAGATTTTCATTAGCAATCCATACACCGTTAAATTTTTCACGAAGTTGAGGACTAATACTATCGGCAGCTTCATATTCACGAGAGAAAATGAAAGCAACACTACGTTGGTTCAACTGCTCAACGACATAACCAAATGTCGCTAACGGATTTTCATCACCCATATCGTGTGAATCACCACGCGGTGCAATATGAACACCAACTCGGCCAGCGCCCCACACTTCAATAAACGCATCAATCACTTCCAATAATAAACGTGCGCGGTTTTCAACTGGACCACCATACTCATCATTACGTTGGTTGGTGTTACTTTGAAGGAACTGGTCAATTAAATAACCATTTGCCGCGTGTAACTCAACACCATCAAAACCAGCTGCTTTAGCCAATTCTGCTGAATGTTTATATTGAGCTACAACCTCCTTAATTTCTTCAATTGAAAGCGCACGTGGCGTTACATATGGACGCTTAGGACGTAATAAACTCACTTCACCCGCAGGTTGAATTGCACTTGGTGCAACAGGAATATCGCCATCTAAAAGTTCAGGATGCGAAATACGGCCTACATGCCATAGTTGGGCTACAATTTTTGAACCTTGAGCATGAACTGCCTCAATAATTTTATTCCAAGCCTGTGCCTGCTCTTGTGACCATAATCCTGGAGTTTCTGCATAACCCACAGTTTTTGAACCAATCACTGTTGCTTCAGTCAAAATAAGACCGGCATTTGCACGCTGTTGATAATATTCAACCATTAAATCATTCGGTACTCGGCTTTCACCACTACGCGCACGTGTTAATGGAGCCATTACCAATCGATTTTTAATTTCAAAATCACCAACCGTTAAAGGAGTATTGAGTTCAGCCATAGTCGCCTCGACTTACACTTTAATATCGTTAAAGTGTTTGTTTTAAATGTTCGATATATTGCTGAATCAAAGCTTCGTTACGTGAAAAATAAGACCATTGACCATATTTTTGGACCTGAATTAGGCCCGCCTGTTGTAAAACAGACAAATGATTAGACATTGTAGACTGTGCTACTTTACCCAATCGTTCAATATGACCTGCACAAACACCCTTCTCAAAACTACCACCGCACTCTTCCACCGGTAAATAATGCGCAGGTTCTTTCAACCATTGTAAAATTTGCCGACGTAGCGGATTGGAAAGGGCTTTGCTAATTGCATCAATATCCATAGGCTCAACACGTCTTTTAAACGAACAAAGCTTTATTCAGCATTTCGAAAACATCATATCGCATTTTTGCGATATTCATATCTATTTTTTCCGATATTCATATCGCATTTTTTCGATTAATATTTAAAGGCTGAACTGCTTTGCCGTTTTAATCGCTAAAAATCCAAGAGTTCTACATATTCATAGATGAACTGTATTTAAACTAAAAGTTCAGCAGACTCTTATAAACCTTGTTTTAAGCTCGCCTCAATAAAGCGATCAAGGTCACCATCAAGAACAGCACCCGTATTAGAGTTTTCAACGCCCGTACGTAAGTCTTTAATACGCGAATCATCTAATACATACGAACGAATCTGGCTTCCCCAACCAATATCAGACTTCGAGTCTTCTAAGGCTTGAGCCGCTTCATTACGTTTTTGCATTTCCAACTCATACAGTTTCGCACGTAACTGTTTCCATGCATGGTCACGGTTAGCATGTTGTGAACGTTGGTTCTGACACGCCACCACAATACCTGTTGGAGTGTGAGTCAAACGAACTGCCGAATCGGTTTTGTTAATATGCTGACCACCAGCACCAGATGCACGGTAAGTATCTGTACGAACATCAGAAGGGTTGATATCAATTTCAATATTGTCATCAACTTCTGGGGAAATAAATACCGCAGAGAATGAAGTATGACGACGGTTACCACTGTCAAATGGTGATTTACGAACTAAACGGTGTACACCTGATTCAGTACGTAACCAACCGTAGGCATATTCACCCTCAACGCGAATCGTTGCAGATTTAATACCAGCCACATCGCCATCAGATACTTCCATAAGTTCAGCTTTGAAACCATGACGCTCAATCCAGCGCATATACATACGTAACAGCATAGATGCCCAGTCTTGTGCTTCAGTACCGCCCGAACCTGATTGAATCTCGACATAGCAAGGATTCGGGTCCATCGGGTTGCTAAACATACGACGGAATTCAAGTTTAGCCAGTTCATCTTCGGCAGCGCCAAGCTCAGACTGAACATCTTCAAGTAGGCTTTCATCATCGGCTTCTACGGCCAAATCTAGCATTGCTTTTGCATCTTCAAGCTGTGTTGCCAAACCGTCTAATACGTTAATAACGTTCTCAAGCTCGCCCTTTTCTTTCGCCATTGCCTGAGCACGGCTTTGATCATTCCAAATTGCAGGGTCTTCTAACTCACGTAAAACTTCTTCTAAACGTTCCTTTTTCAGATCGTAGTCAAAGATACCCCCGTAGTGTTTGGCTACGATCAGTTAAGTCTTTCAATTGGTTTAGATAAGGATTAATTTCCACGCGAGTGTTCCCATAAAAGCAGATAAACAGTCGATTATTTTAGCATAGCTGCGGTTATCTTCGAACCTGCTTTGTATTTCTCATCATATTTCACTCATTTAATTTCTAAATTTTCTTCACTCCATTTTAAGTTTAATCTGTAATATCCACATACAAAATTGGGTACTTTTACAGCATTTTTTATGATCTACACAAAATATCCTCAATTTTAATAAAATAAAACATTCTTAATTTTTATTTAATAATCAATATATTAATTAAAACTCATTTACACAAAATGAACATGGTTACAATACGGTTACTTGAGTAAGATTGACGCATAAGCATTTTGGTCTAGACTAAAAGTTGTAACAAAACATTTATAAAATCGCTTTTTAGAGGGGAGAGATTCCATGAAAAAACTAGCAATTGCATCAGCTCTTTTATCTGCACTGGCAGTAAGTGGCGCAGCAAACGCTTACCAAGCTGAAGTTGGTGGTTCTTACAATTATCTTGATCCAGATGACGGCAGCAGTGTAAGCAAATTCGGTGTTGACGGGACTTATTACTTTAATCCTGTTCAAACTCGTAACGCTCCACTTGCTGAAGCAGCTTTCTTAAGCCGTGCAAGTAATGTTAACGCTCTTATCAACTATGGCGATAACAGCGGTACTAAAGATACTCAGTATGGCGTAGGTGTTGAATACTACGTTCCTAACTCAGATTTCTACCTTAGCGGTGATGTAGGTCGAAGTGAACGTGAAATCGACAACACCAATATTGATAGTAAAGTAACTACTTATGCAGCTGAAGTAGGTTATTTACCAGCTCCTGGTTTATTACTTGCTCTAGGTGTTAAAGGTTACGACGAAAAAGACGGTAAAGACGGCGCTGATCCAACAGTTCGTGCTAAATACGTAACTCAAGTAGGTCAACATGACGTAAACCTTGAAGCGTTTGGTGCGTTTGGTGACCTTGACGAATATAAAGTTCGTGGTGACTACTACATCGATAAAACTTTAAGTCTTGGTGTGGATTACTACAATAACGACTTAACTGATAAAGATGAATTTGGTATTAATGCTAAAAAATTCTTAAATCAACAAGTAAGTCTTGAAGGTCGTATTGGTTTCGGTGACAACGACAACACTTATGGTGTTCGTGCAGGATACCGCTTCTAATATCGCTTAAAAGCACATAAAAAAATCCGCTCTAATGAGCGGATTTTTTTATTGGTTTAAATGCACAATACGCAATTGCAAATTTACATTGCCATTAAATGCATTACGATCCATTTCATATACTAAATGAACTTCATCTCGCATAGGATTAAATTCAAAACGACCAGCTGCATTAAATGCAATCGCATCAAAAGTATATTGATCTAGGGCTAACCTAAGTTTTAAATGTGTTTCTTTAAGCCAGCGATAATCGACAACTTTAAAATGTCCTTCAAACTGAGGAAAAGGGAATTTTTGCCCCCATGGTCCAAGCTGCTCTATCCAGTCTAATGTGTCTAGCTGCAAAGCAGAAGCTGGTAACTCTCCATCCGTCCATAGTGTTGCTTGGAATAGAGATTCTTCCATGGCTGCAACACAGCCAGTAAAAACAGTTTTAAAAGCATCAAAGTTTTCTTTTCGAATCGTTAAGCCAGCCGCTGCCGCATGTCCACCAAAATGACTTACCAATTCTGGATATTGTTCAGCAACTTGTTCAATTGTATCTCGAATATGCACGCCATCAATTGAACGCGCAGAGCCCTTAATATGGATACCATCTTCATCTGGTGCAAAAACAATAGTTGGTCGATGGAACTGTTCTTTTAAACGCCCTGCTACAATCCCAATCACACCTTGATGCCAACTCTCTTCAAAGAGTACAAGGGCTTGTGGAATATCTTCTTTTGAAAGTTGCAAACTATCTAAAGCAGACAAAGCTTGTTGCTTCATCTCCCCTTCAATCTGCCGCCGCTCTATATTGAGTTGATTTAATTGCTGAGCAATTGGATAGGCAGTTTCCATATTCTCTGCAAGTAAACATTCAATCCCAATACGCATGCTTTCCATACGTCCAGCAGCATTAATACGGGGTCCTATAACAAATCCTAGATCTTGTGCACGTAATGAACTCGCCTCTCTACCAGCAATATCCAATAGCGCTAAAATTCCAACTCGGCATTGGTGTTGTTGGATTCGCTTTACACCTGCATCCACCAATATACGGTTGTTATAATCTAATACAGCAACATCGGCATAAGTTCCCAAAGCCACTAAATCTAGATATTGTGTGACTTTACTTGTACTTTTGCCTTGCTTGTTACGTAAACTTGCCAAATTCGCCAGCACATAAAATGCAACGCCAACACCTGCAAGCGCTTTACTTGGGAAATCACAACCTAACTGATTTGGGTTAACAACTGCTTGTGCTGGAGGTGTTTCTTTAGTTGTTAAATGGTGGTCGGTAATAATGACCTGCATATCCAAGGCCTGAGCAGTTTCCACACCTGCATGGCTGGAAATACCATTATCAACAGTAATTAATAGATCTGGTTGATAAGTTTGATGAGCAAGCTCTGCAATTGCAGGCGTAAGCCCATAACCGTACTTAAACCGATCGGGAACCAAATAATCGACTTGTGCCCCCATATCGCGCAGCACCAATACCATTAACGCGGTGCTGGTTGCTCCATCGGCATCATAGTCCCCGACAATAACAATCTTTTTTTGTTCATCAATGGCTTGATCCATTAATGCTACAGCGGTTTCTAGACCTTTGAGCTCTGGAGCAAGCAAATTCTTAAGCTTGAGCTCTAATTCCTGTTCAGATTGGACTCCACGTCTTGCCAAAATCTCGGCAATAAACGGCGGCACGCCCTGAAACTGTTCAGGGCGTGTCAATAAAGGTCTTTGTTTGATTTGTATTTTTGTCATTTAAGGCATCAGCCGGTGCAGCATCCATTGACCGTCGATTTTTTCATAACTCAAGCGGTCATGTAAACGATTTGGTCGCCCTTGCCAGAATTCATAATAATCCGGTTGCAGACGATAGCCTCCCCAGAACTCTGGCTTATCAAGCACTTCACGACTTTCGACTTGCTGTTGTAAGTCTTGAAAGCGCTGCTGTAACAGCTCTCTGCTTTCAATTTTACCACTTTGTGGAGTACTGATATGCGCTGCAATCTGGCTATCACGTGGTCGTTTACGATAGTAATCTGTAGATTCCTGTTCAGAAATTTTTACTACATGACCACCAACTCTCACCTGACGCTCTAGACTCGGCCAGTAAAATAATAATTCGGCATAAGGGTTTTCTGCCAAATCGATACCTTTCTGACTGTCATAGTTAGTATAAAAATCATACCCAGCTTCTGTAGCACCACGCAACAAAACTGTTCGAACATGTGGTCTGCCATTAGCACCGGCTGTTGCTAACGACATAGCATAAGGTTCATGCAAATTGGCAGCTAGAGCATGGTTAAACCAACCAAGAAACTGCTGATGAGGGTTTGATTCAACCTGCCCCTCATACAACTCGCCTTGCTCATAGCTCAAGCGTAATTCACTTAAATCTTTAATGACATCACTCATGTCATGTACCTTATGCGACTTGTGCTTGTGAACGAACTGAATCTGCTAAATGCTGAGCTAAAGCATTCACTTCTTGCTCATCGTCACCTTCAACCATGACACGAATTACTGGCTCTGTTCCTGACTTACGAATCAAGATACGTCCACGGCCTTTAAGCTGTGCTTCTGCTTTATCAAATTCAGTAACCAATGCTGGAATAGAATATGGATCAAGCATTTGTTCTAAACGTACATTTAAAAGAACTTGTGGGAATAGTTTAAAGTCTTGCACCAATTCATGAAGAGCCTTATTTTGCTCGACCATCACAGTTAAAACTTGAAGTGCAGCGATAATGGCATCACCAGTCGTACTCTTGTCTAGAGTTAGAATATGACCAGAAGGTTCGCCACCTGTCACCCAACCATTTTCTTCTAAAGCCTGTAATACATAGCGGTCACCGACTTTTGCACGAACAAAATTAACATTTGCTTTTTCAAGTGCAACTTCAAGTGCCATATTACTCATGACAGTACCAACAATACCAGCTGGCTTATTTTGCGCCTGAGTCGCCAAAATATATAAGATATGGTCACCATCAATTAAGTTACCAAACTTATCAACCATCACAACCCGGTCAGCATCACCATCAAAGGCAATACCTAAATCTGCTTGGTGCTCAACCACTGCTTTTTGCAAGTGTTCAGGATGTGTTGAACCACAGCTTTCATTAATATTTAAGCCATCTGGTTCATTATATAAAGCAATGACTTTTGCACCTAGCTCACGGAAAACTGAAGGGCCAACGCTATATGCAGCACCATGAGCACAGTCCAACACAATCTTTAAATTATTTAAATCAAAGTGGTAAGGGAAAGTAGATTTACAAAATTCGATATAGCGACCATTTGCATCATTTACACGAACACTTTTACCTAAGTTTGCAGTGTCCTCAATGAATAAGTCTTTTTCTAATTCAAGGTTAATTTCTTCTTGTAATGAATCAGGTAATTTTTTGCCTTCACTTGAGAAGAATTTAATCCCATTATCATAATATGGATTATGTGATGCAGAAATAACAATACCTGCATGTGCATGCAAAGCACGAGTAAGGTGTGCAATTGCTGGTGTTGGTAATGGACCAAGTAGATGAACATATACGCCAGCAGCGTTTAAGCCTGCCTGCAAAGCAGATTCTAAAATATAACCAGATAAACGTGTGTCTTTTCCTAATACAACGAGCGGTTTATTTTTTGGACTCGTTCGTTTTAATACCTTCCCTGCAGCAAAACCGAGTTTTAAAGCAAACTCTGGAGTAATAGGCATCTGCCCAAATTTTCCACGAATACCATCCGTTCCAAAATAACTCATAGCTTATCTCATTCTTACGCCACTTCAGCGGTGGCTCACTTCATATATGGCAATTCCGCCATATTTCTTTTCGTTAGATTTACTTTACACCAAAAACAAAAAGCCGTCAGTGTAATGACGGCTTTCTTCATTGTTTTGGTTACCAAAATCTAACCAACACGATAGTTTGGAGCTTCTTTAGTGATCGTAACATCATGAACATGTGACTCAGACATACCTGCTGAAGTAATTTTCACAAATTTCGCATTTTGGCGAAGATCTTCAATCACAGATGAACCTGTATAACCCATCGATGAACGCAAGCCACCCATCATTTGATGAACGATGTTACCCATTGGGCCTTTATATGGAACACGACCTTCAATGCCTTCTGGTACTAACTTCTCAGCACCCGCTTTTGAGTCTTGGAAATAACGGTCAGCAGAACCAGTTGCTCCCGCCATTGCACCTAATGAACCCATACCACGATATGCTTTGTAGTAACGACCTTGGAAAAACTCAACTTCGCCAGGCGCTTCTTCAGTACCAGCTAAAAGTGAACCAACCATGATTGTACTTGCGCCCGCACCGATCGCTTTTGCCATATCGCCAGAGAAACGGATACCGCCATCTGCAATTAAAGGAATTTGATCTTTTAGTGCGTTAGCAACGCTGTCAATCGCAGAAATTTGTGGCATACCAATACCTGCCACAATACGTGTCGTACAGATAGAACCAGGACCAATACCGACTTTGACTGCATCTGCACCTGCATCTAATAATGCCAATGCAGCGTCACCAGTTGCGATGTTTCCGCCAATTACTTGTACTTGAGGGAAGTTTTGTTTCACCCAACGTACACGTTCAATTACACCAGCTGAATGACCATGTGCTGTATCAACAACAATTACGTCAACACCAGCTTCAACCAATGCTTCTACACGACTTGGTGTATCAGCACCTGTACCTACCGCAGCACCAACACGTAAACGACCAAGATCATCTTTACAACTGTTTGGATAACTCTCAGCTTTACGGAAGTCAGTCACTGTAATTAAGCCTTTAAGTTCGTTGCTCTCACCAACGACCAAGACTTTTTCGATACGGTGTTTTTGCAATAATGCTTGAATATTTTCTTTAGACTCACCTTCACGTACAGTCACCAAACGATCTTGGCCTGTCATGATGTTGCTAACTGGTTGTTCTAAATTGGTTTCAAAACGCGTATCACGGCCTGTCACAATACCAACAACCTTGCCGTCTTTAACAACAGGTACACCGCTAATGTTATTAGCAGTGGTAATTGTAATCAGTTCACGTACTGTAGTTTCAGGCGTTACAGTGATAGGGTCTTTCACCATACCCGCTTCGAATTTCTTTACACGGCGTACTTCTGCAGCTTGAGCAGCAATATCCATGTTTTTGTGCAAAATCCCGATACCGCCATTTTGTGACATCGCAATCGCCATACGTGACTCAGTCACTGTATCCATTGCAGCAGAAACTAATGGGATATTTAAATGAATGCCGCGAGTTAAACGTGTCTTTAGAGAGACATCTTTTGGGAGAACAGTAGAGTAGGCAGGAAGTAATAAGACATCATCGAAGGTTAGCGCTTCTTGAACGATGGTCAGCATAACAATCTCACTGGTAAATTCCGTGAGCTATTATAAACAAATTTCAATGCAATTTTCATATTATCTTTGCCTTTTTCAGCAATAGATATCGGCCTACTCTAAATAATTCCCACTTAATTATACTTTTAGCTCTATTTTCTAGCTCTTATCTTTTTATAACCCAGAACTTCATCTGGGTTAATTATTAGAAATAATATTTAGATTTATGCAGGGCAACTAAAAATTTGCTCTGACATTAAATCGACACCACAAGGTAGATTTTCAATCCAGTCTAAAAACTGATTAATCATTTCTTTACCAATAAATGGGCTGCCATGCTGTGGAACAATCATTTCAATATCCATCTGACGGACCATGTTGACCCATAACCGGATGACCTTATTTGAACACATATAGCGTTGGTGAAAAGCTTTCATTTTCATAACATGCGTATCGAAATCTGTTAAAGGTTGACTAGCATCCTCAACAATCGACGCACCCATATCACCAGAAAATAAAATTTTAGCGACTGGATCATAGAACTGAAAATTACCCACCGAATGTAGAAAATGGGCTGGAACCACCACAAGCTTTGATTCTCCTAATTGAATCACTTGACCACGATCTGGTAGTTCAATAAGGCGATCTTCCCAATTCCCTTTCATGCGTTCACTCATGAATGCAGAATTTAGGTGCGGTAAAAATCGTGCCCATAATTTAGAAGCGACCACTTTGGCATCGGTATAGACCAACCAGCGTGGCATTGAAGTAATAATGTCTGGATCCTGATGAGAAGCCATCACATAATCCAGATTTTTCAATCGCGTATATTTATTAAGTTCCATAGTTAACGGAACATAGGTCAAATCGCCACCTGGGTCGATCACCGCAGCTCGTTCATGATCAATAATTAAAAATTGATTGGCTTGTATGCCTTCCCCTTTGACCAAACTGGTAAAACTAATACATTTATGTACGCCATTATCAAATAATATCTGCGATGTTGTTTTTTCAAACCCCATACAATTCCCCAAAAAAACTTTAAATATTAGATATTTTTATATCCATACTAAAATAAAGGGATTCGATAATTCTTGCAATGAATTGCTTTATTTTTCTCATAATATTTTAAAATAGCTTTTGCTTTTCTTATTTTATAAATGAATCATAATGTTATTTAAAATTAACTCACAATAAATTAAAATAATTCTCATTATCAGTTTTTGTCTTTTGCGCTGTCTAGGCCTCCCATGAACCAAGCACCTTATTTTTCAAGCTCCAAAACATTGTTAGCAGTTGCTATTTTTAGTTCGATGACAGCAAGTCATGCTGATGAAACAGCAGAACAAAAAAATTCGACTAGTGTGCTACCCACAATTTCTATTCAGGCGCAAAAAGAAAACACCTCCCCGTATGTCGCAACGAAAGCAACCTCTGCCTTAAAATCAGATGCGCCCTTGTTTAAGACTGCTCAATCAGTTTCGGTAGTAACACGTGAACAGCTCGATCAGAAACAAGCAAGAACCTTAGCAGATGCACTTGAAGGTGTTGCAGGAGTAGAAGCTGGAAAACTAGGTCGTCGTGGTTGGGATGATTTCGTTATTCGAGGGCAGACATCTTCTGATTCAGTTTATGTAGATGGCTTAAGAGTTGGTCAAAGCTCACCAACTCCATCTGTAGCAGCTGAAATATCAGGTATGGATCAGGTACAAGTTTTAAAAGGCCCTGCATCTATTAATTTTGGTTTGGTTGCTCCAGGCGGTATGGTGAATTTAGTCACTAAACGCCCTCAAGCAGAAAGTTTTGCACGTGCTAGTATGACTTATGGCAGTTACAGCCTTAAAGAAGGCACATTCGATTTAAACTATAGTCCTAATAATAGTGAAAAAGGTGCTTTCCGTTTAAATGGTCGTATCTCTGACCAAGATGACCCGACAGATTATGTGTATTTTAAAAATTACTATATTTCCCCTTCTTACAACTTCGACTTAGGGGATAACACCGACCTTTCTGTCATCGCAAGCTATCAACATCGCGAATATATTCGTCAGCAAGGTCTACCTGTCATTGGTACTTTAAAAGATAACCCTAACGGCGCTATAGACCGAAGTTTATATATTGGCGACCCTAATTTTGGTAAATATGAAGCAGATGTTTACCGTACTGGTTATACGTTTAAACATGCCTTTGACAATGGCTGGAACTTTAACCAGAATTTTGCTGTACAAAAAACTGAAATGGATGGTAAAGCGGTTTTTGCTCGTACAGGTAGTAACTTTTGGGCAGATAAAAACTACACCACCATAAGCCGTAAAAATAACAGCCGCCACCAAATTATTGATAACTTAAGTTTTGCCATCGATAACCGTTTAAATAAACAGTTTGATTTATATGGTATGCAACATGATTTCAATATAGGTGTAGATGCCTTCCAAGAAAAAAGTGATTACACCAATAACCGTTGTAATGTAGGTGATTTAAACCTATATGCTCCTGTATATGGGCAAACTGTTACTTGTTCCAATCCTGTCAGCAACCACGATATTAACCGCTTAAAATACGCAGGCTTATATATTCGTGACCGTATTCAACTCAATGATCAATGGCTTTTAAGCTTGTCTGGACGCCAAGACTGGGCACAAACCCAAAGCACAAGCTTAGTTACAAGTAATGCCAGCAAACAATCAGACAATGCATTTACGGGTAGCGCCTCTGTCATGTATACCCTTAATGACATTGTGGCTCCTTATGTTAGCTATGCCACTTCATTTACACCTAACAGTGGTACAGATGTAAATAACAATCCGTTCAAACCTGAAGAAGGGAAACAGGTTGAAGTCGGAATGAAATTACAAAGTCCTGATCAACGAATTCAAGGCGCTATCGCTTGGTATGATTTAAAACGTCAAAATGTTTTAGTTACTGATACCGTGAATAGTGGCTATAAAGTACAACGCGGCGAACAGTTAACACGTGGTATTGAAACTGAACTCAGCGCAGAAATTTTAGAAGGCTTAAAATTAACGGCTGCATATACCTACACAATTGATGCGGAAATTAGTAAAGATGCAAACACGAGTAATGTAGGAAAAGCTCTCGACAATATTCCTGAGCATGCATATAGCTTGTCAGCACGCTATAAATTTGACCCTGCATCAAAACTTGGTTGGTATGTAGGCGGCGGGTTCCGCGGTGAAACGTATAAAACTGTCGATGGCTTAGATGTTCATGTTCCAGGCTATACAGTCTTTGACACTGAAGCTGGCTATGACGCTGGGCATTGGGGCGCTCAACTTGCTATCCGCAATCTATTTGATAAAGATTACTATGCAGGTGCGCTGAATGAGAATTTAGTGACGCTCGGCAACCCACGCCAAATTAACTTTACAGTGAAATTTAACTACTAAAACGACCTACAAAAAAACGCACTCGAATTGAGTGCGTTTTTTATGGCAGCTTTAAATGTTTTAGAAGAAATAATACTGCACTAAAGTAGAGACACCTACAATTAAGAAAATAGCCGCACCAATTTTATGAATGAGTGAGATAGATAAACGTTCAGCTAATTTATTACCAATAAATACAGCTGGTGCATTGGCAATCATCATACCTAACGTTGTGCCTAGCATCACCCAGAAAATACTGTCGTAACGAGCAGCTAAGGCCACTGTTGCAATCTGCGTTTTATCGCCAATTTCAGCCAAGAAAAACAAGATAAAGGTTGCGCCAAAAACACCAAATTTTTGCCATCTATTAATGCTATCTGTTTCATCATCTAACTTATCTGGAATAAGCATCCAGAACGCCATACCAATAAAACCACCGGCCAGTACCCAAACTAAGATTTCGGGGCTCAAAACGGTCGTAATCCACTGTCCAAGCACAGCAGAGATACCATGGTTAATTAAAGTTGCTAACAGAATCGCAATGAGAATAGGGATTGGCTTACGGAAACGTGCAGACAATAAAAGGGCGAGTAATTGAGTTTTATCGCCCATTTCAGCTAGGGCAACAATTGAGGTAGAAATCAGAAATTCTTGCATGTCGTTTCTCTGGCTAGCATAAATGCCCATGACCTACCCCTCCTGCTAGCCAATATCTGCAGAGTGGTAAATCAAAGGTCTTGCCAACTCGGAAACGATGAGACGTTTAAGCTATGATGACCATGTTCTGTTGAACAATTATGTTGATCATCACCTATTCATTTAGAAATGAATAGCGGCTACTCCCCAATGAAGTATGTGCTTATTATATTCGAGCAGTTCTATTTTTCAAACAAAAAATTTTATCCATGCCCACACCAACAACCGACCTAAGCCCAATAGCAAGGCTAAACAAATACTTAAGTTAATAAACCCCAAATTGTTAATGCCTGCTATGTGCTGTGACTGAAATTCAAACGGCAAAATAAGCATTGCTACAAATACTTCCAACCCCATTGCAACGTAAGTCATCCATTCCCAAGGAAAGTGTAAAACACTGACCCATACCCCCATTAATAAAAATACAATCAATAGGATTGGTACCATGATTTTTAAAAAACCCGCCATTTATTATTTCTCCTTTACCTAATAACGAGAAATTTCTCCTCTCTCGACACTTCCTTCTTCGTCTTTAGATTAACCTAAAGCCAATTAAATTAAATATCAAAATAAAAACCCCGCCGAAGCGAGGTTTTAATGATTCATTTCAAAATATTAGATTAATAAAGTACGAATATCTTTAAGAAGTTTCGTAAGTTTATTGGTAAAGCGAGCAGCATCTGCACCATTAATTACACGATGGTCATAAGACAATGACAGCGGCAACATTAAGCGTGGGTCAAAGTCTTTACCATTCCACACAGGCTGCATAGTTGCTGGTGATATACCTAAAATTGCAACTTGCGGCCAGTTTACGAGTGGTGTAAATGATGTACCACCAATTGAGCCTAAGCTTGTAATCGTGAAGTTCGCACCTTGTAAGTCTTTCGGTGTTAATTTCTTATCACGTGCTTTTTGACCTAACACACCCAATTCAACTGCAATTTGCTTAATTGATTTTTGGTCAGGATTACGAAGTACTGGCACAGTTAAACCATCAGGTGTTGCTACCGCAATTCCCATATGGATTTCATTGCGCAAGAGCACTGATTTACCGTCATCAGATAGATGACCTGCGAACTCACGCTCTTCTTTCAACAAATGCGCAACCGCTTTGATAATGAATGCCATAATCGTCAGGCTGACACCTTCTTTTTTGAAGTTGCCTTTCAGTTCATTACGCCAATCTTCTAACTCAGTAATGTCAGCCAAATCAAACTGGGTGACTTGCGGAATAAAGTTGTTCAATGACAATTGCGGAATTGATACTTGCTGCAAACGCGTCAGTACTTTTTCTTCCACGCCACCAAACGCAGTGAAGTCAGGAAGCTTTGGCAAACCCGAAACTGCTGGTGCAGCCGCAGCAACTGGTGCAGCTTGTGGTGCAGTTAAACGAGTCTTCACATAAGCAAAGATATCTTCTTTAATCACACGACCATGTTCACCAGAAGTTTTAACTTGTGATAAAACCACACCAAGTTCACGAGCAAGCTTACGAACAGCAGGGCCAGCATAAACTTTAGCGTTTTCAGCTTCTTGCTCTTTCGTTAACTTATCAGTACCAGAAGCAGCCACAGGTGCTGACTGAGTCGGAGCAGGAACTGCCGCTTTAGGTGCTGAAGCTTGTGCTGCCGGAGCCGCTACTTCTGCTTTTGGCGCTGGAGCTGCCGCAGGTGCTTGGCCTTCCGCTTCAATTGTTGCAAGCAAAATACCTTGTGAAACTTGTTGACCTGCTTGCAAGTGAATCGCTTTCACAACGCCCGCAACAGTACTTGGAACTTCTACAGTTGCTTTATCAGACTCAACAACAACAAGGCTTTGGTCTACATCAACTTTATCGCCAACTTGTACCAAAATTTCAGCAACAACTGCTTTGTCTACGCCCAAATCAGGAACGTTAATATCAACTGGACCAGATTGAGTAGCAGCTACAGTTTCTTGTTGAACTGGTGCAGGCGCTGCCGCTGGAGCTGCTGTAGAAGCTGGAGCTTCAACTGGCGCACTTGATGCAGACGTTGTTTTCACTTTAATGAGAACAACACCTTCTTTAACTGTATCGCCTTCTTTAACTTGAATGCTTTCTACAGTACCAGCAACACTGCTTGGTACTTCTACAGTTGCTTTGTCAGATTCAACAACAACGATGCTTTGCTCAACATCGATTTGCTCACCAACTTTTACTAAAATTTCACCAACTAGTGCTTTTTCAACACCAATATCGGGAACTTGAACTTCAACCACTTGGCTAGTGGTTGCCGCTGCTGGTTGTGCAGCAGTTGAAGCCTGTTGTACCGCTGCCGGTGCTGCTGATTGTTCAGCTGCTGGTGCAGGTTTTGCAACTTCCTCTGCTTGAGCTACAGGTGCAGCACCTTCAGCTTCAAGTTCAAACAATACCGTACCTTCAGTTACGCTATCGCCTTCTTTGATTAGGATGCTTTTTACGACACCTGCTGAAGTGCTAGGCACTTCAACAGAGGCTTTATCTGACTCAAGCAAAACAAGGCTGTCATTTTCAGCAATGCTATCACCAACTTTTACCAAAATTTCAGCAACAACTGCTTTATCTACGCCAATATCAGGGGTCTTAATTTGCATGCTTAGTTCCCCTCACCTGTTTGCGCTTCATGGTATTCAGCAACTGGTTGAACTTCTGGATGTGCTTGTGGAGCCCATGCCACTGGACGATCAGTATCTAACTCAAAGTTAGAAATTGCATCTTTAACTAAACGTGCATCTACTTCACCTTCGTCAGCTAATTTTTTCAAAGTAGCAACAACGATATGTGCAGCATCAACACCAAAGAAACTACGCAAGTTAGCACGTGTATCTGAGCGACCATAACCATCTGTACCCAACGCAACAAATGGGCGACCATCTGGAAGATAAGCACGGATTTGTTCGCTATAAGCACGCATATGATCTGTTGCTGAAACAACGATACCTTCTGTACCGCGTAATTGTTTAGACACCCAAGACTCTTTCACTTCTTCAGTAAGTGGGTGTAACCGGTTGTATTCTTCACATGCCATACCATCACGCGACAACTCATTGAAGCTTGTTACACTCCAAACGTTTGAATGGATTTGGTATTCATCACGTAAGATTTTCGCAGCTTTGATCACTTCACGAAGAATTACACCTGAACCCATCAATTGGACAGTTGCTTTTTCATCTTTTTCGAACAAGTACATACCACGTTTAATGCCTTCCTCAGCGCCTTCAGGCATTGCAGGATGCTCGTAGTTTTCGTTCATTACAGTTAGGTAATAGAACACACGCTCTTGGTTCACATACATACGTTGTAAACCATCATGTACGATTACAGCTAACTCATAACCAAAACATGGATCATAAGATACACAGTTTGGAATCGTGTTCGCCAAGATATGTGAATGACCATCTTGGTGCTGTAAACCTTCACCGTTCAATGTGGTACGACCAGCAGTAGCCCCTAACAAGAAACCTTGTGCCTGTGCATCACCAGCAGCCCATGCGATGTCGCCAATACGTTGGAAACCAAACATTGAGTAGTACATGTACATTGGAATCATTGGCAAGTTATTCGTTGAATAACTTGTTGCCAACGCAGCCCATGCGCTCATCGCACCAGCTTCGTTAATCCCTTCTTGAAGCATGTGACCGTCACTTGCTTCACGGTAATGCATTAACTGTTCTTGGTCTTCTGGGGTATATTTTTGACCGTGAGCGGCATAAATACCAAGCTGACGGAACATACCTTCTAGACCAAAAGTACGCGCTTCATCTGGAACGATTGGCACTACGCGGTCTTTAATTGCTTTTTCTTTAAGTAAAGAAGCAATTAAACGCACCATCACCATGGTAGTTGATTGTTCTTTGCCTGCAGAACCTTTTAATACTGCATCAAATACAGATAACTCAGGAATCGCTAAAATTTCACTCTCTTTACGACGTGCAGGTAAATAGCCACCTAAAGCTTCACGACGTGCCTTCATATATTTCATTTCAGGAGAGTTTTCACTTGGGCGATAGAATGGAAGCTCTTCTAATTTATCATCTGTAAATGGCAGGTTGAAACGGTCACGTACATATTTTAAAGAATCGATCTGCATTTTTTTGATTTGGTGAGTCTTATTCACCGCTTCAATTTCTTCAGACAAACCGTAACCTTTAACAGTTTTCGCAAGAATAACTGTTGGTTGACCTTTGGCTGTCATTGCTTCTGCATAGGCAGCAAAAACTTTGTACGGGTCATGACCACCACGGTTGAGATTATCGATGTCTTCATCGCTTAAATCTTTTACAAGTTCCGCAGCTTCTGGGTACTTGCCAAAGAATTTCTCACGTGTATATGCACCACCTTTCACTTGATAGCGCTGGTATTCACCATCAACTGTTTCTCCCATTACCGCTTTTAAAGCGCCTGTGCTGTCTTTTGCAAGTAGCGGATCCCAATGACGACCCCATACTACTTTAATGACACGCCAGCCCGCACCACGGAATAAAGATTCTAATTCTTGAATGATTTTACCGTTACCACGTACAGGGCCATCTAGACGCTGTAAGTTACAGTTAACCACCCAAATTAGGTTATCAAGTTTTTCACGACCAGCAAGTGAAATTGCACCAGTACTTTCTGGCTCATCCATCTCGCCATCGCCAAGATATGCCCAGACTTTACGATTTTCTTCTTTGATCAAGCCACGATTCATCAAATATTTTTGAATGTGCGCTTGATAAATCGACATGATTGGACCAAGACCCATTGATACAGTTGGGAATTGCCAATAGTCCGGCATTAAATATGGATGTGGATAGCTTGGTAAACCGTTACCGCCAACTTCACGGCGGAAATTACTTAACTGTTCTTCAGTCAAACGCCCTTCAAGGAATGAACGAGCATAAATACCAGGAGCACAATGTCCTTGGTAATAAATCATATCTCCGCCAAAGTTATCGCTGTTTGCGCGGAAGAAATGGTTAAAACCTACGTCATATAATGTTGCACTTGATGCGAAGCTCGCCAAGTGCCCACCTAAATCATCGCCTGTTTTATTCGCGCGAAGTACCATTGCTAAGGCATTCCAACGAATCAATGCACGAATACGGCGTTCCATATCTTGGTCGCCTGGCATTGCAGGTTGTTCTTCAACAGAAATTGTATTTAAGTAAGGTGTATTGAGACGTTGAATGGGAACATGCTTGGCAATTGCTTGTTGGTAAAGTTTTTCCAATAAGAATGCCGCGCGCTCAGTTCCCATATGTTGTAAAACTGAATCGAATGCATCTTGCCACTCTTGGGTTTCTTGTGCATCGGAGTCACCGTAAAACGCCATAATTCACCTGTTCCTTGTCCTTTAATCTACTTTGTATTTTTACCACGTTTTACCCCTCTCTAGTTATTGCCATGGGTGAATGTGAGGGGGGCCTATTATTTTCTGAATGAATAGTCATTGACCGAGCATTAAACAAAATAACAAAAAAACGCCAATAATGGCGTTTTTTTATACAATCTTTACGTTAAAAAAGGTTTACGTTAATTTCAGATTCATAAATTCAATAACCTTAACCTTTTTCACTATGCTTTTAAGGAAGCATCGCCAAGTAAGTTGTTGGATTCTTACGTTGACCATCTTTTACTACTTCATAGTGCAAATGTGGACCAGTACAGCGACCAGTGCAACCTACATTGGCAATATGTTCACCTGCAGAGACTTGTTCACCTACACGTACCATTAAACGCGAAGCATGAGCATAACGTGTTAAATAGCCATTACCATGGTTAATTTCAACATATTGACCATAGCCAGTACCCCAACCAGATTTGGTTACAATACCTGGGCCTGTAGCATAAATTGGCGTACCACTTGGAGCAGCCATATCCAATCCACCATGATGTTCGGCACGGCCACCCATCGTACGACCACCAAAGTTCGAAGAAACTCGCACAGTATCAGGAAGAGGATGAGAAATTAACCAAGAGTAAGCATTTGAAGAAGAGGCATTAAAAGAGTTCTTTGCGCTCGTATTGCCATATTTTTTAGCGAGTGACTCATTGTTGAGTTCAACCGTTTTTTGGCGTAAGGTCACTGAAACTTTCGCACTCGCTGGAAGATCTAAATCATCAGGATGAGTGTATGAACCTTGAGATAATGTTTTTGATAGTTGTTCCAATCGATCTGAATCAGTAGATTGGTTAATTGTTTGATAATCTGCAAAAGCAACTGATGCTGCCGAAGCGGCAAGTGAAAACGCTAATAAAATACGACGCGTGTGCATAAAAACCTCTTGAAACTGTTCTTACTTAAGTTCCTTATGATCTCTTCCTTGATATCGATTGAAATGAACGCTTAAGATGAAGACAAGAATCTATCCGAGAATGACCCATGTCTAAACCCGATAACGTTTTTCAACAATCCGGAAAACACATAAAAACAGGAAACCTTACGTTTCTAACAACGCAAGTCGCGCAATGGCAAAGACTTACGAAAATTATCCAACCCTTATTGCCCCAACCGGAACAATGGCAGGTCGTGTGTTATCAAAATGGTTCTTTGATCATTACTGGTGAAAATCAGGCGATGATTAGTCAACTCAGTTATTTACAGAACCAATATGTATCTAAATTATCTCAACTTGAAGGGTTAAAAGACCTACAAAGAATTCAGGTTCGCTTGAGAAATAAAAACATTCCAAATCCCCCCTCATCTGAGCCATCTAAACCCATTCCCCCGGAAACACAAGAAATGTTACGTAGTGCAGCCGACTTCGTGAGCGACCCTAAGCTTAGCCAAGCTTTACTACGTTTGGCAAGCAATAAAAAATGACGAGCTCTATATTTAATGAAAAGTTCAGCCATATTTGTGTGACAAAATTCACACTTTAAAATGTTACATTATAACATGACCAAATAAAGACAATGACTTATGTCACACTCACATATGGAATTGGACATTCATTCTCGTCATCAAATGTTACAATTTCATAATTACTCGGATCACTTTGAACATTGCGTAACAACTGATTATTTAAAGCATGTCCCGATTTATAGCCATCGAACTTGGCAATAATTTGATGACCAAGCAAATACAAATCACCTACTGCATCTAAAATCTTATGTCTTACAAATTCATCGGCGAAACGTAAGCCTTCTTCGTTAACAACGCCCGTGTCATCTACACCAATCGCATTATCTAAACTTGCACCTAAAGCTAAGTTATTTGCTTTGAGATAGTCCAGATCTTTCATAAAACCAAAAGTACGAGCTTCACTGACTTCATATACAAAAGTTTCAGTAGAAAAGTCGATAGTCGCAGATTGATATTCTTTAGCAAATGCCGGATGGTCAAAATCAATCGTAAAATTTAATTGAAAACCATTATGCGGTCTAAAAATTGCTTTTTTATCATCTATTAATGCTTCAACTGGTTTTAATATTCTTATAAATTTTTTCGGCGCATCCAGCTCACGCAATCCACCTTGCATTAACAGGTAAATAAATGGGCCGGCACTTCCATCCATAATCGGAACTTCGGACGCAGATACCTCAACAATAAGGTTATCAATTCCCAAACCTGCAATTGCGCTCATCACGTGCTCAATCGTTCCAACTTTTATATCTCCAATTACTAAATTGGAGCACATGAAAGCTTCTTGAATCAGCAAAGCATTCGCATGGATTTCCACAGGTGGATCTAAATCGATACGACGAAATACAATACCCCCATCCACGGTATGTGGAATGAAATTGATCATCACTTTTTGACCGCTATGAAGACCTATTCCACTCGCTTTTACCACACGATTGAGAGTACGTTGTTTCACCATGCTTTGTAACTTCTTTTTTAAAACCGCTATACGTTAGCATATTTAGTCATTGATCAAAAACAAAAAAAGGCAGTGATTAAAGACTGCCTTTTTTTAATTTAATAATATTTTACTTACGTTGCTGATTTTTCAAGTAATCTTGAATGCTCATCGGAGAAGAACGCGGAGAAGAACTTGCAGTACTACTCACTTCATTGTCTGCATTTTGACGCTTATTAATAGCAGGAACATCATCTTCATCAACAGATTGAGCTGATTGAGTCGATGCATGACTTACCGTATTGCGTTTTCTCGGTTCCGCATCTGCTGCATTACGAGTTAAACCAGTTGCAATTACTGTTACACGTAATTCATCACGCGCATCTGGATCAAATACAGTACCGTAGAAGATTTCACCTTCATCAAGGTCAACAATCTGGTTCACGACATCAGTAATGATCTCAGTTTCGCGTAAAGTAATATCATCACCGCCAGTAATGTTAATCAACACACCTTTAGCATTAATAATATTTACGTTATCAAGCAATGGACTACGGATAGCCTGTTCAGCAGCTTGACGTGCACGATCTTCACCACGACCTAAACCAGCACCCATCATGGCATAACCACGTGTACTCATGGCAGTTTTCAAATCGGCGAAGTCAAGGTTAATATGACCACGGTTTACAACAAGATCAAAGATACTACGTACAGCATTCAACAATACATCATCAGCTTTTTTATAAGCATCTTTCATTGAAATATCGCCATATACGCTGAGTAAGCGCTGGTTAGGGATAATAATCAATGAATCAACATGTGCTTCAAGCGCTTCAATACCACGTTCAGCAGACTTTAAACGGCGACGGCCTTCAAAGTTAAATGGGGTTGTCACAACACCAACAGTCAAAATACCCATTTCTTTGGCAACTTCAGCCACGACAGGTGCCGCGCCTGTACCCGTACCACCACCCATACCAGCGGTAACGAATACCATATCCGTACCTTCAAGATGGTGACGAATAATTTCACGGCTTTCTTCTGCTGCAACTTGCCCTACTTCAGGGTTAGCACCAGCACCTAGACCACGTGTACTTTGCTCGCCTAACTGAATTTTGAAAGGTGCATTCATACAGTCCAGTGCTTGTTTGTCTGTATTGGCACAAACGAATTTAACACCTTGAATATCAGACTGCACCATATGTTGAACGGCATTACCGCCACCACCACCTACACCAAATACAGTGAAACGGGCTTGACCGTTGCCATCGTTTAGTTCATCTTCTATAAATTCAAATGAGGCCATGACCTTTAGGGTTCCTAATACATTATGGCAGTCACTTCAGCCCGTATACTGCCTTGATTTTCAAAAATAACTAATTTTAAGAATGCTGTGCAATACAAACCTTGTCAAGTACAGTGGTTTTCTCTTACAACTTCCTAACAATTCTACCAATAAATCCATACATCCTAAAAAATGGCTTTTAGCTTGCTATTAAACGCATTCCAGCCATTTACCATTCGTTCCCATACCGAACGGTCATTTGCCTCTTCAGGCTCTTCAACAGCTTCTTGCAACTCACTTTGGCTAAACATGAGCAAACCAGCTGCTGTTGCATACATCGAACGACGTAACGCGGCTTGATGCTGATCATCAGCATAAACCTGTAACGGTGGATTGCCCAAATGTGCAGATACCCCCAACATACGGCGAGCCAAACTCACCATACCTTCGATTTGACAAGCATCACCTGTCAGCACTACACCATGATATAAACCATGAATTGCACCGCTGTTTTCGAGTTCATCGCGAATCTGGCTAAAGATCTCTTCATAACGGGCAATAATAATTTCTGACAACTCAATTCGACTAATGGTTTGAGGGCCATCAATTCCTTCTACCTGAATCATGTGATCTGGCTTAACAGCACTTAAATCGACACAACCATACAGAATTTTAATGCGTTCAGCTTCTTCTGTCGTGGTTTGCAATACAGCAGCAATATCACGCGTAACGTGTTCACCACCGCGCTGCAATGTACGTGCCAGAGCCAAACGTCCATCTAGATAAACTGCAAGATTGGTAATGCCTGCGCCAACATCGACCAGACAAACACCATATTCTTTTTCATCTTTAAGCAAACTTGCCTCAGCAGTTGCCAAGCAAGATACCACCATTTTTTCAACCCCGATATTTGCACCTTTCATGGCGCGATCAAGGTTTTGCATAGTCGCTATAGGCATCATCATGAGCTGATAATGTCCTGTCATACTATGGGCAGTCATGTTAATTGGATTCTGCACCCATTCAGCAGAATCACCCAATTCAAAGCCTAACGGCACTGCACTTGCTAAATAGTAATCAGAAGTCACATGACTTGCTTTTGCCAATTCTAACGCGCGCACGACTTCATTTGTTGTAATAACATGTGCTGGATTAGCAACTGGTGTGCGGCCAGAGGCATAAAAACTTTGCAACTCGGTACTCGGAATCGATACCCATGCGCTATGAATGCGACATTCGGCCATATTTTCCGCTTCAGCAACAGCATTTTTAATCGCAGCGATGACTTTATCGAGGCTGACGATTTTTCCTTTATTCATGCCTCGATTGCGAGCAGTTGCCATACCGATAACTTGAATGTTATCCGGCGCATGAATTTTTCCAATCAAAACTGAAACTTTATGCGTCCCAATGTCAATCGCAACAACTGAGGGAACAGCTTCATTCATCACTCATACCATTTCTTTGTTGTTTAATACCAGGCAAATTGCCTATTTTAAAGCCACGTATTATGGCTTTGCTTTTGTTCCACCTGCAATGCTTGTGTCATCAATCGTTACAACAAACTGACCATTCACAATTTTAGGTGGTGTTGCGTTCTTCCATTGAATAGATAATCCATTACGATATCGCAAATCAATGGCTGAGATTTTCGACCACACCGGTTTTAAGTCAGATTGTGCCAGATGACTTAAACGTTGCAACTTATTCATTGTTTGATCTTGGTCAACAATAATTCGTAAACCTGTATCAAACTGCATAAACCAAGTCATTCGCTCCGTCAGATATAACTCTTTTAGGCGCAAATTGGCGGGATGGAATAATTGATTGATTTCATTATAGCGTCGCATCATCATTTTCGACTGGCTTACCGGACCATGTAGTAACGGAAGCTCAGGATGAATTGTCGGCTCTGCCTCACTAAATACATCGCCGCCATCGCTTAACAAGCGACCTGTTCCCCAACGGGCGATGGCATGTCGAGGCATGACACGAACACGAATACCATTAGGCCAAGCACGAGATACCACAACTCGGTCTACCCACGAAATTTCTAATGTTTTATCACGAATTTGTTCTAGATCAGATGTGAAATAATTCGCTTTTATAATTGGAGCAACATGCTGCATCACTTGTTGTGTTTCAACTGAAGACGTTGACCCTACAACCTCTAGCTTTGCAACTTTTGCATCTGTAATAACTTTATATAGCCCATAAATTCCGACTGCCAGCACTACAAAAGCAATAACCAACAGCACCCATCCACCAGCATTCGCAAGCTTCTGCTTACGTGTAGGCGGTTTATCATGAATAGAGGTGATGGCCGCACGTTTACGGCGCATGGAAGCCGGAAGTTGTGCCATATTTAAGCCGTACCTTCCAATGTTTGCTCAAGAATGGCAACACACAATTCATCAAAACTATAGCCAACAGCTTGAGCAGCTTTTGGAACTAAAGAATGGCTGGTCATACCTGGCACAGTGTTTACCTCTAAAAGCCAGAAATTACCCTGCTCATCCTGCATCGCATCAATACGGCCCCAGCCTTCAGCACCAACTGCTTGAAAAGCACGTAAGCACAATGCTTGTAGGTTTTTCTCTTCTGTCTCACTTAGACCACAAGGAATACCATACTCAACATCATTACGTTCATATTTTGCTTCATAGTCATAAAAAGCAACGTCTGCTGGTGGTTGTAAACGAATAACCGGCAAAGGCTGTCCATTTAAGAACGAAATTGTGAATTCACGACCTGTGATCCATTTTTCTGCCATCACAACAGCATCGTGCTGAGTCGCTTTTTCAATTGCAGCAGCAAAGTCTTCTGCTTTCTCAACCTTACTCATGCCCACACTTGAGCCTTCATGTACAGGTTTGATAATGACAGGCAAGCCTAGCTCAGCAATAACCGCATCTAAATCTGTCTCTTTAGTAATAATGCGATATGGCGCTGTAGGTAAATCGCTACCTTGCCAGATTTGCTTGGTTTTGACTTTATCCATGCCAATAGCAGAACCTTGTACACCTGTTCCTGTGTAAGGCAGATTTAACCATTCAAGTGCACCTTGAATCTGGCCATCTTCACCGCCACGACCATGCAATACAATAAATGCACGATCATAATTTACAAGTTCAGTCACACTGCGATCTTGCGGATCAAATGCTTCAGCCTGAACACCCGAACGTAACAAAGCATCCAGAACTGCCTGACCACTATCTAAAGACACAGCACGCTCAGCCGATTTCCCACCAAATAGCACGGCAACTTTGCCGAATTTTGTAGCATTTGACACGTTTAAATCCTTAACCCGATAATTCAATATTTTTGTTTATTTCACATACAAATGGTGTTGTGCAAGTTCTACTGAAATTGCTCCAACGTTACCCGCACCTTGCGTTAATAACAAGTCATTTGGTTGTAACACATTTTGCATGATGTTTTGCAAATTACCTTCAACCGGATCGACCAAAATCGGTTCCACCTGTCCACGTAAACGGATACTACGCGCCAAAGTACGACTGTCTGCACCTACAATAGGCTTCTCACCGGCAGGATAAACTTCCAGTAATAGTAATTGATCGACTTGAGAAAGAACTTCAATAAAGTCATCAAAACAATCGCGGGTACGAGAATAACGATGTGGCTGGAATAACATAACCAAACGACGATCTGGATGGCTCTGGCGAGCAGCTTTAATAGTCGCTTCTACTTCTTTCGGATGGTGACCATAGTCATCAACTAACTTAACATTACCATCAGCAAGTTCGAATTCGCCTTGTACTTGGAAGCGACGACCAACACCACTAAATCCTGCTAAAGCACGGCTAATTGCATCATCAGAAACACCTTCGTCAGTCGCAACACCAATAGCAGCTAGAGCATTTAAGATATTATGCATGCCCGGTTGGTTGATGGTTAAACGTAGCGGCTCACGACCTTTACGTAACACCGTGAAGTGTGAACGCATGCCATCTTGTTCAACATCAATTGCGCGAATGTCGTTATCTTCATTAAAACCATAAGTAATAACTGGACGGCCTACACGCGGCATGATTTCACGAATGTTGGCGTCATCACCACAAACTACAGCCAAACCATAAAATGGTAAGTTATGAAGGAATTGTACGAACGTATCTTTTAATTTATCAAAGCTACCTTCATAGGTATCCATATGGTCAGCATCAATGTTCGTTACAATGGCTGCCATCGGTTGCAAATAAAGGAAAGACGCATCTGACTCATCAGCTTCAGCCACGATGAAACGACTTTCGCCCAGTGCAGCATTTACGCCTGTACTGTTAAGTAAACCGCCAATAACATAAGTTGGATCAAGGTTTTCTTCAGCCAACATGGTGGTTAAAAGACTAGTCGTTGTGGTTTTACCATGTGTACCAGCTACAGCAATACCATGACGGTAACGCATAAGCTCACCTAGCATCTCTGCGCGGCGTACAATTGGGGTACGCTGTTCAATCGCTGCTTTAATTTCTGGATTTTCTGGATCAATCGCTGTAGAAACTACAAGCACATTGGCATTTTTAATATTTTCCGCTTGATGGCCGATGTAAACCTTGATGCCATTTTTCTCTAATTGTTCTGTAGTTTTAGATGCTTTAATGTCTGAACCAGAAATTTTATAACCTTGGTTTCCCAATACCTCTGCAATGCCACACATCCCAGCACCGCCGATCCCCACAAAATGAATGTGTTTGATACGGCGCATTTCAGGCACTTTAATCAGTTTTTTTGCTTGGTTCGCAGCTGTTGATGGAGACATAGTAAATCCGATTACATTTTTTGGATAAGATCAACCACATGCTGAGTCGCATTTGGTTGGGCATGTTGACGCGCTTTCACTGCCATTTCTGTAAGTAATTGGCGGTTCATCAGCGAAGTGAACAATTCATTTAAAACATCTGGTGTCATAGTCGATTGCTGGCAAATTTTTGCAGCGCCGATATCAGCCAGAAATTTGGCATTCGCAGTTTGATGATCATCAACTGCTATCGGAAGTGGTACAAAAACTGCTGCAACACCTGCTGTTGCAACTTCCGTCACCGTTAATGCTCCAGCTCGGCAAATAATTAAATCAGCTTCACTATAAGCCTTTGCCATATCTTCAATAAACGGCAAAACCTGCACCTTTAAGTTGGATGGTGCATCTGCATAAAGTGCTTGAGTTGCTTCAACTTGTTGTTGACCACTTTGATGAAAAATATTGAGTGGAACTTGTATTTTTTTGAGCGCTGGCGGTAAATGTTCATTAAGCGCTTTTGCACCTAAAGAACCGCCGACAATTAAAATATTTAAAGGTTGTCCCGCTTGCTCACGCGCATCATAACGCCACTTAGAGCTTAAAATATCGGTGATTTCACGACGTACCGGATTTCCGGTTGTAACAACTTTTTCGCTAACAGGAAAAGTATTTGGAAATGCTTCACACACGACTTTAGCAACACGCGCTAGCTGTGCATTGGTAAAACCAGCAACCGCATTTTGCTCGTGAATAAGTACCGGAATACCTAACAATCGTGCTGCTAAACCACCAGGCCCCGCAACATAACCACCAAATCCAGCCACAGCATCAACTTTAAGCTGTTTCATATAGCGCATTGCGCTTAAAGTCGCTTTTAAAATTTTAAAAGGGGCAGCAAGTTTACGGATCACACCGTTCCCACGAACACCTTGAATATCAATTTGATAAATTGGAATATTTTGATCTTTTAATAAACGATTTTCCATACCTGTTGGCGTGGCTAACCATGAAACCTGACAACCTTGTTGTTGAAGTTGTTTGGCTACGGCGAGGGCTGGAAAAACATGTCCACCTGTACCGGCAGCCATCATCATGACATGTTTGGGTTTGCTTTGCTGTGAATCGGTCACGGTCTAATTCTTCAACTCAAAAAACAATGGAAATTGTCATCTATTTTTGTAGCCGTTTATTTTAATCCTAAAGCTTCATTAACGAAAAGCTAATTTCACTCGTTTATAACAGAAAGATGTGCTTTTTTGAAAATATGCCTACAAAGCACTAGCGTATTTCATATTGTGATTTTATTAATTCATATATTTTCAGGTGATTTCCCATAAATACCGCTGAAAATCACCTGAAATAAATAATTAAGCCGTACGACCAGCTTCTAATACATCAAATAGATCATCGGCAATTGATGTACCAAATTGAGCATCAATTTCACGAATACATGTTGGGCTGGTGACATTAATTTCAGTGACATAATTGCCAATTACATCTAAACCAACAAAAATCAAACCTTTTTCGCGCAAGAAAGGGCCAATTTTAGCTGCGATCAGCTTATCGTTTTCAGTGAGCGGACGCGCTTGACCTAAACCACCTGCCGCCAAATTACCACGGACCTCACCATTTTGTGGAATACGGGCTAGACAGTAAGGAATAGGTTCACCATTTACCATCAAAATACGCTTATCCCCTTCTACAATCTCAGGAATGTAACGTTGAGCCATAATTGGACGAGTACCTAACTCTGTCAGCATTTCCAACGTTGAACCAATGTTCACACCATCTTGATATAAGCGAAAAATTCCCGTACCGCCCATACCATCAAGTGGTTTCACAATGACATCGCCATGTTCTTTAAGAAATTCACGAATTAAACTTTGTTGCGATGTTACAAGTGTAGGTACTTGCAGCTCTGGGAACTGCGTTGCAAATAGCTTTTCATTGCAATCACGCAATGACTGAGGCTTATTGATAATCCATGAACCTTCGCGTTCAGCTTGTTCAAGCACGTAAGTTGTATAAACAAAGTTCATATCAAACGGTGGATCTTTACGCATCAACACCACATCATAAGCCGCGATAGATTCTTTTTTCTTTTCGCCCAATTCGTAATAATGATTGTAATCTTCAAATACTTTTAATGGCGAGATTAGACCGTAAGCCCTACCTTGATCGATATATAAATCTTGTTGTAATGCATAACCCAATTCATGTCCACGACGGCTCGCCGCCCACAACATTGCCATGGTTGAATCCTTTTTAAGATTTACGGTTTCAATCGGATCCATGACGACAAGTACACGCATGCTCAAGCTCTTCATAAAATTTAAATTAGCATGAGTATAGCTGAGATTTTTCACTCGTTTTTCTTAATTTCAGTAAATCGTTATCTGTTATTCCTTTAGCTAGAACTCAAGTAAATTCAGTTAAACTATGACCATAAAATATTATTTTTAAAGGCTAAAGATGAAACTTTATCGCTATTTAACTGGCCCTGATGACTCTGCTTTTTGTGCACGAGTAACTAAAGCATTGAATCACGGCTGGGAATTATATGAGGCACCCAGCATGACCTTTAATGGCACACATGTGATTGTTGGACAAGCAATTTGTAAAACGATTGACGAGAATTATGATCCAGAAATGGATATTTTAGATGTTCTCAAAAATAATGCTTAAATTAAATATTTACTTTCATCTCTAAAAACATCTTCTTAATCCAAATTAATAACCCAAGCTAATCAATACTTCTCCTTGTTAGCTTGAGCAATCACTACTGCCTTTCAAAATAAAGACTTAGAAAAGCAATCTCATAAATTTTAAAGACAATAGTTCTTTTATTCCAAACAAAGAAATGATTATAATTATCATTTATACTTTTATTTTTGTTAATTGATTTTATTTTATGTTAAGAATTTCTACATCATCTCCCCAAATTAAGCGTTTGTTCCCGCTCAGCTTACTCAGTTTAATGATCTTGAATATTCAAGGTGCCTACGCAGAGGAAGCGACTGATTCAGCCGCAAAAGTTGCAGCCACCATGCCTACCATAAAAATTGAGGCGATGAGTGAGTTAGACCCAATCAAAAGCTATATCGATTATGACAAAGCCAATGTCACACGTAATGGCTTAGATAAAAAAGATATCCCTCAAACCGTTGATACCATTGATGTTCAGAAATATAAAATTTATGGATCAAATGATTTAAGCGTTATGCTGCAAGGCACCCCAGGGGTATCTACCAATTACGATATGCGTGGTGATGGCATTACCATTCGTGGTTTTGGTGCTGATACAGGCGATATTTACCGTGATGGTATACGTGAAAGTGGTCAAGTACGTCGTAGTACTGCCAATATCGAGCGTATTGAAATTTTAAAAGGCCCCGCTTCTGTTTTATATGGCCGTAGTGCTGGTGGCGGGGTTGTGAATATGGTGAGTAAATTCGCCAATTTCGACTCTAAAAGTTCAGTTGGCGCTTATGCAGGTTCATACGATAACTATGGAACCACTGCTGACATCAACCAAGTCATTAATGACAATTTAGCTGTACGCCTTACGGGAGAATATGGCGAGTCAGGCAGTTTCCGTTCTGGTATTGAAAATAAAATTGAGATGTTTTCACCAAGTTTTACCTATAAAAATGATGATGGAACGCTTACTTGGACTACACAATATACGTATGACAAATTAGGTCGTGTGCCTGATCGAGGTCCAACATATGAAAACTTGCCTGCGGGAACTTCAATTAAAATGGGATTTGCCCAAGACGGAGATTATGTTGATGATATTTTGCAAGTTGTGCGTACTGACGTAAATTACCAATATGCGCCTGATTGGAACTTTCACTGGGCAGCGAGTTACCGACAAGCAGAACAGAACTTTGACCACTTTTATTTTGGAACTTATTGTGGGCTAGATGGAAAAAATTTGAAAGGTGAAGCATGCACCACTAAAAAAGGCTACATCAACCAGATTTACTACTGGCAACAAACCAGCAATAAAACAACGACGAATACATTTGATATTAAAGGTAAGTTCAAAACAGGCCAACTTGAACACCAAATTATGTTAGGTACTGACTGGACCTATGAACAACGAGAACCACGTCTAGCCAATAAGACTCAAAATGGTTCAGCCATTTATGGTTACGTCAATCCATTCACAGGTGAACGAGAATCAAGTCGTGGCAATGGCCCACTCTTAATTAGTCAGCATAACTACAATGAAGGCACAACTTATGGTGTATTCATTCAGGATTTAATTGGTCTAAATGACCAACTTAAGCTCATGTTAGGCTTACGTTATGATTACTTTGACTTTTCAACCACTAACAAACTCACTAATGCACATCGTAATGTAAAAGACAGTACTGTTAGCCCAAATGTTGGCTTGGTATGGCAACCGCTTCCTGAACATAGTTTTTACACCTCATACTCTAAAAGCTTTGCACCATTTGGTGGACAAATGGGTGTTAACCAAGTTACCGGCGGCACCGATGTTGAAAAAATGGACAAAGAGCCTCAATATAACGAGCAATATGAAGTGGGCATAAAAAGCGAATGGTTAGATAATCGTTTAAATACTCAATTCTCTGTTTTTGATATTCGTAAAAATAATATTCGCTATAAACCGAATCCTGACAGTGAACCAGAGGTGTGGGCAACTGCTGGTCAGCATCAATCTCGTGGTCTCGAATTTAGCTTTATTGGCCGTGTACTTGATAATCTCTTTGTTCGCGGTGGTTATGGTTATACCGACGCCAAGGTAAAAGAAGATAAACAAAACCCAGAGAGAGAAGGCAATTATTTAGCCAACACATCAAAAAATACGGGTAATTTATTTATTCGTTATTTACCAACCGAGCAGTGGTATACCGAAATGGGTGTGACTTATGTCGGATCTTATTATCCAAACATTAACAATGCAGTAAAAATGGAAGGCTTCAACCGTGTCGATGCGGCAATTGGTTATAGTGCAGACCCATGGAATGTCACTATTGCAGTGAATAACCTGACCAATAAAGAATACTGGCGTTCAGACAGCATGCCGGGCACACCCCGTAATGTGTTATTACGTTTGAATTATCAGTTCTAAGTAAAAATATTAAGAAGGCATCCCCCCTATTTAGAGGTATGCCTTTTTCTTTTTAGATACCGTATTTTTCGCGATAAGCTTGCATATTTGCTAGCGCTTCTTTTTCGCCTTTAGTGATGACTGAACAAGGTCAATAAGACAAGTTGGGCATGACGTTGATGCGAAAGAAGTGTGATGTAAAAGATTTCGAATAGATCACTTTATTGACAAGAAGTGACAAAACTGCCTAACAAAGCAGCTAACATGTTACAAAGTCCGCTTTTGCTGTTTTTTAAGGTGATTAATTTTTAAAAAAATTAATTTTAAATAACTAAAATTAGAGAACTTCGAATAATATTCCATTATATTAATTTTAGAAATTCTTAAAAACATATATTGTTTATGATTTAAGATTTTTTTGGTTTTGTTATCCAAAACCTATGATTTTTATCCAAATATACTAAATAAAATATATTATCTTTTAAGAATCCTGCAATTCTAGCCTTTTGACCTCCAATATTTTGTATTGTGCCCCATTTTATGTCAGATGGAAGCTCCTCAGGAAGAGAAAATTCATTCTTATCTTTTGATGGATATTCTCCATATAAAGTCAACCTACTAGTCTGCACAATAGTTGCATTATTAGATGAAATATCTTTTAAAGCTAACAACATATCTAATATTCGATCTTCATCTTTCCAAGTATTTATAGATTGTGCAGGATCTACATCTGTATCCTTAAAATATTTAAAACTTATACTATAAAAATTATCTTTAGCTGTTGATTTTTGTGCCTTTGTATCTACATTTCGTTGTGGAGACTTTAGTGGTCTATCTCGTTTACCCACCTTGGTTTCCCTCCATTAACTCTTCTACTATTTTTATAGAGTTAAAAAGAGGGATAGCATCAAAGTCCCCATTTAAATAATCTTGACTATATGACTCTTTAATATGATTTTTATAATCGGCGAGAGAATATATTTGACTATTTTGTTCAATAGGATCTTTATGAATAAACCAGATTTGATCTCTTCGAAATATGTTTGTGTCCATTAAATTTGTATCTTGGACATTCACAATCATCTGACTTTTCTTGCTATGCCTATGAAATAACCTAAATATTTCTTTAGACAAAAGCGTATGAAATTTAGAATCAAACTCATCTATTAATAAAATATTACCTTTTTGGAAAGTATCATAAAAAGGACCTAATAAATTAAGAATTTTCTGAGTTCCAGAGGATTCTAATTCTAGTGGAAAACTAATTCTGTCTTCTGTATATGGAATCCTTTTTACTATTTCTACAGTTGTAGTAGTGGCAACAGTTGCAACTTTCCGTAATGATTCTAATAAGTTATTAAGATCTTCATTATCTGTTTTAATATGTTCAAGATCATTAACTGGATTTTCTGAAATATTGATATCTTCTATATAAAAATCTTTAAGAACCTCTAATGCCCATTTTTTAAATTTAGAATCTTTAACAATTAAATCAAATGTATAGTCTCTAAAGTTATTGTCTGCTATTCCCGAAAGAATGTGAATTTTTTTAAAAAAATTAACCACATTTGTACTATGTAAACTTTCAAAAGCAGCTAATACTGAAACAAAAGGAGTATGCGCAGAAGTTCTCTTTATAACCCCTATTCCTGAACTACTTTCCTCAACAAAAATATTTGCTTCATCAAAACTAGATTTATTAAATTCAATATTTTGTTGTTCTCTATAAAACAATGACGTTTCACGAATATTTTCATTAAAATACAACCATTCTTCTTCAATTTTTCCCAAAGAAATTGAAAGGCCATATCTATACTTAATATCATTTTCAATAAAAATTATTTCGAATACAGAGGGTTGTACATCACCAATAGCTAAAAGAAATGGAGTAACATCAGTTGTAAAATTATGCTTTAAATCCTGAGATGACAGTACTATCTTTTTAAATTTATCAATGCTTTTTATAAGGTTTGTCTTACCGCTAGCATTTGCCCCATATATAACAGCTGTCTTAACATAATTTTTATCTTTGTTTTTTATTAAATTTTCATCAAGAAAAGCATCTTTTTTTAAATTTGATGCTTCCATTGAAATATTCTGACTAGTTTTGAAAGAACTAATATTTTCCAAAGAAAAATTTATAAGCATTGAGTTTTGTCTGATCTTAATCAAATAAAATCAACTTATATATCATTTTTCAAATTTAAGCTAATATTTTATTAAATTCTTACACAAGCCTACTATTACCCCCACATGATTTTCATTTAACATAAGATTTCTTATGAAAATAACTTAAACTTTCCTTTTCAGCTCAATACTTTATAAAAATTCATTCTAAGATTCGGCTAACTAGAACAGATTTTTCATCACATTTACGTTCGTCTTTTAATCATTATTTCCAATAATTGATAAATTAAACTCAATAAAAAAGGAAGCCTCAGCTTCCTTTTCCATACCGAACTCTTAGATACCGTATTTTTCACGATAAGCTTGCATATTTGCTAGCGCTTCTTTTTCGCCTTTCGCTTCTAAATAATCCATTAAATCTTTCATAGTAATCAGTGCGTGAACAGGAATTTCTAATTCTTTTTGAACTTCTTGAATTGCAGAAAGCTCACTTTGACCACGTTCTTGACGATCTAATGCCACCAAAACACCAGCGATAGTTGCACCAGCATTTTTCAAAATCGTTACGACTTCACGAATGGCTGTACCTGCGGTAATTACGTCATCAATAATCCAGACTTTTTTACCTTCAACCGCAGCACCGACTAAAACACCACCTTCACCGTGATCTTTCGCTTCTTTACGGTTAAAACCCCATGGCACACTTTTGTTATGTACTTGCGACAAAGCAACAGCAGTCGCTGCTACAAACGGAATGCCTTTGTAAGCTGGTCCAAAAATAACATCAACATTTTGGCATTGTGTTAATTTATCGGCATAGCCTTGTGCTAAAAGAGATAAAGCTTCACCATCGTTGAGCAGGCCTGCATTAAAAAAATAAGGACTCACACGTCCAGATTTTAAAGTAAACTCACCAAATTTAAGCACACCGCGTGATAATGCGAGTTCGATAAATGCTTGCGGGTTAAATGACACAGGCGTTGTCATGAGGTGCTCCAAATTCACAATTGAGGTTAAATTTTCGCATGATACCAAAGGATCAGTATCCAAGTGATGTAAAAATTCTTCGAGTCGTTTCCATTAACGTAAATGGCTTGCGTTCTTCGGTGACGAAAGGCTTACTTGAATGGTTAGAACAATCAGATGCCGATGTCGTATGCATGCAGGAAAGCCGCATTACCCATGAACAATGGACTGAAAAATTTAGACCCGAAGGATGGCATACCCATCTATTTCCAGCAGAGCGTGCAGGTTACGCAGGAACTGCCATATATAGCCGCCTACCCTTTGTCTCTGTTAAAGATGGTTTAGGGTTTGAGCTGGCTGACAGTCAAGGTCGCTTTATTTCTGCTGAATTCGATTTAGGTTTGTCACATCCGGTACATATTGCATCATTATACTTACCTTCAGGCTCAAGTGGTGAAGAAGCGCAAGCACGTAAAGATTTATTTTTAGGTGAATACGCGAAAATCTTGAAGCAATGGCGTGATGAAAATAAGTCAGTCATCATTTGTGGTGACTACAACATTGTTCATAAACGCATTGATATCAAAAACTGGTCGGGTAACCAAAAATCATCTGGTTGTTTACCTCATGAACGTGCATGGCTTGACCATATTTATGATGAACTTGGCTATGTTGATACCTTCCGTGTAGTTCGAGCAGAAGCAGAACTTTATTCATGGTGGTCAAATCGCGGTCAAGCTCGTGCAAAAAATGTAGGATGGCGTATTGACTATCAAGCCTGCTCACCAGACTGGAAAGCACGTACAACTAATGCTTGGGTCTTTAAAGATCAATGGTTTAGCGATCACGCACCCGTTATCATCGACTATAAAATTCAAGATTAAGTGAACACTCGTTCACTTACCTTGTCGTTTTCGCTTACAGCATATGTCGTTTTTGAGTATTTTTCTTACACAGCTTTAACGGCATTATAGCCCCACGGCACAGGGAAGCAGTCAGGATGACGCAAAAGGATAGGACGCCGTAGGAAGATAAAATAAACTTATGATAAGTTTATTTGCAAGGATGTGACATTGGACGTTGAAATGAGACCCGCATGATCAGGATGATTAAATGCGGGTTTTCTCTTTTCAATCTCTTATTTTTTGCGCTAAGTTCTTTTAGTTTTAACTTCTTCTTATTAAGCTCATTATCGTCTTGTCTTATGACAATAACATGACATTTCTCTTTCGATTAATCATAATTTTTCATTTGTTTTAAAAGTATCTGTATAAAGTAGTGCTCAAATGCTTTTTGGGTTAGGCTGTGTGCTCTCTCTTTTTGACATGGTCCGATAAAATGTTAAAAATTTATGGAATCAAAAACTGTAATTCAATGAAAAAAGCATTTGATGCCTTGCAAGCTAAAGGGCTTAACTATGATTTTCATGATTATAAAAAACAAGGGATTGATGCAGATACCCTAAAAATTTGGTTAAAAGAAATTGGGCAAGACACGGTTCTAAACAAAAAAGGAACCACTTGGCGTAAGCTATCAGAAGAAGAACAAACGCGTGCGTTAAGCAGTGAAGACCACCTTATTGAAGCACTTATTGCTCAACCAAGTTTAATTAAAAGACCAGTTTTACAAACCTCTCAAGGGTTTATCGTCGGTTTTGATGAAGCAACCTATCAAAATATCCAAGCATAAAAAAACGAGCCATTTGGCTCGTTTTTTTATTAAAACTTTTAGTTAGCGCGAATCCACGTTTGGTTACGACCAAGTGCAGAAACGCCAATATAGCCACGCAATTTAAGCTTCTTACCGCCATCTGTTAACTCACCTTTCAATTTGTAAGTTTTGCCAGATTTAGGATCTAAAATCGTACCGTTTTCATAACTGTTGCCACCTACATTTTTTAAATTATGTACAATGGTGACACCTTTAAGTGGTTTGTTTTTGTACGGACCTTCACATTTTGTACAAGCGTTTTCTTCGCCCGGTGTCAAAATGTTTTGAATGGTTGCAGTTAAGGTTCCATCCTTCTGTTCCGTAAATTTAACTACGGCTTTTGGCTTATTGGTCTGATCATCAATTGTTTTCCATACCGTTCCATTGAGTGTATCAGCCGCATTGGCAAATGCAGCCATACCAATGAGTCCTAAAGCTAAAGCAATCTTTTTCATTTTTGTAATATCCTTGGGTCTTTCAAGATTTTAGTATTCAGAAGTCGCAAAGATATTGCAATTTTTGAATGTGACTGTTTCGTGTAACCTTGTAATCTTGCAAAATAAAATTTACAAGAAAACAAGAAACTAGCATAAAAATGGATGCTCTATGAATATATCAAATGTTTGGAAATATTACTTTACAGAAACTTTTCTTAAAACAACAATTCGCAAGCCAAGTCAGCTAAATTTACCGCCTACGGCCTTACGTCCTGTTTTAGACCAAATGTGTCGTGCTTTTCCACGACAAAAAAATGTCTCTGTTCGCCCAATTCGGCTGGCAGGCATTAAAGGTGAAGAAATCAAACCGCAAGATCATGCTACTCAACTGATTTTTCACATTCACGGCGGTGCTTTTTTTCTTGGCAGTATCAAAACACACCATGCTTTTATGACAGATTTGGCCGCTCGCACCCAAATGCAAGTTATTCATGTGGACTATCCACTTGCGCCTGAACACCCATACCCTGAGGCAACCGAAGCTCTATATGACATCTATCAATCTTTAGTGGTACAAGGTTTTCAGCCAAAAGATATTATTTTATCGGGTGATTCGTGCGGAGCCAATTTAGCATTAGCACTTTGTTTACGCTTAAAAGAACAACCTGAGCTCATGCCGAGTGGTCTGATTTTATTGTCGCCTTTTTTAGATTTAACGCTGACAAGCGAATCATTAAGATTTAACCAGAAACATGATGCCCTGCTTTCGCTTGAAGCCCTGCAAACAGGGATCCAACATTATATTGGCAATCAGATTGCAGCAGATGACCCACGTGTTTCGCCTATTTTCGATGACTTGCATGGCCTACCGCCGACTTTGGTTCAAGTAGGTTCTAAAGAAATATTATTAGACGATGCCAAGCGTTTTAGAGAAAAAGCCGAAGATGCGGGTGTTAAAGTTCAATTCAAACTTTATACAGGCATGTGGCATAACTTCCAGATGTTTAATGCATGGTTTGATGAAGCTAAACAAGCATTGGCAGATATTGCTGAATTTGCTCATGAACTCGATAAAACTTAATTTATCTATAAATGATGTGAACAGTGAATAAAACTTTTCACATCATTTTCTTTATAAAAAGTCATCATATATAAAATGAAAATCATGTTATGTTTAAAATATAAATTATTTAAACAATCCAATTTTAGGATGGTCTAACAAAGAGGCATCTATATTTAGGAGCCCTTACTTATTATGAAAAGTCGTTTAATCACTCATCCAATACATAGAACAAAACAGGTGATAATCGATTTCATCCACAATAATCACATCATTAACTGGACGCCATTACAAAAAAGCGCCCTGATGCTTACACTTGCCTCTGCAATGAATTTCAGTTGGATTTTATGGAAAGGCTATATTTTAATTACGCCAAGTGTCTGGCAATGGGCACATTTACCTTTAGTTGAATCTCAAATCTGGCTCAATTTATTGACCTTATTTTTATTGGGTCTTTTGATTATTCCTTGTTATCGCTACAAAAATGATGAATGGGCTCAAAAAGTAATTCCATTTATTAGCGTGCAATTTTTTACACTCATGCTATGCCACGATGGATATTTAATTGGCAGCATTAGCCCTGCAACCATGGTTGGCTATGTCGGTACCATTGGTGTGGGACTCGTGTTATTCGACCGAAAAATTGTTTATAGCGCTCTCGTACCTGCGACCATTATTTTAACGGTATGTACTTATTTGAGTATGAAAGGTACTTTGCCTTATGCGCCGTTATTTAATCTTATTGCTATGCAACGTGCTCAGACTAACCCCTTTTGGTTAGGAAGCATGGCATTTTTTATTATGCCGATTTTATTGGCTTGTTTTATTTTATTTGAAATATTACTCACCCAATGGCGTCAGCGCGAAACTTATATTCAACGCCTAAGCCAACTCGACCCATTAACCAATGTATTAAACAGGCGTAGTTTAAATACGCATTTGGAGTCAATGCATCAACAGCAATTTGATTATGCGGTCGTACTTCTGGATATTGATCACTTTAAAAAAATTAATGATATTTATGGGCATCACCAAGGTGATCAGGTCTTAATTGAAATTGCTCAATGTCTGTCAAAAAACTTGCGTAGTGAAGATATTATTGGTCGATTTGGTGGAGAGGAGTTTATTTTATTGCTCCCCCATACCGATATTATTCAAGCAGAAAAAATTGCTGAGCGCTGCCGCCATGCTTTAGAAGAACTTCCAGTTTTTAGCACTCAAAATAATCCCATTCATATTAGCGCGAGTTTTGGAATAAGTAGTTCAGCATTTGCAAAGGATCCATATCTTGTTATTCGCCAAGCAGACCAAGCGCTTTATGCCGTAAAAGCCTCAGGACGTAATCAGGTACGTACATTTCATCAGACTGAAGCTATTCATACGCTATGATTCTTTTAGTTTTGCCAAACTCGCGAGTTGCTGTAAAAGTTCTTGCTGGCTAAAAGCACCCGTTAAACGCAACGCACGAATTTCTTTTTGCTCTGGGCTTAAGAATAAATAGGTCGGTGGCCCTAAAATATTCCATTGTTTGAGTAGCGCTTCATGCGACTGATCATAATGGCTCAAATCAAGCTTAATTAAATAATATGGCGCAAGAGCAGATTGAACTTCGGGTGCTTTTAAAATACGGTGTTCAATCGGTTGGCAGGCAACACACCAGTCTGCATAAACATCAACTACAATAGCCCGATCAGCTGGAGCAGCCGCTAAAATTTTCTGAAAATCTGCTGCTGTAGTTGCAATATGCCACTCGGCCATGTGATCAGAACTTTGCAAATTTCGATTATGAATATGTTGATACTGGTTATAGGCTACAAAAGGTATAACGATTAACAATAAAATCGCATAGAGCCATTGTAGCTGCCCTTTTTTCCAGAAAAACTGATAAACAGCATAAGCTATAAAAGCGAGTCCTAATACTAGACTAAGTACTTGCATGCCCCAATCAGGTAATAAAGGACGAATAAAGTAAAGGCTTAAACCCAACATCAGGAAAGCAAAAATCACTTTAATCTGATGCATCCAGTCGCCAGCTTTAGGTAAAAATTTTGCCCCCAATATGCTCGCGAGCAATAAGGGAATCCCCATCCCAAAACCTAGGCAAAATAAAAGCAAAGCCCCTTGCCATTGATTTTGTGTTTGAGAAATAAACAATAAAGTTCCAGCAAGGGGTGCAGTCATACAAGGACCCACCAAGAGCGCAGAAACCACACCCATGACTCCAGCACCAATCAAGGTACCGCCTTGTTGCATGGACTGAATGCGGTCAAGTCGATTTAACCATGTTTGCGGCAAACGAAGCTCAAACAAGCCAAATAGATTCAGAGCAAATACAATAAACAGCAAACTAAAAGCAATTAAAGTAGCAGGCTGTTGTAACCAGCGTTGGAAATTTAAGCCTGCTGAAGAAGCAATTAAACCTAAGCCTGCATAAACCAATGCCATACTACACACAAAGGTAAGTGCAATGACCCAAGCTTTTAAACCTTTATGCTCTCGAATAATCAATGAAGTTAAAATAGGAAGCATCGGTAAAGAACATGGCGTAAATGCGAGCAGCATGCCTAAACCTAAAAATAATAAAATCCCATACCAAAGTGAGTGTTCAATTAACTTAGCTGACCAGATCTGATCTTGTGCAATTTGTGGTGTAGTTGTATCAACAGCCGTCTGTGTACTCTGCTCTTTTTCTAAAGATTCTGAATCTGAAGAGGTATCTGGTTGCGTATTTGCTAAATCTAGTAATCGTTTTGGTGCTATTCCTGCTTGGTTTTGCACACCGACCAAACCATCGGCATCAGTTTGAAACTCAATTGTTTGAGGTGGGTAGCAAATACGGTCTTTGGCACAACCCTGCCAAGTCACACTATAGTGCTCTGAAGGCTTTGTCTTAATTTTAAAATTAACTTGATGATAATAAACCTGACTTTGCCCATAATTTTCATCATGTTGAGCAATAGCTTTTGGTAACTTTAAAACTAAAGGTTGAGTACCTTGTTGTACGGTAAATTTATGCTGATATAGATAGTAATTTGGCTGAATCTGCCAAGATAAACTTGCAGTATGCGGTTCAGAAGATTCAACCGAAAATGAAAAAGCTTGTTCGGGTGACAGCAACTTGTCTTGTGCAGAAACCAACTGGCTAAACACACATACAGCAACTGCTAGAAAATAAAGAATTCCCTGATGAATAAGCTTTTTCATTAACATTAATTCAAATTGGTTTGATTAGAACAAGAATGCCACACCTAAGCCACCGTTGTAGCTCTTGTCTCGACCGTTCAAATCGACTCCTATGCTTGCATCGAGCTGAGTACGATTATTGACTGCATAAACTAAACCTGTACCTAGACCATATTCATAGTCTTGGCTTTCAGCTTTACGGTAAATGAACTCTGAATAACCTGAGAGCTTACCTGCGATTTTATAGTCAATGGTTGGTACTGCTGTCACTGCCCAATCACTATTTTGCACTTCATAGCGCATGGTAATTGAAGTACCCACTAAATCACTATATTGGTAAGCTACCGCAGAGGTAAGGCTATAAATGTCGTCATGTGCCGTAAATTCATCATTTCCGGTTGCAATGACAGCCTCAGCCAACACTGCCATAGACAATCTGTCATCTTTTAAATCAATCGCTTTTTTTAAACCGATGCTTACGTCACCAAAGCCCGAAGTATCATTTTTTTTGCCAGCACGTTTAGTCTGAGTCCACGCTGGACCCTGCCATCCTAACTGTAATTCTAAGTCACGACCTAAACCTGTACGGAACAACATATCTTGATTTAAGGTTACGGTCTTTTCTTTAACACCATCAACAGTTGCTTCAGTATAAGTGACGCTTGGTAAACCTTGCTCCCAAGCCAAATTGCCTACAGGGGTAATACCCGTCCCCATTCCTGCCCCTGGGCGGTCAAATGAGAACTCAGCTGCAAAAGTACTTCCAGCAGCAACAGTAGATAAAGCAAAAGTTAAGACTTGTACTATTTTCATTCTAATATCCAATTAAGTAGTTAATTCTTTTGACATCTTTGCCCCATGACGGCGCAATAATTCTAATGTTTCGCGCTCTTCTTCAAGTGATTCTGACCAATCTATTTCATCAAAATCACAATCAAAGAACAACTGACTGATTGAAGATAAAATAGTGAGTCCTTCTTCATCACGCGAGTTTGGATCAACTTTTTCATCGAGTAAACGTTGAACAGCTGGCGCACATGCCGAGCTTGCAGCATCCCATAATGGACCGTAAAACTCTTCTGCATCCCAAAGATGTACATTGGCTTTAGCCTGAATTAAAGCTTCGAGAATATCGAGATAAACCTGTAACGCTTGTTGCTTTTCTTCTTTTGATAATGGTGTACCTGCTTCATAAGCTTCAGATACATTTTCCCACCATTTAAAAATTCCGTCACAGATAATTGATACAGGTGGCCCCTGTTCCGGATCAATAAAGTTCGGATCAAGTCCTTCAGCAAGTAATTTTTGCACTTGCGCGAGTTCTAATTCTTCTATGGCTTTAATTAAAGCTTGCTGCTGGGTGGTTAACATGACCATCTCTCAAAAATATATTAGGGCTATTATGCCTAATCTCTTCTCCAGATTTTAGAGGTTGATTGCATTGCATTGCAAACCTAATGTTGTGAATAGTTTTATTTTCATCAGATATAAAAAAAGCCCCGAAGGGCTTTTTACCGTTTTCAATTAAACTTCATCATCAATGAATTCTGGTTGCCCACCTCTCGGGTGTTCTTTTTTCTCAAAAGTATGTTCGAGGCTACGTTTTAATTTTTCAATTGCACCATGAATTGAAGCATCAATATTTCCTGCTTTATGGTGCACTGCAACTGGTTTCAAACCTGAAGGACGTGCTTCAATCATACAGTGGATATCTTTGTCACCACTTTTGTCCCCATTTTCATCACTAAAATGAACCGAGAAATGCGTAATACGTTCGCTATGACGTTGGAATTCTTGAGTAAGTTCTGCACGTACATAAGTAATTAAACGTTCGCTATTATGGATGTTTTTATCTGTGCGGATTTCTATATTCATAAATACCATCCTCTCTTTCTTACTGTGGATCTTTTCTATGCAAAACTTTTTTATGTTGGCATGTTTTAAGCATGCATGAACTGACTTCAATTGTACATTTTGATGGTGTAATGGTTTGTTATCTCCTGACTTAAACGTACTGCTTTTAATTTATTTTGAAGATCTTCATATCTTCAATATCAGTCCATCTATAAAAATATGCAAGCTGATTTTTTAAATATTTATGAAAAATTGAACAAAAGGAGAGCAATCGTGACCGAATCTTATCTATCTGGCGCCGAGCTCATTGAGCAAATTCAAAAGTCTCCTTATTCACGTGATTTAATCGGTTATCACGGTCAGCCTCCACAGGTTAAATGGCCTAATAATGCCAAGGTTGCTGTGCAATTTGTGCTTAATTATGAAGAAGGTGGCGAAAAACATATTGAGCATGGCGATGAGGGTTCGGAACAGTTTTTATCAGAGATTATTGGTGCTGCAAGCTACCCTGCTAAACACATGTCGATGGACTCTATGTACGAATATGGTTCACGTGCTGGATTTTGGCGCATTCATAGTGAGTTTGAACGGCGCAATCTTCCAATGACCATTTTTGGAGTTGCAATGGCGCTTGCCCGCAATCCCTATATTGTGGAAGCCATTAAGCAAGCTGATTATGATGTAGTGTCTCATGGCTACCGCTGGCTTCACTATCAAGATACCGATATTGAAGTAGAAAAACAGCACATGGAACAGGCTCTATCTGTTTTAGAAAACTTTTTTGAAAATAAAGTGATAGGTTGGTACACCGGACGTGACAGCCCCAATACTCGTCAGTTACTTGCAGAGTTCCCACAAATACAATATGACTCTGATTATTATGGTGATGACCTGCCTTTTTGGACCACACTTACCGATGCTACGGGTGCATCCCGACCCCATTTAATTATTCCTTATACTTTAGAATGTAACGATATGAAGTTCTGTTCACCAGGTGGATTTAATAATTCAGAACAGTTTTTTCAATATTTAAAAGATAGTTTTGATGTGCTGTACGCAGAAGGTGAAACTGCACCAAAAATGATGTCAATTGGAATGCATTGCCGTATTTTAGGGCATCCAGGTCGTTTTAAAGCCTTACAAAAATTTCTCGACTACATTCAAATGCACGATCGTGTCTGGGTATGCCGTCGTCAGGATATCGCTGAACATTGGTATAAAAATCACATAACTGAATAATTGATTTTTAAATTTTTAAATTCTTAAACTGTTGATTAACAGCTATTGGCACTGTTATTGCTAAAACTCTATATCACGACAATGAGTTTAGGAATAACAGTGTTTTTAGCCGAGTTTAATCAAGCCCCACCCGAACAACTCAAGACTTTGTTAAAAAACTGTGTCCACATTCCAACATGGGCCGAAAAAATCATCTTAGAACGGCCTTATTCATCAAAAGCATCTCTTTTGGAATATGCAGAAAATTTAAGTCAAATGTGGTCATGGCAAGAGATTCAAGCAGCATTAGTAACTCACCCAAAAATTGGTGAACGGCAGGCAAAAAAGCAACTCAATGCAAAAGAGCAACATTTTTCAAATCAAGAACAAGCCGGCATTTCTTTAGATGAGAAAACGCAGCAAGCTCTGCTGCAAGGCAACCTCGATTACGAACAAAAGTTTGGCTTTATTTTTTTAATTAAAGCGGCAGGCCTCAGTAGCGATCAGATTTTAAAAAAGCTACATGAACGTTTACAACATGACTTAGCTATCGAAAAAATAATTGTACATGAGCAACTCGCAGCGATTGCTCTATTACGTCTATCTCAGGAAATACAAGCATGATCAGCACTCATATTTTAGATACGAATTTAGGCAAACCAGCTGCACACGTAGAAGTGAAGTTGTTTCATGCAGAAACCCATGAGCTGATTGCGACCGCAACCACGAACCAAGATGGGCGTGTGAGTGATTTTGGAATAAGAGAGTTTGCAGAGGGTGCTTATCAACTTGAGTTCGAAATCGCCCCTTATTTTTCATTGCAGCAAGTCAAAACTTTTTTCCCGCGTGTTTGCATTCAATTTTTTATAGAAGACATTAATCAGCATTACCACATTCCCTTACTGATTAGCCCGTTTGCTTACTCCACTTATCGCGGTAGCTAACTCAAATATAACGAGGAGAAAAATATGAATCATCGGCAAAAGAATGCGATTTCTCCAGAGCATGAATATTTAGGAATATCCAAAAGTTTTGCTTACGGGTTACAGCACGTGCTTACCATGTACGGTGGCATTGTTGCACCGCCCCTTATTATTGGAACAGCGGCTGGATTAAGCTCAGCACAAGTCGGAATGTTAATTGCTGCTGCTCTATTTGTCGGTGGATTGGCAACACTGATTCAAACGATCGGAACCAAATATCTAGGCGCAAAATTACCTTTAGTTCAGGGCGTGTCTTTTGCAGGTGTTGCAACCATGGTCGCAATTATCACCACAGGCGGTGGCTTACCTGCTGTATACGGTGCGGTCATTGCTGCGTCTCTGATTGGACTATGTCTTGCACCTTATTTTTCTAAAATTATTCGATTTTTTCCACCTGTTGTAACGGGATGCGTCATCACAATTATTGGTTTATCTCTGTTACCCGTCGCAGTTCGCTGGATGATGGGTGGTAACAATAAAGCACCCGACTGGGGTAGCGTAGAAAATATCTCTTTGGCCTTACTGACCTTAGGCATTGTGATTGTTTTAAATATGCTGCCGCAAGCCAGCATTCGTCGTTTATCGATTTTATTGGCTATTGTTGCTGGTACTGCCCTCGCCTACTTCATGGGTTTTGGTGATTTTAGTCAGGTAAGCTCAGGCGCATGGCTGCAATTTCCACACTTATTTGCATTTGGCTTACCGACTTTCGAGTTAAGCGCAATCTTGTCAATGTTGATTGTGACCTTAGTCATTATGACGGAAACCACAGCCGATATTATTGCTGTCGGAGACATTGTAGGAACTGAAGTAGATGCTAAACGTATCGCCAATGGTGTCCGTGCGGATATGTTTTCAAGTGCTTTTGCGCCTATCTTTGGTTCGTTTATGCAAAGTGCTTTTGCCCAAAATGTTGGACTGGTTGCGATTACAGGTATAAAAAGCCGCTTCGTAGTAGCAGCAGGTGGTGTAATTCTGATTATTTTGGGTCTACTCCCTATTATGGGTCGTTTGATTGCAGCGATTCCAATGCCCGTACTTGGTGGTGCAGGTTTGGTCTTATTTGGATCGGTTGCAGCAAGTGGAATTCGCACTTTGGCAAAAATAGATTATAACGATCAGAAAAATTTAATTATTGTCGCGACCGCTTTATCGGCAGGGATGATCCCAATTATTAACCATGAATTTTATGCTCATTTCCCAGTTTGGGTACAAACTTTGTTCCATTCGGGCATTAGTTCAACTTGTATCTTTGCTATCTTGTTGAATTTGTTATTTAATCATTTACCTACATTTCGCAGCTCGCGTACCCCTCATTTAAGCCAAACAATAAATACCAGAAATACACATTAAAGATTTAGTTTTTAGCGCCCCACTTCGGTGGGCCTTTTTTTAACCGTTGATCAAATTTGGCTTCATTTTTGCTTAAGACACTGTATCCTTAGCGTGCTTTATTTGGGGGGAGATCATTTAAATGCAATTAAAGCAACTTGCGGCGACGTGTGCCTTGTTATCTGCAACTGCCATGGTTCAGGCAAAACCAATCTGGCAAGATTTTAGCGTGACTGGACTTTATGGTGAAAACTATGAAGTTGTAGATGACAAAGAAACCACGATTACTTTGGAATATGCGGCGAAAGTTAAATATGCTGATGTGTTTTTCTTCATGGACCACATGCGTGGTGAAGACGATCATAAAAGTACATATTTTGAGTTATCACCACGTTTAAGCTTAGGCGAAGTGTCAGGCAAAAAACTGGCGTATGGTCCGATCAAGGATGTACTTATTAGTACTACTTGGGAAGGCAATAGGGAAAACGGTAACAACTTTAACAATTTCTTGTATGGTTTTGCAGTTGACTTAAATATCCCATATTTCCAATATGCGAATTTAAACTTCTACCGTGCGGATAACGATAAAACCGACGACGATTATCAAATGACGTTTGTTTATGGCATTCCATTTAAAATCGCATCTGAAGATTTCTTGGTAGATGGTTTCCTTGACTGGTCAACTGCTGAAGGCGACCATGCCAGCGAGTTGAACTGGACAACACAATGGAAATGGAATGTTGGTAAACACATTTCTCCTGATACACGTCTATATCTAGGTATAGAGCACTCTGTATGGAATAATAAATTTGGCCTTCAAGGACGAGACGAAAACAACGTCAGTGCATTGGTTAAATACCACTTCTAAAATTATGATTTAGAAGCTTGAAACAGCAAGGAGAAGTCCTTGCTGTTTTTGTTTTAATCGAGTGGATTCCCCACAATATTACTAATAATCCCCTGCATAATATGTCCACCTTGTTCACGGCGTAATTCTGCATACCATGCTTGAGTAACGCTTTCATCTTTCATATGGGTTACATCGCAACGTTTACGCGCACGAAGTACTAACTCATTGGCACGTTCATTACGTTTGTTTTGATAGCGACGTAAAGCGTCTTCGACACCTAAAGTATTAATTTGCAAAGAACGCGCTAAATAAATCGCATCTTCCATGGCTTGGCAGCCACCTTGTCCAATATCAGGTGTGGTGCTATGAGCGGCATCACCTAAAATCACCACGCGACCTTTATAGAACTGAGTAAACGGTTCAATATCATGTATTTCTACCCGATTGGTCTTTTGCGGGTCTAAACGTTCAATGAGCTGCTGTACTGGTAAACACCAATCAGCAAAATATTTTTTTAAAAGTTTTTGATATTCATCTCGATTATTTTCTAAACCTGCTGGTAAAGGCACATCTAAAAAGAAATAGAATTTCCCATCTGCAACCGGCATCAGAGAAGCACGCTTACCTTCGCCCACATAAGTTGTCCATTGCTGTGCTGGAGCTAAATCTTCAGATATTTCAACCAGACCATTCCAGTTCACATAACCCGCATAACGGCGCTGCACTTGCTGGCCCAACACATAGGCCCGTGTAAGAGAGTGAGTACCGTCTGCCCCAATTACTAAATCGGCTTGTGTAGAGCTACCATCAGCAAAATGCACCTCAACAAAATCAGCCTTGTCATCAAGACTGACCATTTTTTTGCCTAAATAAATCTGATCTCGGCCAAACTCATCCATCAGCATATTTTGTAAATCTGCACGTGCAACCGGATAAGGTCTTTGCCCTACTTCTTCAATTAATGGCAGTAAACTGAATTGTGTCATCACGTCTCCAGTTAAACCATCCACGTAGGCCAAGTCGTCCATTTGTCCACCAAGTTGGGCGATTTTCTCGGTTAATCCAAGATAGTTCAGACATTTCACACCATTCGACCACAGTGAAATTGCAGCACCAACAGGAAGAATTTTTTCAGTTTGCTCAAAAATGCGAACTTGGTGACCAAATTTCTTTAATGCAATGCCAGTGGTTAGACCTCCCATTCCCGCACCAATAATCACCACATTCATAACACTCTCCTATAGATATTCACCTATAGGGTGCTTATGCTAAAAACATGCCATCGTTCAAAATTTATTTAGCTTTTCCACAAAACTGGCATGCACCATGCTTATATATTTAAGTATAAAACTCGTCTTAACATGCTCAGTGTTAGGGCAGTTTTAAATGAAAAATCATGTTTTTAACAAGAAATACGGATACTCCATTATGGCAACACTGCACGCTCCAGCTTTTGAACTTCCTGAAATTTTGAATACGAAAACCAATTTGGCAGATGCCCGAATTGGTGCACAAGTCATTGAGTGTTCAGATGATTTCTTTGCAGAAGCAAAGCGTATGCTGCAATTTGAAGCACCTGTTTTTGTTGAAGATAAATTCGATGACAACGGCAAATGGATGGACGGTTGGGAAACGCGTCGTAAGCGTCATGCGGGCTATGACTGGTGCATTGTAAAACTAGGTGTAAGTGGGAAAATCAGTGCGCTTGATATCGATACCAGCTTTTTTACAGGAAATTATCCCGCTTCTGCATCATTAGAAGCTTGTTATGCACCAAATGGTGACCTTACAGGAGCAAAATGGGAGAGTCTTTTAGAAAATACTGAACTAGGCCCAAGCCAGCATCATATTTTTATGGTCAATAATGATGCACTTTTCACTCATATACGCCTCAATATTTTCCCAGATGGTGGTATTGCCCGTTTACGTGTCTATGGTGATGTTCATATTCAGGTGACTGATAGCGAGCAAACTCTCGATTTATTAGCCCTCGAAAATGGTGGTCGCGTAGTTGCCTATAGCGATGCCCATTTTGGACATCCGCGCAATTTGATTAATCCCGACCGTGGCGTCAATATGGGTGATGGATGGGAAACCAAACGCCGCCGAGCACCAGGTTATGACTGGTGTATTCTTGCTCTAGGTAAAGGCGGGAAAATTGATAAGCTTGAAATTGATACAGCTCACTTTAAAGGTAATTTCCCTGCCCAAGTATCCATTCAGGCGGTTTACCTTGAAAATGCAACCGATGCACAATTAATTCCACAGAGTATGTTCTGGGCTTATTTACTTGAAGCTCAACCTATGCAAATGGACCATATTCATGAATATGTGAATGAGATTTTACAGCATGAAAAAATCTCTCATATTCGTATTAACATGATTCCAGATGGCGGCATTAGCCGTGTACGTTTATGGGGGAAAATTGCCCAGTCATGATCATGAATAATGTCCAAATTCAGCCCTTAACCATTGAGAGCTTTCAGCCATTCGGAGAAGTCATTTGTTGTGATGGGCATGACTTTTTCCATATTAATGATGCACACACCGAGCGATACCACGCGCTCGTTGAAACAGAAATTGAAGGTGAAGCAAAAGCAGGAATCAGTATTTTCCGTAATATTAAGACCAGCGTTTTACCTCTGGAAATTTCAATACTAGAGCGTCATCCGAAAGGCTCTCAGGCATTTATTCCATTACAACAGCAAAAGTTCTTAATTATTGTGGCACCTGCTTTGGACGAGAATACTCCCGATATTTCAAAATTATGTGCATTCGTTTCAAATGGAAAACAAAGCATAAATTATCGGGCAGGTACATGGCATCATCCTTTGCTTACCTTTGAAGCACCGAGTGATTTTGCAGTAGTGGATCGAATTGGAGGCGGAGCGAATTGTGATGTTTTTCAATTTCCACACGCTATAAAAATTACTGTCTAAAATAGACAGATCTGTCTATTTTAGTTTAATGGCAGCAATCGTTGTGGTGATTTGCAATAATCTAAGTTTACATAAAAACCCCGCCTATTAAGCGGGGGTTTTTAATTCTATTTTAAACCGTGATATCGGCTAGATTACCTTTCTGCTCAAGCCACTGCTTACGATCTGCGGAACGTTTTTTGGCAAGTAATTTATCGAGTAAACCTGCCGTAAAATGAGCATCATCCAGGTCGAGCTGCACTAAACGACGAGTATTTGGATCCATAGTCGTTTCACGTAGCTGAATCGCATTCATCTCACCCAATCCTTTGAATCGGGTAATTTGCGGATTACGATTGCCTTTCACATTTTTCAAGATGACTTCGAGTTCATCATCATCTAAGGCGTAGAAGACATCTTTACCAATGTCGATACGGAACAATGGTGGCATCGCCACATACAAATGGCCTTCTTCCACCAGTGTCGGAAAGTGTTTAACGAATAGCGCACATAACAAAGTGGCAATGTGTAAACCATCGGAGTCCGCATCGGCCAAAATACAAACTTTGCCATAACGTAGCTCGGATAAATCATCGCTACCCGGGTCGACCCCAATTGCGATCGCAATATCGTGAACTTCTTGAGAAGCCAAAACCTCATCTGAAGAAACTTCCCATGTGTTTAAGATTTTTCCACGAATTGGCATGATAGCCTGAAAGTTTTTATCACGTGCTTGCTTGGCACTACCACCTGCCGAGTCACCCTCGACAATAAATAGCTCACTGTCTTCGCGAGTTTGCCCCACACAGTCAGCCAATTTACCCGGTAAAGCAGGACCAGAAACAATCTTTTTACGCTCAACCTTTTTCGCTGCTTTTAAACGACGACCCGCTTTCGAAATTGCCATTTCTGCCAATTGCATGGCAATTTCAGCATGTTGATTCAGCCAAAGTGAAAAAGCATCTTTGGCAATATTTAAAACAACATTCGATGCTTCTCGACTAGAAAGACGCTCTTTGGTTTGACCAGAAAACTGCGGTTCTTGGAACTTGAGTGACAAAATATAGTTCACACCATCCCAAACATCTTCTGCGGATAGTTTGAGATTACGTGGCAACAAGTTACGCAGCTCACAGAACTCACGTAATGCTTCGGTTACCCCTGAACGTAACCCGTTCACATGGGTTCCGCCTTGTGCAGTTGGAATTAGGTTCACGTAACTTTCTTGAACCTGCTCACCACCTTCTACATTCCAGCAAATCGCAAATTCACACGCCGCACGATCTGCCTGACCATTACTCACAAAAGCTGGATTTGGCAAGATTTCACGGTCTTGCAATTCATCCATCAAATAATCGACTAGGCCATTTTCAAATTGCCATTCAATTTTTTCATCGTTAATTTGATCAATATAGATAATTTTTAAGCCTGCTGCTAAAACAGCTTTGGCTTTTAAATTATGTTTAAGGGCTTTTAAAGCGAATTTCGGACTATCAAAATATTTAGTTTCAGGCCAAAAATGTACTGTCGTACCTGTCGCACGTTTTGGTGCCTTACCCTCTAGCACGGCTAAAGGCGCAACAGGCTCCCCTTGCTCAAATGCCATTTGGTAGAGGTTGCCCTGACGTTGTACTTCGACCTCAACACGTGTTGATAAAGCGTTTACAACTGAAATTCCCACGCCGTGCAAACCACCAGAAAACTGGTAGTTATCGGTACTGAATTTACCGCCAGCATGCAATTTGGTCAGAATGATTTCGATACCACTTTGGCCATATTCAGGATGAATATCGACTGGCATACCACGGCCGTTATCTTCAACCGACAATGAACCATCTTTATAAACCGTGACACATATTTTGTCGGCATGACCTGCTAATGCTTCATCAACAGCATTATCAATAACTTCCTGAGCTAAATGGTTAGGTCGAGTCGTATCGGTATACATCCCTGGACGACGACGAACAGGGTCTAAACCGGAAAGGACTTCAAGCGATTGAGCCGTATATTGTGTCACGTTGTACGTTTTCCTTATTTGATGGTGTGCGCAAAGAATTCGATCACTAACGGTAATTTTTCTTCAAAATCTTCCATAGCATGATTGCCATGAGCATCCGTCAAAATCAATGAGGATGGCGTTGCAGCACTATAATAGCGTTGTGCTTGACGATAATCCAAAATTTCATCGCCTTGTTGCAACAAGACGAGTATTTTGTCGGCATTTTCAGGCTGTTTCAGTTCAAGTTGCTGCAACTGTCGTAGCTGAACATGATCAATCGACCATTGATCATTCACCACATAGGGCATGCTTTCAACCTGAAATAACTCATCAAACAACTTCCATGGTTGCATAGCAGGGTTAATCAGTACAGCCGGAATATTATATTTCGCGACAAAGTATGTCGCAAAAAAACCACCTAAACTGCTACCTACAAGTGCAACATTATCCAGACTTTCAATAAGCTCTGAAACTTGCTCAACCACCTGATCTGGAGATCTATTAAGGTTTGGCAAATGCACATTAATCCCTAATTCGCTACAATACTGCCTTAAGCTCAATCCTTTAATCGAAAGAGAGCTACTATTAAAACCATGGAGGTAGATAATATTCATATATTTCCCTCTAAATTGAGACAAATTTCACAATTTTGTTCTCAGTTTGTATAGAAAAGCACAATTGTTAGACAAGAAAAACCACTCAACTAACCATTCATCAGTATTTTAAAAAAATGTGTTATTTAAACTACTAAGATGGAAACGTTTACTGCCGTTGATAAAAAGTACAGCTTAAAACGTCGGTTATAACGTATATGGGGAAAAGATATGCCGAGCTTAACACCACTACATGAAACTTATTGTAAATGGGATCGTACGCCACCTAGTCAGGCAGACGTACTAGAAGGTTTAGCTCAACTGTTCAGCACCAGCTTAAATGGTGTACATGAATTAATACAAGTTATTAATATTGAAGTCTTAAAAAATGCTTTTGGTATTAGTACACAAAACGCTAAAAACTTTCAAAAAAGACCATTTGTACAAAAGGCATATCAATTTTCTTATGGCGCTTTACAAAAATATGGTCGTTATTTTTTAGCGCCCGGTTTGCGTCGCATTATTGAAAAATATCCAACACTTCACGAAAAACCACTCACCCCAAGCCTACATTTTTTGGTGGGAATTTTGAATGGTGTTTTTGGGGATTACCTACTCAAGCAACATAGTCCACTTGCCCTACCGATAGTGCTATACGATCACTACGGAGCTATACAGCAAGGTGAGCTTGCAGGCCGTATTGTAATTATGGTTCACGGTTTGTGTATGAATCATCTGACTTGGTCAAACGCCCATTATGGTGGAATTGGAGAGCGTTTGTTAGCCCAGCGTGACCATAACACCATGCTGTATTTAAATTACAATACAGGTCGACGTATTTCGGCCAATGGTCGCAGCTTCTCAAATTTATTAGAAGATCTCGTAAAAAATAATCCAAGAATTACCAGCATTGATGTGATTGGCCATAGTATGGGTGGACTGGTTTCTCGTAGTGCTTTGTTCTACGGTAAACAAAATATGTACCAATGGATTCATATGGTCGAGAATCTGGTATGTATTGGTTCCCCACATCATGGTGCAGTCTTGGAGCGGTTTGGTTTTACCATACAAGATAAACTTGGGGCTTTCCCTTTTGTAGGTTTACTTGGTCAACTGGTTAATATTCGCAGTAACGGTATTTTAGACTTACGCCACGGTAGTGTTCGTGATGATGATTGGGAATATATGGATGCCCGAATTGGCATGATGGATGATAACCGTGCACCAGCTCCTCTACCTTCCCATATCAATACTTTTTTAGTGGCAGGAACACTCGAATTTGAAAAAGTACGCAATAAAGCGCTTACTGTGATTGGTGACTACTTAGTGAGTGTTAAAAGCGCGCTGGGTGAACATCCTAATCCACGTTTTCAGCTCAAAGTTCCTGATTCACATAAAGCTGTGTTTTATGGCTTAAATCATTTTGAAATTCAGTATCATTCGAGCGTTGCTGAACAGATCACACGCTGGCTATATCCTCATGCGAATGATTATGTTCAAGAAGGTATTCAAACTCATATTATTGATATGCCGAACTATACCCTCGAAGATTTAGAAGGGATTGTAGAGACGTAAAAAAAGCCCAACTTAAGTTGGGCTTTTCTAATTAATTAGCTTTTATGAAGAAAGAGAAATATTATCAAATTTCAACCTTCCAAGCTTTATTAGTAGCTATTTTTCCATTTTTTATATTTAAAACTATATTATAGGCTGCTGCACCACCATTATTAAAAGTATTTAAAATATAAATATTATTATTCAAATAATATATTTTAAAGTCAGCAAGTTCATTCTTATCACCATCCATACCATTTTTTGGGAAAAAATATTGCTCTATATCTGTTTTACCAATTTCTATTTTTTTATCTTTATCCTTAATTATAATTTTATCAAGTTGTAAAAAATCATTATTAGGTAGACTACCATCAGTACCAAAGAATGCTTTACCATTAAAATACTTATATTCTCCTTTATAAGCTTTATAAAGTTTAGGATCTAAAATAGCTTTTCTTGTATACACCTCCACTATTATATTTTTATCACTATAAACAACTTTTTCTCTAGAATATTGAGACAATTTAATAGGATTGTAACCACTAAAATTATTTATTCTGTTTTTATAAACAAATCCAGTTACTCCATTACTTGCATTGACTAAACAAAAATTATTTGTTCCTTCATCCATAACACAGGAAACAATTTCATTATTATTTAATTTGGAAGTAACTTTAGAATTTAAACTTGAATTTCCCCGTACATTAACGTACCCATCTTTATCTTGAATAAAACCAAAATCAGCATATGAAATACCCATAGACCCAATCATAAGATAAGTAAAAATTACAAATTTAAGATGTTTTTCCATTTAGGATAAGTTCCGTGTTTAATTTTATATTTTAATAAAATAGTAATATTATCTTTTAGCTAATATTACTATTATTAAATACAATCAAAGCTCCAATAATTTATAATTATTCCTCATAATCATTACAATCAATTTTCTTATTTTTTAAATTCGCATCAGTTGTATAGCCAATCTTAAAATTTAAATTTAATAAGTCTTCTTTTCTAAAAACCTTAGGGACAATATTCCAAACATTTTTTCCATTAGTGACAAAAACCAAATTAAAATCTGGGACTTTATTATTAGTATCAATTTGATACCCTACAGAAAATTCATCTTTTTTCTTACCAACAATATTATATATACGTGGTTCATTTAATTCTTGATCACAAGCTTGATATATATAAATCTTATTTTTTAAAATCTTAATTGTACTTTCATTACAATAACACCCACCTACTTCTAACTCTTTTACAACACCATCTTTATACTTAAATGGTTTTATTAAGTTCCCTTCTAAACTATCAAAGTCTAGGTATGACATTCTTAAATCTTTAATTTTAGAATTATTAAAATCACTCAGACATTTATAATTTTCATTATTTGCTTCTTTCCCATTAAAATTACATTTTAAATTTCTATTTTTCAACCAAGAACGTTGATTATCAACAAGATCCTTAACTTCGTTTTTATTATCACTAATATAGCTTTTTATATCAGAATATGTACTATTCAGATCATGCTCACTATTTTTATATACTGTTTTCTCATCTAATCGTTGTGGTCTATAATCTTCAGCATTTGAGCAAGCACTCAAACTAAAGACTAATAGCACACTAAGAAAATTAAGATTAATGCCTTGCATCGTACGTTCCTTAATAAACAATTGATATTCACTATTACGTCTTTTAGTTAAACCAAGATCTAGGACATGTTAGCTTTTTAATTATTTTAATTTCAACAGTTCGTTAGAGCTATATTTATGATTAACTTTATGTTAAGAGCTGACTAAATATTAACATTCTAAATATCAACAATATAAAATTGATAAAAAACAGTAAATATTTACTATTTTTTATCAATTATTTATTCTTTGAAATTTCTATTTAATATTAACATCTACTATCTTATTTAAATTTTAATATTTTTTCTTTATTACCATCTTTATAAATTAAATTATAATTTTTATCGATTACTACATTTTTGTTTGCAGGTATAGTTTTTTGTTCTACTACACCAAAAGCATTAATAATAGAAATTTCTAACTGTGGGCCTTCACCTTCATTGTCTTCAAAAGGAGAAACAATTATTTGTTTACTATCATCTGTTTCAGGCAAAACAACACTATCTCCATATGCAGGTGAAATAAATGAATAGTATTTAGTTAAGTTAGATGATTTTACTAAGTTAACTTTAGAACAACTATTTGCCTCATTTTTCATGATGCATTTAAGATGATCACTGGAATTATATGGTAAATGTGTTAATTCTAAACCATGAATATTTTTGTCACTTTTTTTAACTTTTGTATTATCTGTACATGCCGATACACTTAAACTCAAGGTGGCTAATAACCAACCTATATAAAATACATACTTTCTGAACATATTAAATTCCTTTAAAATCTTTAGATAGAACAATTTTAAACGGTTTTGGCATTTTATCTCTTAACTCTCGAACCGTTTCATGGGCATGTATAGCTTTACCTGTACCAAGTATCATACCATTTTTCACTGCCTCATTATGAAATTTATCTACCCAAGCTTTTCTATTCTTTTCATCTGAATAATATTTATTTGCATATTTTAAATTTTCTCTTACATGTGACATACGTATATTTTCAAAACTAATATATCAATTCAGACTATTCGGTTTAGTAATTTTAGAAAATGAATATCAGCATTCATAATTTTTCTACACTATTTCCCCATACTCTTAATTTAGTTTTAGTCATATTAGTTTAAAAATGCCAAATGTCTTTATATTAATTTTTATAATTTAAAAGAAGATCTACTACTTCATTTCTAAATTTCAAAAAATACTTTTTACTTTGTCTTAAAAACTATCATCTTTAGTTATATATTTTAGCTATACTTTGTAATTAATGATAGTACATAAAAAATCTACTAATTAAAATAACTTCAACAAGATATTCTTAGTATATTTTATTATGTACTCATCTAAACTTGGACTATAGTTTCAAATTTCAATAATAATACATCAATTTGAATACATTTTATTTAAAGATTTCAATTCTAATAATCTACTTTTATCACTGTTTAGTAAACAAGATTCTATAACTATCTCTGCTCCATCGCCTTGAGCATTAGCTGCTTCTTTTCCCATAAACTCTTTGCAATATGTATTTTTATATTGTGTCCATTTTATTTGTGAAGCTTTTAATTCATTAACATTATCTACTGACTTATATAAATTTTCTAGTATTCTTTTCATTTCAGAATTAGTTGAACTTGATGCACTTCTAATACAACTTAGATTATCAAAGTCTGTTTTACATGTAGATACAGGTTTGGCTATTACACTACATCCGCAAATCATAGTAATAACAGAAGTAATTATTAAACTTTGTTTTTTCATCTCTTTTGACTCTTAATTTACAATCTTGATTTTAAATGAAGCAGGTTTATGCGGCTTCATATCTGATGTTGTACCATGATAATGTATGAAATCACCTCTACCAAAGATATAACCTGTTTTTTTTGCTTGATTTACTACGTCTGCAACCCATTTTTTAGTACTTTGGCTAGCTTCTTGTAATTGGGTAGGATTTGCGTAATTTAATTCACTACCAATAATAGACGGTTTGCCATTAACTCTGTCATTAATATATTTATTAAAAGCTTTTCTATGACCATCCGTTACTCTAGACCAAGGTACATTTTGTACACTACCATAAGCTGTAGGACGAGTGGAGTTAATATCAGAGAAAGCCCATTGTTCATTTAAAACTTTTCTGATAGTAGACCATTTATTTCTACCAGTCATTCTTCTATTTAACATAGTTTCAACAACTCCTCCCATTTGCTGGTAAGTCATATCTTCATTATTTTTGAATACATGTACTTCTGTAGCTGCAGCTTTTAATAAGTCATCTAAATCCTGCTTTGTTAATTCCAAAACAGTTCCTGTGGCCTCTATAGAAGGTTTATTATTCGTAGAAATTTGACCTGAGCAATTTAATATAGAATTTAAAGAGTTTTCTTTTATTAAAGTTAAGAGCTTAACACCATTAAGAGATTCTACTTTTTCTTTGAACAAATTATTGTGAAGATATTTGTTTGAAAACGCTGTAACATCAAAATGTACCCATGTTTTTGCACCAGCCTCTCCACTTCTAAAGACTTTAGGTTCTAAATAAATTTTATCCCTGATTCTTTGTTCAGATGCCCCCATTTTTTTTGCCATAACATTTTTTCGAATAAATTCCATATCACTTAATTCTCGTGTTCTAACTCCATTTTTATGAAAATGTATATCCAGAGCTAGCCCCATATGGTTTACAGATGTTCTCTCATGTTTCTTATTATTTTCAATGCATCTATAACCAGATTCTATATATGCCACATTAATTTTCTTATCTTTAAATTCATTTTTTAAATAAAAATTTAAGGTTTTTAGTATCCAAATTAAAGACCTATGAATACCTGGATATTCATTAGCAGTATTTATACCTGATCGCACTCCCATCTTTCCATTTCCAAAACCAGAACACTTACCACAATTACATGCAGCTTTTCCCATGAAGCTAGAAATAGGGTATTCATCATAAAATTGATCTAAAGCAGCTAAAACAGAACCACAAATCTTCCCAGTATCTGGAACCCCCATATAATCCCGTTGAAATTGTTTAATACATGTTGCAGTCAGTTCTGTAAATTCATCTGTTGGTAATGCTCCACCAAAACCTGCTAAGCGAATATTAACTTCTCTTATTAACTCACTTTTACCACTGGAAATACATTGAGGATTGGTTTTACAAATATTTGTAGTATTTGCTTTAGGAGTACCTCCATCTTGACTACGATCATCAACAGTCAAAATTTTAGAAGCTGAACTTGTCGCTTCATTCAGTGCTTTTTTAGTATCTTCATAAAGTTGATGTACTTTTTCTTGAAGCACATTTTCTTGTTTTGTTTGAGAAGTAGGATTAGCTGGTCTTTTTGCTGCTGGGGCTGGAGTAGTTTTTGTACTACTAGGAGTAGGTTTATTTGTAGATTGAGCTGAGTGCTTATGTTTAGGTTTATCTTGGTGTGAATGATTTCCAGAAGCAGGAATATGAACTGGCAGTTTAATTACTTGACCAATACTGATCTTATTTGGATCGTCTATTTTATTTAAACGTTCTAGTGCTCGAACGGTCGTATGATTTTTTTGTGCTATTTCAAAAAGCGTATCACCCTTTTTAACAATATGTGTTTTTCTTTTATATTGCCCATTATTACCTTGATTTGTTAATGTTTTTAAATCTAAAAGTACTTTGGGACTTGTAATTTTTACGACCATTCGGTCTTTAGACATTACAAAACTTTGTACTTTAATCATTGAACCTTTAAACATACTTTTAATATATACATCTAAAGCAGTTCCTTTATCTCGGCTGATTTCAACAATACATCCAGATGAGTTTGTTGTTCCCGCAGCGATAACTTGCCCAGTCCTCTGATTTTTTACTTCATATTGTGCTTTTGAAATTGGGCTACCAAATAAATCTAAGATTTGTATTGTAACTAATGATTTTTTATTCATTTTCAGCCCCTAGCTTCAACATTATTATCAAGACCTACGTTATTACCATTAACGTTCTGATCCTCCAAAGAGTCATCTTCATCAAAACTATCAATTAACAGTCCCCATTCATCATCAGAACCACCAACTAAAACTTGAACATTTTTTGGATCAGCAGTACTGATTTTTCCTGTACGGCCATGTTCATCTACAGCTCCTGAAGTAAATGAATTTGTCTCTGGAATGAATGCCTTATAGCTAAGCTTACTAAAGTCACTTTCCCAAAATAGATCATAGATATCTAAACGGTTACTAAAACTTGGTGTATTAGGCAACTCAGGAACCTCATAAGAAACCTTAGCTCCACTCGTAAACAAATGCTGCCCAGCTTTACTTTCAAACTTACCGCCTGTTGTTGAAAATACGCCATCCGCATTAATTTTGAGCTGAGATCCACCCGCTGTTAATACAATTTCTTTTGGACTTGTAAGCTCAATTTTTTCTTCAGTAGAAATAAGCTTGATAACTTTCTTGGCAATTGCCTCAATAGCATCGTCTTGTGCTCGTAGTTCGAGCTTTCCTTTTGCTGCATAAGCACGCAAACCCTTTTGAGCAGCAAACAAACTAATTTTGTCTTGTGCGTGCCCAATAATATTTTTCTGTGCACTCAAATTAATTGAACCGCTAGCACTTTCAGCAATATCTTGCGAAGCTTGCAGAATAATATTTTCGGGTGTTGTTAGAGCAATGCCATTTGGCGATGCTAATAACATAAGGGCTTGTCTAAAAATTTTGCCTTGTTCTTGCTGTTTCGCATCCGAACTACTTTCTAAACCTTGGGTATAACCCTCCATAAAGCCTTGCAAAGAACCCAATGCTTTAGAAGGTGTCACTTCCAATTTACTGCCTTTACTAAAAGTTCCACATACACTCATCAGGTCAAAGTCTTTAGTCTCGACATTCCCTAAGACTTTGCTGACCTCTTTAAGACTTTCAAATGGATTTTGATGAATTCGATCTTTAATGCTTGCGAGTTTGCCTTTAACAATGTCAGCACCATGTTCTTCAACATTTTCAATAAAGGCTTTTAAATTCTCTACCGCATCTTTAGCATCGCTAAAGAAAGTATTAAATTCATCTACAACTCCTTTTGCATCGCCACCTAGTGCACCAATATCTTCAATAAAACCACCACAATCTTTTAACGCATGAATAGGATCGTTATTAATCCCTTCCTTAAATAGGTTTACCGTGCTATTTAAAGCCTGCCCTGTGGTTTTTAGCTCAAGTGACTGGATGAATTTGGGTAACCGGTTAATCACATTCAAAGCATCAGTTTGCTGCTTTGCTGCAACTTCACTGAGCATTTTCATGCTTTCATAGCCTTGTGAAAGTAAGGATTGAGCTTGTGCAGCTTCTAAATGATCTGCAATTGCCTGCTCTTGTGCATAGGTACTAATAAGCATGCCTTTGCCCGCACGCACAGCTCCCCAAGCATCGGTTCTCAGCTCAAAGCCTTCACCACGACCTTGACTAGTCGATTGTTCTTTAGGATGGCTTAAATTACCTAAATTCAGCTGTGTTGCTGCATGACTACTTTGTAGTTGGGTGCTGATTTGCCCAGTTGTGTCATCAAATCGTAATTGGTTAAACCCACTGCCACTAACTTCCTGACTACGAATACCACTGAGTTTTTTAGTATCGGGAAGCTGCCCTTTCACATCAAACTTGGTTGGTGAACGCTGCGCTTCATGGATTCGGCCCGTCACAAATGGACGGTCAATATTGCCATCAAAGAAATCAATAACAACCACTTCACCAATACGCGGTAAGAAGCGTGCTCCATAGCCTTCACCCGCCCACGGAGTCAGTACATCAACCCAAGCCGAGTCAGTATCATTGTCATTGCTACCTGCGCCACCATCATGTCCATGATCATCACTACGGGTAAACAGAAAACGCACCTTGATGCGTCCCCATTCATCGACATGGATGGTTTCCCCCTCTGGCCCCACAACTTTCGCTCTTTGTGGGTAGGCAATCGGACGATGCTGTTCTGGATTATATTCAGGTGTCGTTTTGATTTGACGGCGAATTAAAGTCAGCTCATTACCTTGACGCTCAATATCGTCATAACCGTGTTTGTCCCAACGACTTTGGGTTAGTAACTGACTAACTTGCTGATGTAGATCTTTTGGTAAATTGTTTTGGTTGTAGAAATTTTTAGCGATAATCAGGAACTCTTGATCAACCCCTTCATGTTGATCAATTTCAGGATGCTCTCGGAGATTAAACCAATAGCCGACTTGGCTATCTCTGACACTGCTATAAGCCTTAAAGTATTTGGCCTGACTCGCATACATGTCATTAAATTGCTGATTCAGTTTCTCTAGCTGATTACTAGTTGAAGCAGTAGCCTGATCCTCACCTTTTAAATCTTGCATCCAAGCAGGACTCATATGCCATGCTTGCTCAAGGCTTAAACTCACCGAATCAAAGTTATCTGAATGTGTATGGGTAGTAATGACAGAACCAGCGCCTTCTTCTTGTGCTAAGGCATCGGGCTGCCAGCGTTGCACATGTACCGCAGTCGGTTGCAAACTCCGCACCGCAACAAAACCCGTAATACTATCTTGATATTCGGTTGCACTACTGCGGTGATAGCGAATGCTACGGCGTGCTAAAGCTTGGTACTGGTTATTATCATCAATTAATCTAAGCTTTTGGGCCTGTACCGGAGCAGTAAAATGAGGAACAAAAAGTTCTGATTCATCAACTAACCAACTCACGCCTTCACTTCGCCATAAACGCGTAAGAAAGTCATAGTCGGATTCATTATGCTGCATGATAAATGGACGAGTATCATAACTCTGGCTTAACCCACTCAGGTCTAGGCTTAAACTTGTCGCAAAAAGTGGACTTTTTTCTTGCCATTCTTTGAATAGAACTTCGGTAATTTCTACAATACTTTTATTCATAAAAACACGACTGTTACGGCGTTTATACCATAAATTTGTCGCGTCTTTTAAGGTCAATTTATAAAGCGTTAAAGCGCCATCACTTTGCCCATAACTGGCTTCAGTCACAATTCCTGATGTTCGAAATAATTGTCCAGAATCTGTAACCTGATCAACAGCAACCTGAACGCCTATAAACTGCTTCAATGCAATTTGGGCACTCGTCGAAAGGCAAATTAACTCAGCTTCAATTCCCCCATTTAACTGATGTTGGCCTTCTATACGTTGTAAAAAAACTTGGTGATTGAGCAATTCATTAGAAAATTGCACGTGGATCGCACGTTTCTGTGCGCTTAATCCTATTTTTTCCAATACACTAAAAATATTAAAAAGCATTTTTTTATAATCATAAGGATATATAAACGGCTGCACTTTATAAAAAACAGAACTATCTGTCTACAATATTATGCTTTTTTTCAATTCGTTTTTTTATATTTTGATTAATTCTAAAACAATAAAAAAAGCCCAACATAATATTGAGCTTTTTTTAATCTGTTTAAACTTACTTTTTAGCAGCCTTAAACACTGGATAAAAACGGAACAATTGCCATAAACAGACCAGTAATAGCAAAAGGAAATAGACCAATGACCAGACTGGTAAAGACTGGCCTAAAAAGGTCCAGTCAATTGCTGCACATTCACCTGAACCTGACAATACTTCTTGCAAAACTGTTTTCATTGGTAAGGCATCAACTAAATAGTTTAAACCCGGACCACAGCTTGGTACTTGATCAGGTGGTAAATGTTGTAGCCAGACATGACGCCCTGCTACACCCACTGACCATAAAATTGCGATGCCAGCCAAAAATGCGTAAAAGCGTTTAACTGCATTGGAAACGGGGTTATGCAAAAATGCAATCAGTGCCACAAGGCCCATTGCCATTAAGCCAACACGTTGAAAAATACAGAGCGGACATGGCTCTAAACCTTTTACATGTTCCAGATACAACGCAAAAGACATGCCGACAATACTTGCCAAAACAAGTAGTCCACTCACCAAACGGTAACTTAATCGCATGTAAAACCTCATTTTATTATCGATATTGTTCAAGATATTGGTCAAAACTGACCTGAGTATCTTGCTCAAGTTGTTCTTGCTGCTGTAAAGATTGTGCAGCCAATTGCTCAAAATGTTTCAAGGTTTCCACACTAAGCTCATGCTCCTCATAACTTTCAGCATGTAACTGGGCCATGTGGCTACCAAAACTCCAAGTTCCACCATGCTTTAACGTATCGTCAATAACATGGGCTGACAAAGTTTCATCAACTTCATCAATTCGTGCTTGCATGATCGCTAATGCAGAACCATACAGCTCTGTTGCATAGGTCTGATCGAGTAACTGCGCACAACCTTGCATTTGAGCAATATACAAACGTGCCCAATCTTCGATGTGATAAGACCCGTTTAAATCTGTAATGGTTGCATTCGGCGCTCGGCCACGATTCACCACTTCAGTCTGGTTCTTCTCAATCAAATCTTGCTCAGGGCCTAACAGCTCTGGGCTATCACTTAACAAGCAATAAAGTGCTAACACTTCAAGGAAGCCAGCCGTCGTTTCATCAACGCCAATTGACGAATATGGGTTTACATCAACAGCACGTAGTTCAACATAACCCACTCCTCGATTTTTCAAGGCTTGAGACGGCGTTTCACCCGCTTGAGGCACCTGTTTTGGACGTACAAGACTGTAATATTCATTCTCGATCTGCAAAACATGATCATTAATTTGCAACGGCTCACCAGCGGCATCATTTAACCCTAAACGGCTAAATGGTGGGTAAGGAGAATGAACGGCTTTTTGTAAACCATCCAAATAGCCACATAAATTGTTGTAATGAATACCTAAGCTTTTTTGGGCTGAGTTTTGATAGCCCAATCGCCCCATACGTAAAGCTGTAGCATACGGTAAATAGTATGAACCTTTGATTAAAGGCAACAACTGATGTTTATGTCCGGTTAAGAAACAACGACATACTGTTGGGCTAGCGCCCACTAAAAACATAACTAACGGTGTTAAACGGATAAAATTACGAATAAGGCCAAAATAACGATGGCTACGATAATCCTGCAAACTTAATGATTTTAATTGTTCGTCAGTTTCATGAGCTTGTAGCTCGGCAAAAAGTGTATCTGGAAAAGATAAATTGTAATGCACACCTGAGATCGTCTGCATACGACGACCATAACGAATTCCTAACCCACGGCGATATAGTGTTTTAAAACGGCCAATATTAGAAGTGCCGTATTGTGCTAGACGAATTCGTTCTTCATTGTCATCTAACATACATGGCATAGATAGCGGCCAAAGTTTTTCACCATTTTCTAAATGACGATGCACAACCGCATGAATATCGGTGAGCTCATGTAAAGCTTCGCCAATCGTTGGCTTTGGAGAAGTAATAAACTCCATCAATGCTTCTGAATAATCAGTCGTAATTTGCGGATGTGTTAAAGCTGAACCTAATGCTTTTGGATGTAACTCTTGCGATAAGAACCCATTACTTTGCATACGTAGGCTTTCACGCTCTATTCCACGTAACATGCCTTGTAGTAGCGACGAATCCACCCAAGCAGGAATAACTGATTGAGATGGTGTAGTGGGTTGACTCATGCATTTGCTCGCTTATTAAAGATCACTATATACAAAATCGTGAGATGATACGGTTACTTATATAATCACATCATTCCAGTTTGGCAATTTTTATCACAATCTTGTTATTTAAGACACGAAAGAATTGTGATTTTATTGAAGAATAATTGCTAAAGAGTTGTCAATATCATGAACGATCAAGACATTTTAAACTTCTGGTTTTCACCTGAACACCGTTCACTTTGGTTTGCAAAAAGTGATGATTTTGACAAAAAGATTTGTGAAAATTTTTCTGACGTTCATCGACAGGCAACTCAAGCAGAACTTTGGTCTTGGCGAAAAACGGCTGAAGGCCGTCTGGCAGAGATTATTGTACTAGACCAGTTTTCTCGCAACATTTATCGTGATCAACCACAATCTTTTGCTTACGACAGCCTTGCTTTAGCTTTGGCACAAGAAGCCATTAGCTTGCAATTAGATGCACAGCTTAATCCAGAGCAACGCTCTTTTTTATATATGCCGTTTATGCATAGTGAATCAAAATTGATCCATGAGTTTGCGTTAAAACTATTTCAACGCCTCGGCAATGAAATTAATTTAAGCTTTGAGAAAAAGCATAAAGTGATTATCGATCGCTTTGGTCGTTATCCTCATCGCAATGCGATTCTAGGACGTGTCTCCACTCCAGAGGAAACCGAATTTTTATTAGAACCAAACAGTAGTTTTTAAAACTTCTTAATTTTTAACGCTGAGTCATCTATTTTCTAATACTCAGCTGGGAGTTCATCATGAAATATCTCTCTCTTTGTTTAGCCTTAGGCACTGCCTTAACTTTAAATGCTTGTGCAACAACGCCAAGTAAACCAAGAACCTTTGATCAGCTTGGCCAGTTTTCAGCATATCCCTTAAATGCCCAAACTTTTCGGATTAGTTTTCAAGCCGACCCGAATATGAGTTATGGCGCAGCTGAAGAAATCACTTTAGTAAAATCAGCACAAACGACGGTACAAAAAGGCTTCCGCTTTTTTAAAGTGCAAAATGACCCAAGTAATCAAAGTCAGAAACCACCACGTCAAGCCGTGGTTTACCCATCTGCTCCAAGTTTTTACCCATATGGTTATGGTCGTCGTTACCCTGGTTTCTGGCATGATCCGTTCTATGATTACCCACAAGTGGTCAATATCGATCCTGTTCAAGTATCGTATACTATTGAATGTTATCGGGATCAGAAGCAGGCTCCTCAGGATGCTTTTGATGCAACCATGATCTTGAAATCAATCGGACAAAAATATGGATTGAGTCCGACAGGAGAGCTGTTGCCCCCGCCTGAGCCTCCAGTAAAACAAAAATGAATAGGATAAATTTATGAACATGGCAGAAGAAGTCCACCACGTGCCCAGTCTTAAACGTAGCAAATATTTTGCCACTCTAGCGCTTATTATTGTCGTTGTGCTGTGGGTTGCACTGATGGTAGCCGACCGTTTTCTGCCAGAGTACACAGGTTTTATTCATATTTTGATGTTAGGGGCTGAAGCCGGCGTGGTAGGTGGCTTAGCCGACTGGTACGCGATTACAGTTCTATTTCGGAACCCATTTGGTAAGTTACCGATTCCTAAATTTTTAAGGGACCACACCGAGATTATTCCACGCAACAAAGCTCGCATTGCAGAGTCAATGGGCCGTTTTGTACAGGAAAATTTTCTTTCGCCTCAAGTAGTAGAACGAAGCTTAGAAAAAACTGACTTAAGCCTCGCAATTGGTCAATGGTTAGCGAGTCCACAAAATAATACGCAAGTGGTACAGCTCATTCAGCAAACTGTTCCGAAAATTTTTGAGTTTGTTAGCCAAGATCAAATTGCCAACTTTGTGCAAAACAATAGTGTGCAATGGGTGCGTAATACCGAAGTCAATAAACTCGCAAGTGAAATGCTCCGAGCAGTATTGGAAAATGACTTCCACCAAGACGTTTTACAGCGTGGACTCGATATCGCCCATGAGTGGGTGGTACAAAACCCAGATAAAACCCGTGAATTGACCCGAAAAATGTTTAAAGCGCTGGGTGTCTGGTCCCTTGCAAAAGGTGCAAGCTGGATTGGTATTGATGTTCAACAACGCACCATCGACTCACTCGTTGAAAAAGTAGAATCAATGTTGGCAGACCCTGAACATCCATGGCGACAAGAAATTGAAACCATTGCCCACTCGCTCATGCTTGAGCTAGCAAAACCAGACAGTGCTGCCAGCCAACGCCTAAACAGCGGTAAAGATGCTCTTTTAGACAGCCCTCAAGTCCTAAATTTCATTAGTGGTGCCGTCACCATTTTGTGTGATGCCATTAAAGAAGATTTAATGAAAAAAGACTCAGGTATTGCAATGAACCTTCGGGCTGCTATTCAGCAACTGGGTGAAAATCTTGTTCAAAATGCCAAAGTACGTGAAGTGTTGAACAAAGAAATGACAGGCCTTGCGCTGACTTTTACAGATCAATATAGCCATAAAATCATACGCTATGTCAGCGAACGCATTCATGAATGGGATTCGCGCGAAATGATCGGAAAAATTGAAAACGAAGTCGGTGGCGACTTGCACATGATCCGTGTAAATGGTGTGGTAGTAGGTGCATTTATTGGTTTGACACTCGGTGTAATTCGGGCAGTGATTGAATCAATTTTATAACTTTAAATATTTTTAATAAGAGAACAATATGCTTCAGCTACAGTCAAAATTGGCCACTCAAGGCGTGACTATTTTTAGTACCATGACGGCACTGGCACATCGTCTAGGTGCGCTCAACCTGTCACAAGGCTTTCCAGATTTTCCGGCACCACAGGCCTTACTGGAAGCCTTATCTCAGGCGACTTTGGCTGGGCATAATCAATATCCACCTGGCGATGGTATTCTCGCTTTACGTGAACAGCTTGCTTTACAATTTAAGCAACGCGACCAACTTCAACTTGATCCTGTCACGCAAATTACCATTACTCCCGGCGCAACCATTGCAATTTTTTGTGCCATACAGGCATGCATTAATGCGGGCGATGAAGTTATTATTTTTGATCCAAGTTACGACAGCTACGGCCCATCCGTGCAGTTAGCTGGTGGTAAAGCCATCCACATCGCTCTTGAAGCTCCAGACTTTAAAGTGAACTGGCAACAAGTTAAAGATCTGATTAACGACAAAACTCGAATGATTGTGGTGAATACTCCCCATAATCCAACAGGCACAATCTGGGATAAACAGGATTGGTTAGAACTCATTGAACTAATTCAAGATAAAAACATTGTGATTTTATCCGATGAAGTCTATGAACACTTGGTCTTTGATGGTCAACAACACTTCAGCGCATTACATTTTCCAGAGCTTAGAGAGCGTAGCTTTGTGATTGGTTCTTTTGGAAAAACCTTTCATGTAACAGGCTGGAAAACAGGTTATTGCGTCGCTTCACCTGAGTTAATGCGTTTGTTCCGCCAAATTTACCAATATGCGAATTTCTGTGGCACGACACCTTGTCAGATTGCCCTAGCGCAATATATGGAGCAACATCCAGAACATATTCAAGAGCTTCCACAGTTCTACCAAACTAAGCGAGATCATTTTAATCAGGCGATTCACCATAGCCGTTTCTTGCTAAAACCGTCTCAAGGTACTTATTTTCAAAATCTCGATTACAGTCAAATTAGACCCGACTTAAACGATGTTGAAATGTGCCAGTTTCTAGCAGAACAACATAAGATTGTGGCTATTCCGGTTTCGGTTTTCTACAAGCAAGCGCCGGAGTCTTTGCGTTTGATTCGTTTCTGCTTTGCTAAAAATGATGAGACATTGCAAAAAGCAGGAGAAATTCTGAATCAATGTTAATAAATTTAGCCACTTAGCATAGTAAAAACACTACAAGCCATTTGCTCTAACTATGCTAAGTTGGATATCTGCCCCGCTCATCAAAGAGATGGGCGATGGAGAATGCATGCCACCAAGACAGTCTTTAATTCATCAGCAAAATCTATGGAAAACATTTTTTGTTTTCTTGCTGCCCTTAATTGCAACCAATATTTTGCAGAATTTGTCCGGAACTATTAACACCATCTTTGTTGGTCAAATGATGGGGGTAGATGCAATTGCTGCCGTCTCTGTTTTTTTCCCTATTTTATTTTTGCTACTCGCTTTTATTATTGGGATTTCAACAGGTACGACTGTTTTAGTAGGGCAAGCATGGGGCGCGCAAAATATTGAAAAAGTCCAAAGTGTGGTGGGTTCTACCCTCTTTATGACACTGATTGGTGGAGTAATTACCGCGATTATTGGTGTGTTTTTTGCCCACGATATTTTAGAGTTATTAGGTACTGACCCCAAGGTAATGCATCTTGCTTTGCCTTATGTGCAATGGATGCTGGCCGGTAGCCCACTTCTGTTTGTTTATATTATTTATACCTCAATTTTACGTGGTGTAGGCGACAGTACTACACCTTTACTTGCATTGGCTTTAACCAGTGTAATTGGCTTAGTGATTACCCCGGTATTGCTTAAAGGTTATTTTGGCTTACCCGCTCTAGGGATTATTGCTCCAGCAATTGCAACGATCACGGGTTATGTGGCTATTTTGATTTTTCTTGCGATTTATCTAAATAAGAAAAATCATCCACTTCGGCCGAATCGTCAGCTTCTGCAACATATCCGTCATAATCCAGAACTGAGCAAAATCATTTTGCGCTTAGGCGTCCCAACCGGCATTCAAATGATTACCACCTCAATGGCTGGCTTGGTTATTGTCGGGTTGGTGAACCATTATGGTTCACATGCTACAGCAGCATATGGTGCGGTAAATCAGGTGCTCAATTACATTCAGTTCCCTGCAATCTCTATTTCAATTGCGGCTTCGATTTTTGCAGCCCAAGCGATTGGTGCCGGTAAATCTGACTTGTTATCTCGTGTGACTCGTACTGCCTTAGGCATGAACTTTTTATTTACGGGTACTTTAATTGCACTTGGCTATCTATTTTCAAAATATTTAATGGCTTTATTCATTACCGACCCAACTGTCGTCGTGTTAGGCCAGCAACTTTTATTTATTGTGCTTTGGGCAATTTTATTCTTTGGTGCAGGTGCCATTTTTGCATCTATCATGCGTGCCAGTGGAACTGTGACTGTTCCGATGCTCATTAATATTTCTGCTATTTTATTTATTGAAATTCCATGTGCTTACTGGTTTAGCTCAATGTGGGGGCTTAAAGGAATCTGGGTTGCCTATGCCTTGGCATTTGTCAGTTTATGTATTATTCAAGGGCTCTATTATCAATTCATCTGGAAGAAAAAGAAGATCAAAGTTCTTATTTAGAACCAATCAATTCTTATAAAAAAAGCCATCATTTGATGGCTTTTTTTGACTTTAAAATTATTTCATCAATTTGGTCACAATGGTAGAAGCACGTTGATATCCAGTTGGGAATACACGCTGGAATGCATCAAGAATTTTTGCATCACTACCAATCAATAAACGACGTTTATTTTTTAATACTGCTTGTAAAATTTGACGAGCCGCCTCTTCAGGTGGAGTACGTAATAACTTGTCAAAATTTTGAATCGATTTAGTCGGGTCCATACCCAAACTATTCAAGCTATCACTCATTTTTGCAGATTTAGCAATATTGGTGCGGATTCCACCCGGATGTACACACAAAGAGCTTACGCCACTTTTTTCAATATCTAACTCTTGACGCAATGACTCGGTAAAACCACGCACAGCAAATTTAGTCGCGTTATAAGCAGATTGAGTTGGTTGAGCGGTTAAACCAAATAGGCTTGAAATATTAATAATATGGCCATCTTGCGTTTGCTTAATGAACGGTAAGAACTCTTTCGTTCCGTACACCACACCCCAGAAATTAATCCCAACGATCCACTCTAAATCTTCGTAAGTCGCACCTTCAACAGTTGAACCTAGAGCAACACCAGCGTTGTTGAAAATCAGGTTAACTGACCCATGATCTTGAACAGTTTCTTGGGCCCACTGCTTTACCGCTTCACGGTCAGAAACATCAAGCTTTTTGGTCGTCACAGTAATCGTGCTATACGGTTTTAAAAGCTCAACGGTTTGCTGTAATCCTTTTTCATTAATATCACTCAACGAAAGATGGCAGCCCTGTTTTGCCAAAAGAATTGCGAGTTGTTGCCCAATGCCAGAACCTGCGCCCGTAATTGCAGCGACTTTGTTTTTAAAATTTTTCATTGTCCATCCTTTGTTTTTCGATATTTGCACAATCGGTTCATTGCATGTGCAGCTTAGACATCTTTAATATAATTTTGACAATATCCATTGTCAATATAGTACACTGTAATTTCAGATAGAATGGCACAATTCTGCTGAGAGCTTTATCATAGTGAGCATATTTGGCTAAAACCTATAAATTAGGAACCATTCTTTAGGAAACGACTTATTTATGGCGACAAACGACTCAACCAGTAAAAAGAAAACAAAAACTGTGAGTAAAGAACGTCAGTTCAAAGGGTTATCTCTATCTGAACGAAAAGAGGCACGCCGAGAAAAACTGATTGAAGCTGGTATTGCGACTTATGGAACACTCGGCTTTTTTTCCGTGACGGTTAAGGATGTCTGCCAAGAGGCAAAACTCACAGAACGCTATTTCTATGAATCATTTAAGAAGAGTGAAGATTTATTTCAAACCATCTTTTTAAAAATGATTGAAGAATTGCAGCAAAACCTGATGCAAGCCGTCATTAAAGCGACACCAGATCCAGAAAAAATGGTCGATGCTGGGTTAAGGGCACTGCTGACGACATTAAAAGACGACCCAAGATTAGCTCGCATTGTCTATGTTGACGCAGTTTTGGTACAAGAATTACATAATCAGGCCACCATTCAAGAAACTCTTGCACAGTTTGATCGAATGATTCAGGCCTTTGTTATGTTGACCATGCCGCAAATCCAACACAACGAAAATGAGCTCTCTTTAATCGCGACAGGCTTAAATGGATATGTCACTCAAATTGCAATTCGATGGGTTATGGGAGGCTTTGAGCAGTCTCTTGAACAGGTTTTAACCGCATGCCGCATTGTTTTCTTATCTTTATTGGCCAAGGTTTCAAAATAATATTAAAGTTTTTTGACACTCTAAAATGTGCAAAACCTGTTAAGCTTTGAAGGTGATAACTTATTGAATGATTTTAAGAATATTTAAGCTTTCATGTCATCATTCGGTCACACCTTTGCCTTACTTTTGTCACAAATTATTGCTAAATTCAATTTTATAGACTTTTCTGCAATGAAATTGTCATAATTAATCTTTGTAATAAGCCTGTCATAACTACAAAACGGTTCACCGTTAAATCTATAGGATATTGCGCTGTGAAAGATGACTATATTTTAATTGTCGATGATGAGCTTCCTATTCGTGAAATGATCCATACTTCTTTGGACATGGCAGGCTTTCAATGTTTGCAGGCAGAAGATGCCAAACAGGCTCATCAAATTATCGTCGACCAACGTCCGGCGCTTATCTTGCTCGATTGGATGTTACCTGGAGGCGTAAGTGGTGTCGATTTATGTCGCCGCTTAAAACGTGATGAGAACTTAGCAGAAATTCCAGTAATTATGCTTACCGCTCGCGGGGAAGAAGACCACAAAGTACAAGGTCTGGATGCTGGCGCAGATGATTACATGACGAAGCCTTTCTCAACACGTGAACTGGTTTCACGTATTAAAGCGGTTCTGCGTCGTGCAAATGCATTAAGTGGCGAAAAAATGATTGACGCCAATGGTTTAATTCTTGATCCTGTGAGCCAACGTGTAAGCTTTGGCGACAGTATTTTAGATATGGGCCCAACTGAATATCGCTTACTTGCGTTTTTTATGACCCATCCAGAGCGTGCATATACACGTGCCCAGTTGCTCGATCAGGTCTGGGGCGGTAATGTATATATCGAAGATCGAACTATCGATGTGCACATCCGTCGTTTGCGTAAAGTTTTAGAACCTTTTGGTGTTGACCGATTTGTTCAGACCGTGCGTGGAACTGGCTACCGCTTCTCAACACGTGCAGATTTAGCCGCAGGTTAACCAAGATTTATGTATGAACCCTACCCCGTCCCCGAACAGGTACGTGAACAAAAGCTTTCCCGCTACAGTAGTTTATGGACGTTTGCCAAACAAGATTTACGGCTTTTATTATTTTTTATAATTATTGCCGGTTTAGTCGGTTTCGGTATTGGGTATTTCTGGAGCTGTATTTTTATCGCCTTTGTGGTGTTTTTTACACTCCAGTTGCGTTCGCTTTATCTGGTCAATGACTGGATTGCAAATAAACCTTATGACGTTCCTCCAAACCTAAATGGGATTTGGGGAGCGTTATTGTTTAATGTTTACCGTGCCCAGCGTCAGGAACGAATCGTTCAAGCAGAAATGGTCGGTTTAATTGATCGTGCTCAGTCTTCTTTAGTGGCGCTTGCCGAAGCTGTTGTCCTCATTGATGACCAACATAAAATTGAATGGTGGAACCCTGCTGCTGAACGTTTGTTAGGTATTAGCCCTCTCGACCGTGGTCGAAATTTATTAACGATTTTACGCCAGCCGACCTTTATTGAATATTTTAACAATATTGATCAGGCACCCGATGGTATTAAATTACAGTCGAGTTTTGATGATGAGCGATATGTGCAGGTCAAGCTCACACGATTTGGTGGAGAAAGTCGTTTATTGGTGGCTTACGACGTTACTCGTATGCACAACCTTGAGCAAATGCGTAAAGACTTTGTAGATAATATTTCTCATGAACTTCGTACACCATTAACTGTACTTAGTGGTTATATCGAGACATTTACCGATCAAGAAGATATTAGTCCACGTTGGAAACGTGCGTTTGATCAGATGCAGTCACAAACCAAACGTATGAATGCTTTGGTGAATGATTTACTGCTATTATCGAATTTAGAAAATAATAAGAAAATTGCAAAAAATCAGATTATTGAAATGCCGAGTTTAATGAATCAACTGTTTGATGATGCTCAGGCCTACAATGCCGATTATGGACATACACTCAATTTACATATTGATAGTCACTGTGACCTGATTGGTTCTGACATGGAAATCGCCAGCGCGTTTAGTAACTTAATTACCAATGCCATCAAATACACGCCCAAAGGTGGAACAATTACGATTGGCTGGCATGACGACGGTGAACATGCCTACTTTAGTGTACAAGACACAGGCATTGGGATTAACCCCAAACATTTGCCACGTCTAACTGAACGCTTCTATCGTGTTGACAGCGACCGTAGTCGTCAAACAGGTGGTACAGGTTTAGGTTTGGCCATTGTGAAGCATGTATTGATGCAACATGGCGCTTATTTAGATGTGCAATCTAAAGAAAATGAAGGTTCAACTTTTACAGTGGTTTTTCCTAAAGAAAGACTATATAACATGGCTTAAAAAGTATTCATTTCACACAAAGGGTGGATATTAAATAGACGCAGTGAAAGATACTTAGCCATTTTGTATATATAAGTTATTATGGACATGATTTTAATTTTTTGTCATTGATAATATCAAATACAACCTATAGTCAGCCTATATAAGTTATTTAATAAATCTTCTTTTCTCTCATATCTATTTCATAGATTAGAATTTATGAAATAGATATACTAACTGTACTTTAAAAAAATAAAACCACTCAATTTATACAATATATATAATCAATGTCATTGATAATTTAAAAAATAGTTAAAACAAAAAACATCATTCAAACTAATTATTTAACAGTTTTAAAAATCACTTTTATTTTTAAATAAAATTAGTATTATTAACTCGCTACAAAAAACTTAATCCATAAGAACAGCTAACATAATAATTAAGCGAGGCTTAAATGACTATTAACCCTGTAGAAATAATATCGAATAATGCAGAAATAACTGATTGCTTTATTCTCGGTTTAAAAAGTGGAGAATCATTAAAAGTAAAAGTTCTTCATATTGATAAAGATCAACAGACTATTCTTGTATCAATTCGCGTATTCATAGAAGGTGAATCAATTGGACTAATCTCTTTTGATAAAATTGAGTCACTTGAGCCAATCGAAGAAGAACCTTATATAGAAACTATTGATGATCAATTAAGACGCATCCCTATGGGCAAGTATTTAATGGTTTGGGGACATTTTGGTGGTTCAATAAATCAAACTTGTGAACAGGGAGAACTTAAAAGTATTGATTGGAAGCACCGTACAATACTGTTGCGCAGCAGAGTTTATGAAGGCCGGGAAGATACCGTGTACATTGATAAAATTGATTATATAGATGAGTCACGAGAGGGCTCAGGAGCACGAGGCCCAGCTGTAGCCCCAGACTGGTACAAAGGTGCTGATGGAAAATGGCGCAAAAATGGACGTGAATATGAAGGCTGATTTTAACGCAGTTTTCCCTAAAGAAAGACTGTATAACCTGACCTAAAGTCACCCCTTCAAATATAAAAAGCCGGCTCATGAAAAGTCGGCTTTTTTAGCATTTAAACCAATTTACTTAGAAGTCGAGCAATAGGATTTACTTTGGTTTTTCTCTATTACATTTAAAAAGTGAGTAGCAAAAGTATTGCTCTGGCGTAGTGCATCACGATGATCTCCACCATCAATCGTTTGATATACCGTTGGTTTTTTTAATTTACATAGCTGCTGATAATAAGCAAATGTCCCTCTCGGGTCGACTAAATGATCTTTAGAACCCTGAACAATCATTAATGGTACGGTAGGTACCATATTTTCAATCGACTGTTGTTTTAGATAAGCCAAGAGAGGTTTTAAATCAGCATCAGATCGAAATATGCTAGAAGGAGATTTCTTTAAATCAGATTGAAGTTCAGATAAACAGCGGCTGCGCGCTTGGGTCAGCACCGCGTTCATTTCTGGACTGACTAAATTCTCAGGAACTATGCTCGGCTCTGCTGCTTGTGCTCCTAATAGCACAATCGGGAAGAAAGCAGCTACGCTAGGTTCTGGGTTTGGATGACTCTGCACATATTCTGCAATACCTTCATATTGGTAGCCACCCGGAGCAAGAGCTATCGCGCCTTTTAAATCTAGTTCGGGTGCATCTTTTTGACCATAGGCAGACACTGCAATTGCCGCAGCCCCACCTTGGCTATGCCCCATCACCAACCACTGTTTATTAAAGCTATTGGGCTTAAGTAGATGCAATGCACGTACTGCATCGACCACCGTATGCAGTTGACTCTTTGCATTCATATAGGGATGCGCGCCTAATGTACCTAAACCCTGATAATCAGGTGCGACAACTGCATAGCCACGTGCAAGCCAGCCATCTAAAGCTTTTGAGGCAACTTCTTGATATGAATGAACTGGTCCGCCAACATAATCACCCGAAGGTGCACAAGTATCGGCGACTCCAGTCGTGCCATGTGCCCAAGCGAGTATAGGCCAGCCATTTTTTGGAGGGGTACCTTTGGGTAATAAAATAAAAGCCGATGCAACAATAGGTTCGCCCTGAATACCTCGACTACGATAGTTTACCAACAAGCGCTGATCTGCATGAGGAAATAAATCCGTCACAGCTTGCTGTTCTAGCGACAATATTGAACCCAGTTTTTCGCTCACAATTTGCTTATTCAAATCTGTAATTGGAGCAGCCATAGCAGAGCCAGACACCAAACAAGCACTGCTAAATAAAATTTTTAAAAAAGAATTACTTTTTCTAATCAAGGGATTACTCCTCTATTATTTACATTATATCTATTTAAATAATAAATTTATAAAATCTAAATTACCATAAAATTATCTACATTTATATTCAATTTAAACCAATTTACATTTAAACATAATCACTTAAAATTTAATAAAAATATATTTTAAAGAAACGTATTATAAATATCGTTGCAAAAATTAATCCCATTTAAATAATAAAAAATATATGCTGATATTTTCTTAATTACTATAGCGATTAAAATGTCAAAACAATATAAATTTATACCGTATCTGATTTGTCTTATTCTCGGTTCTCTACCCATCCATAGCTTTGCAGACGTGCAAGTGTATGGTCCTGGTGGGCCAGCACCCGCCATGAAAGAAGCAGCCAAACAATTTACCAATAAAACGGGCATAGCAGTCCATGTAACGTCTGGGCCTACTTCTCAATGGTCTGACAAAGCGAAACTAGATGCCGATGTTATATATAGTGGTTCCGAAGCCATGATGTCTGATTTTGAAAATGCTTTTTCTGAGCAGATTATAAAAGACTCGGTGGAACCTTTATATTTACGCCCCGCGGCCATTTTAGTACGCAAAGGAAATCCTAAAAATATTAAAGGATTTAAAGACCTCGCTAAATCCAACATTAAGGTTTTAGTTACGCATGGCGCAGGTCAGGTCGGTATGTGGGAGGATATCGCTGGTAGAACTGGAAATATTCAATTAACCAAATCTGTTCGAAAAAATATTGCTATGTATGCAGCCAACACAGGTATTGCCAAGAAAAACTGGGAAGAAAATGGTAGCTACGATGCTTGGTTAGTCTTTAATATTTGGGGAATCAGTAACCCTGATATCGGACAAATTATACCTATAGAGAAAGAACTAGTTATCTATCGCGATACAGGTGTTGCCTTAACCAAACATAGTTTAAAAGATGCTGAAGCTAAACAGTTTGTAGAGTTTTTATCGTCTCAACAAGGCAATACTATTTTCAAAAAATATGGTTGGACTAAATAATTTAAAAGGGAGCTAAGCTCCCTTTTTATTTTTTTAAATTATTAATTCTACTTAACCTAAAATATATTCAGTTCAAATTAAATATACTCCTGCGGCATATAAAGCTCCCAGAATTAAACAAAAAGCTGAGCTGACATACCAAAATAAATCACTATTTCCCACAAATTTTGACTTTAACCACGGAAAAGCCAGACCACGGATAAGAAAAACCACTGCAACAAGCGACAAAATAAGTTTAGTAAATGGTAATAACTGTATTCCCTTTGCTGCAAGAAAAGCATAAATAGAACATACAGTTAGGATTAAACCGACAGCTATAGCTGTAAAATTAGGATACCAATGCCCTCTTTCGACCATTTGGACAATACTTTTTCCAGCTCCTAAAAACCGAAAACCATTTGCCCCCCAGAACACACAAATAAAATGAAGTAATGCAGCAAGAAATGTTAGAGCTGAGGCAAAATATAAGGGAATAATAGAACTTGAATACATTTTATTTCCTATTGAATGGTTATTATTAGATCATCTGTGATCAAATCATAATATAGTTAATATATAAAATCTTTAAATAAAAAAAGAGAGCATGAGCTCCCTTTTTTTAAATCTTATTTACGAATTAAACTGTATGTCCCATACGCTCGCCCATTACAACTACAGACTCAGCTTTAAAACGTTGTTCCCATTCAATCTTATCTTTTTCAAATAAAATAACGGCAGTAGAACCTAAATAAAAACGTCCAAGCTCGGCACCTTTTTCTAGTTTCAACTGATGATGCTGTAATTCGATACGACCTGAAGGTTTCACTTTACCTGTTGCAACAGTTTCAATGCCTGCAACAATCATGGCACCTACTAAAACAACAGCCATACGGCCAAGTTCAGTATCAAACAAACACACCATGCGTTCATTACGGGCAAATAGTCCCGGTACATTTTCAGCAGTCACCTGATTTACCGAAAATAGCTCACCCGGTACATACAAAGTTTCAGTTAATGTACCTGCAAACGGCATATGTACACGGTGGTAATCGCGTGGCGATAAATAAACTGTCGCGAACTCGCCTTCTTGAAATGGCTGAGCAAGTTGTGGGTCGCCAATGAGTTTCTCTACAGAGAAGCTTTGGCCTTTTGCTTGAAATACTTCACCCGCAGCAATTTTACCAATCTGAGAAATTGCGCCATCAGCAGGTGACACGATGCTATCTGCATTTTCGTCAACCAGACGAACACCATCTTTCAAAGCACGAGTAAAAAAGTCATTAAAAGATTTATATTTCAGTGCATTGCCTTGTTCAGCAATCGATAAATCAATCCCATATTTGGTTTTAAAAGCTTGAATAACAGCAGTTTTTACAACTGGATTTTCACTCGCAGCAACTTTACCTACCACACGACTCAGCTGATGCTGCGGAACAAGATTTTGTGCCTTAATAAATAATTCTTTTTTTAATCGAGATGTGAAACTCACGACGGTGATTCTCCAGTAATAATAGGACTATCGAGGCGATTGCCCCATTCACTCCACGCACCATCATAGGCTTTTGCTTCCCAGCCCAAGAGTCTAGCCAAAATATAGGCTAAACCGGAACGGTGATGTGACTGGCAGTACACAACTACGGGTTGTTCTAAATCAAACCCTAGTTGTTCAAGGCGCTGCCGCGTGCGTTCAAGCGGATGCAATTTTAGATGATTTTGACGATTAAGTGCAGTACTCCATTCAAAATGGAGCGCATTTGGAATGTGACCGCCGCGTCGCGCTGCTAAACGGACACCACTATATTCATCACTCGTTCGACAATCCCATAATTGAACATTTTCTTGTTCGACTTGTTTTCGTAATTCTTCGTAGTTCACTCGGAACTGAGCAGCATGCGATAAATCAATCTGGATTAAATTATCAACCCGAGGAAGTTCTTCAATGTCGGCAGTCGTCGGCAATCCCGCGCCTAACCACGCATGAATACCGCCATTAATTAAACTGGTGCGCGTAAACCCTAAGCAATGCAAATTCCAGATTAAACGCCCAGCCCATGCCCCACCTTCGTCGTCATAGACCACCACATGATGGTTTGGTGAAATGTTCAATTTTTCAATCAGTGCTTGCAAACCTGCTTCATCTGGCAAAATACCAGTGGCTTCTTCGTGTTGAGCCACTAACCATTTAGGCTTTAAGTGAATTGCGTGCGGGATATGGAGTTGCTCATAAACAGAAGCACGGCTCAAATCTACAATGCGAATATATTCATTACCTAAATAAGGCACTAATTCTTCTGCTTCTATTAATAAATCGAGTTTAAAATCCGGGAGTGTCATCGTCATGGTTTCTTTTTATACCAGCTTAATTTCATATTAGCATAAGCTTATATCTAACAAACTCTGATTTTCTGCAACTCTTTAGCAGAAAATCAGATATCAGCATTCTTACTTTTAAAAATACAAAATAGCGAGACTATTTAATACTTAAACCACTTCTTCAAGTTCTTCGATTTCAAAAACCTGACGTAAATAAGCCAAGAAAGTATCGTTATCAGTCATAGTTTTACCGGGACTATCAGAAATTTTCGCAACCGACTGACCATTACATTCGACTAGTTTCAACACAATATTGAGCGGCTTTTGTCCCATATCATTAGTCAAATTAGTTCCAATACCAAAACTCACCTGAAAACGGTCTTTAAAGTATTGATGCAATTCCCATGCTTTTGGCAAATTAAGGCCATCACTAAAAGTCAGCATCTTGGTTTTAGTATCAATTTTTAATTTACGGTAGTGTGCATAGGCCTTATCACCCCATTCGTAAGGGTCACCGCTGTCGTGACGTAAGCCATCAAAGAGTTTCGCAAAATACAAGTCAAAATCTCTGAGGAACGCATCCATGCCCACCACATCGGTTAGGGCAATTCCTAAATCTCCACGGTACTCTTGTACCCACGTTTCTAAAGCAGCTTTTTGAAAGTCACGCAGTCGTACATCAAGCGCCTGAAAAGCCTGTAAAAACTCATGGGCCATGGTTCCAATTGGCGTAATGTTTAACTCTTTAGCAAGTAACACATTACTTGTACCACGGAATACATTTGGCACGGTTTTATGAAAAGCTGCCACAACATGTTTTTGCCATACGAAGCTATAACGGCGACGCGTACCAAAATCAGAGACTAAAAATGGCGGGTCATTCGGCTTTTGAGTTTTTTCATATTGCTGAACCAATTCAAGCTTGGCTTGTAAACGGCGTTCACCCTCAGCCCATACTTCATCGTTTTTAATACGGCTAAAATAAAGTTCATTTACAATTGCCAATACAAAAATTTCAAACATCATGGCTTGAACCATCGGACCTTCAATACGAATATCCAAACGACCTTCCACATCAATGCTGGCCTGAATAAAGCGCCTTTTCAGTTGAAATAGTTCCAAATAATCAACAAAGTCACTTTTGATAAAGCGTAATTTACGCAAATATTGAAGCTCGTCTTCTTTATATTTAAGGCTACATAAATAGTCGAGTTGCTGATTTAAATCATCCAAAATATCTACTAGTGGATAGACAGTATCTTCTAAATTTCTACAGCGGAAATGATAGACGCTATGAGTTTGCGGAAACTTATGCAAAACCACCTGTAACATCGTAAATTTGTACAAGTCTGTATCTAGTAAAGAATGGATAATTGGAGACATAGTCAGTGATTATTCGCTTGCTTCTTAGCATTAAAGCATATTTTTATAAATGAATTGCGAGCTTTTAGACCATTGTTGCAGCTCCGTGAAATTTCCTTTTAAAAATCATTTAATTTAATTTCTGCTAAACTACGCCAATTCAATCAATTGCAGAAATTTGCTTTAACTATGCGTGCTTTAATACAACGAGTTCTTGAAGCTAAAGTGGTGGTTGACGGTGAGACTACCGGTGAAATCCAACAAGGCTTATTGGTTTTTTTAGGCATTGGCCGAGATGACACTTTAGCGATTGGCCAAAAGCTTATTGATAAGATTTTGAAATATCGTATTTTTGATGACGAACAGGGCAAAATGGGCTGGAATGTCTCTCAAGCAAATGGTGGAATCCTGCTTGTTTCGCAATTTACCCTTATGGCTCAAACCCAAAAAGGTTTACGTCCAGATTTTGGTCCAGCCATGCCACCAGCAGATGCCAAAGCGTTATATGAACAGCTGGTTGAATATACCCATTCACAATTTGAAAAAGTTCAAACCGGCATTTTTGCAGCCGATATGAAAGTTCATTTAATTAATGATGGTCCAGTTACGTTTAACTTGGAAGTCGAAGCGTAGATATAAAAAAACTCCCGAACGGGAGTTTTTTTATATCTGGCGATTAACGACCAGTTTTCTCTTTAATAAAAGCACGTGCCTGACGTACTTTATCTTTAACTGGTTTTGGCAACTTAGGTGGAATGAGTCTAGCCACTTGGTTAAACCAAACCAATAGGCTGAAGTCACCTTCCATTTTAATGCTGCCGTTTTGCATACCTGTCATGAATGCTGTTGGGTCACCTTTAATCAAAGTTTTTACGCCCTGTTCGCTATCTGCAAACTGCAAGATAAAATCAGCTTTTTCAGGTGCGCCTGCAACCGTGTCAATCTGTCCATTATTAATAATGATCTGACGTGCAACACCTAAATCCGTACCGATCTGAATACGGAATGCGCGGTCATGAATCAATTCAATAAACTTAGGGCTAGTACGTGCCAATTGCTTCATACGCAGCACTAAACCTGCTACCAATAAATCTAACGGGTCTGTACTGACATCAACGAGAGGTAATTTGACTACAGGTATAGAAGAAAGTTTCATGAACATTCACGCCTATTGTATTTTTATGAAAACTTTAGAGCAAAACTCAGTAAGGACATACCATTGCCTGTGTTTTGTGCATTAACTGATAATTTTTAGCTGGCAACGCAATCTAGATGAAACGTCAACAGACCCATGTATCGTAGCATAACTGGCTATTTTTTAATAAATGCTTTGTATAATAAAAATCACGTTTCGTAAATAAAAAAGGCATGCTGTGCATACCTCTTTACCGTTAGATAACAATTTAATTATCGGCTAGAACATTGCTGCTGATCATCTTCATATACTGGCGTGTGTTCTATATATTGGCGATTTGCCAAAGCCTTTTGTGCCTGTTTATCCTCACGTAACAAAATAAATGTAACCATTACCATCGCTAGACTTAGTGCAGTTAAATAACTATATGTGACTGGCATTTCAAAAGTGACTTGAACTCCAAAACGGACCACTTCCAATAGCCCCCAAAAGAACATCCCTGCAAGCATAAAACCAAGCCAACGACGGTAAGGAGAAAAGAAAACAGCAACAAGCGCGACAGCGATCAAGCTGAATCCGGCGATAGCGGCAAAATTCGCTGTTACCATAGAAACCTCCGTCTTAATGAAAACGTCTAAAAAGATTCGGTCTTAAAAACCCGACCTCATTCCAAAAACAACCTTAATTCATAATTTGTGTTGAAGCTTAGGATGCATTATGGATGTTTTTTTTTAGAAAAAAAGACCCGTTATTTCTTAATGCGACACACTTTGTCGCAACATTCTTTTGTCATTACATTTTTGTAAAATTCAAAAAGTTCGATTCCCTATATGGCATCAATTCTGGCGTGTCATTACAAAAAAATATGCTGTTTTTAAGGACCAAAATAAGTTTTTTTCAGATTTTTTTATTGCCTTTTTTCTGTGCATGATTTGAGCATAACATGCTTGTTTTTATGACGATTCTGCATAAAAAAAGCGCTACTCTGAAGTAGCGCTTAAAGCTTAGCCCTATAGGTTAAGCACGGTTTAAATCTTTGTCATGCATGCCCAGCAAATACAGCACACCATCCAAGCCAACACTTGAAATAGCCTGATTTGCATTTTGACGAACTAAAGGTTTAGCACGGTAAGCAACACCTAGGCCCGCAATCGCAAGCATTGGCAAATCGTTTGCGCCATCGCCTACCGCCATGGCTTGCTCTAAAGAAATGCCCATTTTATTCGCAAGTTCGCGTAATAGCTCAGCTTTACGTGCGCCATCAACAATTGCGCCTTTCACTTCACCTGTTACAAAACCGTCTTGCACATCCAAAATATTGGCATGAACTTCATCAATACCAAGTTTACCTTGTAGATATTCAGCAAAATATTGGAATCCACCAGATAAAATTGCCGTTTTATACCCAAGCGCCTTCAATGTTGAAATGAGGCGTTCTGCACCTTCAGTAATGGTTAAGCGCTCTGCAATTTTAGGTAAAACAGCAGCATCTAGCCCTTTTAATAATGCAACACGAGCACGGAAGCTTTGCTGGAAATCAAGTTCACCTTGCATCGCTCTTTCAGTAATTTCAGCAACTTGTGCGCCTACCCCTGCTTCAATCGCCAGCTCATCAATAACTTCTTGTTCAATTAATGTTGAGTCCATATCAAAGCAAACTAAACGACGGTTACGTCGATAAGCGTTATCTTCTTGAACAGCAACATCAATGTTTAATTCGCTTGAAAGACGTAAACATGCTGCACGCATGGCTTGTGCGTCTAAAGTTGGACCACTACTTAAACCAAACTGTACACATGCACGACGTGGAAATGCGCTATCCTTTTCAAAGTCGACACGGCCTGATAAACGGGTAACTGTTTCAATGTTGAAGCCTTGGCTAGACACAATTTGTGTAACTGCTTGTAAATGTGCAGCAGTGAGTTCAGGTGCCAAAGCCGTGACGATATAACGAGTACGACCGCCTTCACCTACCCATTGATCGTATTCTGCGCCTGTGATTGGTTTAAAGCGCACTGTTAAGCCAATATCATGTGCTAAAATCAGAATTTCTTTCATTGCCAATGCGGTCGCAGTTTCATTATCTGACGCGACTACAATGCCCAATGTGAGTTGATTATGAATAACAGCCTGACCTACATCCAGTATTTGCAATGAATGTACGGATAGTACTTGCATTAATCGGGTAAACTGGTTTGGTTGGTCTGGTCCTAAAAAGGATATAAGAATGATTTCTCGCATGAATTGACTCTAGTCTGAGTGACAACTATTGTAAGAATCATAATCGAATTTCAATATAATTGCCTTGGAAGTTTAACTTGATTGCGCCTAGACAAGGGCTATTTGCTAGCCTACTGATCGTTAGTTTTGCATTGCATACCTTTTTATTGGTGATTGCAACGACACACCAGCTCAATGAAAACCGTGCGAGTCAAGGTCAGCTCATGACCAGTCAGCTCGTTGCAGACAGCTTATCTGAGCTAGAACCTGCCAATACGGTGTCTTTAGCTCTGATTGCCAATCGCTATGCGACCAATCCAAGCGTTGCGTCTATTCGCATTCTTGATGCCAATAAACAAGTGTTGGCAACGAGCGGAATTTCGAAAACTCGCCAAGGTGAGATTTTTGCTCGCGATGCGCTGCAAAATGAAAAGAAAGTGGGTTCTATCGAGATTACGCTTATTCAGCCAAGTATTGGGGAAATTCTCCGTACTCAATGGCTGGCAATCTTAGCTTCTCTGTTTTTGCATGTTTTATTATGGCTTGCCTATCGCGCCATTGCTCGTCCGACCCGTAGCGAATATTTGGCACGTATTAACGAAGAAAACCGCTTAAAACATGAAATTCAGCAGTTAACTCAAGCATTGGCTCTAGAAAAACAAAATACAGTAACGTTAGTTGCTCAAGCTCAACAGCAAGCGAAAGGTAAACCGGCGGTTCGTCCACAACCAGAAAAAACTACAGATTCAGCTGACCAACATATGTTGGCACTCAATATTCAGTTTTATGATCCTAAACAGTTATTAAGCAGTGTTAACCAGTCGGTATCTGTTCCGTACTTTAAACTCTGCCAGCTCTTTTTAAACAAGAGTATTGAGTTATGCGTTAAGCATTACCAGTTAAAGCTATCGGACATTGAAGTTGTAAATGAATTTAATGCTGACGGCGCTACACTTGCGATTTCAACCTCGCATGCTCACGCTGTAGAATGTCTGCTTATGGTTGGAACCGTATTCCAGTTGCTCTCTGACGTTTTATATAAACGTTACCGCGAAGATAAACGCTTTGCTTTGCAAACGCGTAGTGCAACTTGTAATGCTGTGGAAGCGATGCAAATTGATGCGAAAGAAGCTGCTCAACGTTTAGCACAGCATCTCCATGCGAAAGAATCTGCATTATATCTTGAGAATGATCAACTCAAGGCAATTCAAGACAGCTATCAACTCGTTGCAATGCCAAACCCAAGTAATGTCATGACTCGCCATGCCTTTATGATCAATGGCATGAATGCTGAGTGTGCTGAACTTGCTCAAAATATTCGGACTGAAATTTTGATGGGGAAAAAATCAATCCCACAAAATGATAGTCCAAGCAGTGCAGCTTCATAAAAAGTAAGTGCGCATATTAGAACCTAGCCTTTTGGCTAGGTTTTTTTATTTAAATTCATCGTTTTTATTTTAAATTATTCCATTTTCTTATGATTTATTTGTATAAATAAAGCTGGATCTATTCTATCTCGTTGCAAATTTGGATAAATCAGAATCATAGGCAAAATTCTCTAAACAGCGTAAACTATGCAAAATTTATTAAATAGAAATTGTCTTACGACAAAAAAAGGTGAAAGCGAATGCCGCTGAGTCGTGTTGAAGATCTTGTCGCCGATATTCGTGCAGGCAAAATGGTTATATTGATGGATGACGAAGATCGCGAAAATGAAGGTGATCTTGTCATTGCAGCAACGCATGTTCGTCCTGAAGATATTAACTTCATGATTACCCATGCACGTGGTCTAGTTTGCCTAACGTTAAGCCGTGAGCGCTGTAAGCAGTTAAACCTTCCGTTGATGGTTGACCAAAACGGTGCCCAGCATAGTACAAACTTTACACTATCAATCGAAGCCGCTGAAGGTATTACGACTGGTATTTCAGCAGCAGAGCGTGCACATACAATTCAAGCTGCTGTCGCAGCGCATGCAAAGCCAAGTGATATTGTACAACCGGGCCATATTTTCCCATTAATGGCACAACCAGGCGGTGTTCTACATCGTGCGGGTCACACCGAAGCGGGCTGTGATTTAACACGCTTAGCAGGTCTTGAACCAGCTTCTGTCATTTGTGAAATCATCAATGAAGATGGCACAATGGCGCGCCGTGCAGATTTAGAAATTTTTGCCGAGAAGCATGGCTTAAAAATTGGTACAATTGCGGACTTGATTCACTACCGCATGACCAATGAGCAAACGGTTGAACGTCTGGATCAAAAAACCATTCAAACAGAATATGGTTCATTTGAACTCTATCGTTATCGTGAGATTGGTAACCCAGACATCCATTTGGCTTTAGTCAAAGGCGAGCCAAAAGAAGGTGTTACAACAGTACGTGTACACGGCTTCAGTCCAATTCGCGATTTGCTTAAGCTAAATAAGGCTGATGGTGAACCTGCGTGGAATCTAGACCGTGCACTACAGACAATTGCAGCGAGTGATCGCGGTGTTTTAGTCTGGATCGGGCAAGATCATTTGCAAGACTTGGGACCAGCGTTGGATGATTTAAATAAGCCAAAACCGGTGAAATCCAATGCAGCACTTTCACATCAATATCAAACCATTGGTGTAGGCGCTCAAATTTTGCGTGACTTAGGTGTTGAAAAAATGAAGCTTCTTAGCTCACCATTACGTTTCAATGCTTTATCTGGCTTTAATTTAGAAGTAGTGGAATATGTCACTGCTGATCAAATCACAACGAAATAATCGAGGTTGCTATGGCAATTCGCCGTATTGAAGGTTTATTACATCTCGCAAGCGAAGGTCGTTATGCGATTTTAGTGGGTCGTTTCAACAGTTTTGTTGTTGAACACTTATTGGATGGTGCAATCGACACATTAAAACGTCATGGTGTAAATGAAGATAACATTACTGTTATTCATGCTCCTGGCGCATGGGAACTCCCGATTGTTGCTAAAAAATTAGCTACATCAAATCAGTTTGATGCAATCATCGCACTTGGCGCAGTTATTCGTGGTAGCACACCACACTTTGACTTCGTTGCTGGTGAATGTGCAAAAGGTTTAGGTGTAGTCGCGTTAGAAAGCAGCTTGCCTGTCATCAATGGTGTATTAACTACTGATAGCATCGAGCAAGCCATCGAACGTTCAGGTACAAAAGCAGGTAATAAAGGTAGCGAAGCTGCTTTAACTGCAATTGAAATGGTTAATTTATTAAAGGCAATTTAAAGCATGTCTCAAACACTGCAAGCCGTTTATGCAGCAAAACGCAAAGCACGTCGTTTTGCTGTACAAGGTATTTATGAGTGGCAAATGAGTCACAACCCTGTACATGAAATCGAAGCACGTACCCGTGCTGAAAATGCCATGCACAAAGTAGACTTAAACTACTATCACGAACTATTAACTCAAGTGATCGCACAGCGCGACGATCTTGATGCATTGTTAATTCCGGTACTTGACCGTGAACTTGATGCACTTGATGGTGTAGAGCTCGCAACCTTACGTTTAGGTGCTTACGAGTTACGTGATCATTTAGAAGTACCTTATCGTGTAGTTCTTGATGAAGCCATTGAACTCGCCAAACACTTTGGTGGAGCAGATAGCCATAAATACATTAATGGCGTTTTAGATCGTTTAAGTTCAACACTACGTAGTGCTGAAAAACAACAAGCAAACTAATAGGTTTGAAGTTGATATGGCTGAGTTTTCTATTATTGACCAATACTTTAACAGACAATCTTATACAGATGTCACCTTAGGTATTGGAGACGACTCAGCCTTAATCACCCCTCCCCAAAATCAACAATTGGTGATCTGTGCAGATACACTAGTTGCTGGTCGTCACTTCCCTCTTGATACCTCTCCCCATGCAATTGGCTGGAAAAGTGTGGCTGTCAATCTTTCAGATATTGCTGCCATGGGTGCTAAACCTCATAGTATTTTACTTGCGTTAAGCTTACCTACCATTGACCATGAATGGCTTGAAGGATTCAGTCAGGGAATCTATGACTGCTGTAATCAATTTGGTGTTTCTCTCATTGGTGGAGATACAACCCAAGGTCCACATCTCACCATTACCGTCACGGCCATGGGCTGGATTGAAACCGGACAAGCTGTGTTACGTTCAGGCGCAAAAGTCGGTGACTATGTTTGTGTGAGTGGTCAAGTTGGAGATGCAGCTTATGGTTTACAACACCTAGGTCATCCCTTACAACAACGACTAGACTACCCAACACCACGTTGTCAGCTAGGACAACAGTTGAAGGGTCTTGCTTCTAGCATGATTGATATTTCTGATGGATTAGCCCAAGATTTAGGCCATATTTTAAAAGCTTCAAAGGTCGGTGCTCGATTACTTTTAGAAAAGTTACCGATTGATTCAACGCTAGAAAAACTACCAGAACAGCAGCGCTGGCAATATGCGCTAGCTGGTGGTGATGACTACGAATTATGTTTTACAATAACACCGCAAAATTATGAAAAACTTTTGCAAAAACAACTAGACATTAAGATTACAATGATCGGACAGATCGTTGAGCAAACACAACTAACTTTTGAGCATTTGGGTTCAGATTACCCATTGCAAATTCATGGATACCAACACTTTGCATAAGCCGCCGATTCATTTTAAAGACATGTCTTGGTTCAACCGCTGCATCGTTTTCTGTGGAGTTGGTTTCGGATCTGGTCTCGCACCTAAAGCCCCTGGTACTTTTGGCTCTGCCTTTGCCCTACTCTTCGTTCCGATCTGGTTATCGCTTGGATTTAACTTAAGCTTAATCGCGATGATTATCATGTCCTTGGTCGGGATTTATATCTGTGGTCAAACTGCAAAAGTTATAAACGTACACGATGATGGTCGAATTGTGTGGGATGAATTTGCAGGGCAATCTATTACCTTTCTTCCTCTCATTTACTTACAACAAATGAGCTGGATGTGGGTGATCGTCGGCTTCATATTATTTCGAATTTTCGATGTTTGGAAACCTTGGCCTATCCGTGTTATTGATCGTCAAGTGCATGGTGGTTTTGGTATTATGCTTGACGATATTATTGCCGGTGTATGGGCTGCTCTTTGTACACTAATTATTATCCATTTGACTTAATCATTAGAGTTATACATGTCAACTACCGTCATTATTCTTGCTGCTGGTAAAGGAACGCGTATGCGTTCTCAGCTTCCTAAAGTATTACAACCTTTAGCGGGTCGCCCACTATTAGGGCATGTCATTCAAACGGCAAAACAATTACAAGCTAAAAATATTATTACTATTTATGGTCATGGTGGTGACCGCGTACAACAAACATTTGCCCAAGAAAATGTTCAATGGGTTGAGCAAGCTGAACAACTTGGTACAGGTCATGCCGTACAAATGACCTTACCTGTACTCCCTAAAGAGGGTGTTTCACTGATTTTATCAGGCGATGTACCATGTATTAATGCAAATACGCTACAAAAATTATTAGATGCATCGACCCAGACAGGTATTGGCTTAGTTACGCTTACTGTAGATGATGCAACAGGTTATGGCCGTATTGTGCGCCAAGATGGCAAAATTCAAGCCATTGTTGAACATAAAGATGCAAACGAAGAACAACGCCAAATTAAAGAATTTAATACAGGCATTTACTGTGTTAGCAACGCAAAACTTCATGAGTGGTTGCCTAAACTTTCAAATGAAAATGCACAGGGCGAATATTACCTAACTGACATCGTTGCGATGGCAATTGCAGATGGCTTAGAAGTTGCCTCTGTTGAACCAGAGCTTGCTTTTGAAGTTGAAGGTGTTAATGACCGCTTACAACTTGCAGCTTTAGAACGCCAGTTCCAGCAAGAACAAGTCAAAAAGCTAATGCAGCAAGGTGTAATGTTCTTTGACCCTGCACGCTTTGATTTACGTGGCTCTGTAAAAGTTGGACAAGACGTTCGTATTGACATCAATGTTATTATTGAAGGTGAATGTGAGCTTGGTGATTTTGTAGAAATCGGCGCTGGCTGTATTTTAAAGAACACCAAAATTGCAGCAGGCACTAAAGTTCAAGCCTATAGCGTTTTTGATGGCGCAGTTGTAGGTGAAAATGCTCAAATTGGACCATTTGCACGCTTACGCCCAGGGGCTAAATTGGCAAATGAAGTGCATATCGGCAACTTTGTTGAAGTTAAAAACACATCGATTGGGCTAGGCAGTAAAGCTAACCATTTCACATACTTAGGTGATGCGGAAATCGGTGCGGAATCAAATATTGGGGCAGGTACTATTACTTGTAATTACGACGGTGCAAATAAACACAAAACCACTATTGGCGATGCCGTTTTTATCGGTTCTAATAGCTCGCTGGTTGCTCCGGTGACCATTGGGAATGGCGCAACAGTTGGTGCGGGTTCTGTGATTACGAAAGATGTAGCCGAACAAAGTCTCTCCTTTGAACGTGCGCAACAAATTTCAAAAGCAAATTATCAACGTCCCCAAAAGGTTAAAAAATAAGAGGATTGAAGTATGTGTGGTATCGTCGGAGGCGTTGCAGAGCGTTGTGTAACCGAGATTTTAATTGAAGGTTTAAAACGTCTTGAATACCGCGGTTATGATTCTGCGGGTGTTGCTTTACTAAATAATCAACAAATTTTACGTGAACGCCGTGTAGGTAAAGTCATCAATCTTGCAGATGCAGTTGCTGAACACCAACTTACAGGGGCTATCGGCATTGCGCATACACGTTGGGCGACCCATGGTAAACCAACTGAAAATAATGCTCACCCGCATATGTCAGGTAAGGTTGCTGTCGTACATAACGGTATCATTGAAAACTATCAAGAACTAAAAGATGATCTTCAAGCTTTAGGTTATATTTTTACTTCTCAAACAGATACTGAAGTTGTTGCACACTTAGTTGCTGAAGCTCTAAAAAGCACAGATAGCCTTTTAGAAGCTGTTGAAACTGTTGTGCCCCAGCTTAAAGGCGCTTATGCGTTAGGTATTATCCATAGCGATTATCCAGATGAACTGATTACTGTACGTGAAGGCTCACCATTAGTTATTGGTGTTGGTATTGGTGAAAACTTTATTAGTTCAGACCAACTTGCACTTTTACCTGTGACTAATCGCTTTATGTACCTAGAAGAAGGCGATATTGCACGTCTTACCCGTACTTCAATTGAAGTATTTGTAAACGGCGAACGTGTTGAACGTCCGGTGAGAGAGCTTGATGCAACAGTAAGCAGCGCATCAAAAGGCGAATACAAACACTACATGCTCAAAGAAATTTATGAGCAGCCAGAAGCCATCAAGCAAACGATTTCTCAAGCACTTGATGGTAATAGTTTACGTGATGATTTCTTGAAAAATGCTGAAGCAGATTTCAATAAAATTCAAAGCGTACAAATCATTGCTTGTGGTACAAGTTACCACTCAGGAATGATTGCGAAATATTGGTTTGAACAACTCATTGGCGTGCCTTGCCAAGTTGAAATCGCGAGTGAATTCCGCTATCGCACGCCTGTAATTATTGAAAATACACTTTATATTTGTATTTCACAGTCAGGTGAAACAGCCGATACATTAGCTGCGCTACGTGAAACTCAAAAACGTGCTAAAGCAAATAACATCGACATTCAGACTTTAACCATCTGTAACGTTGCAACGTCTTCAATGGTTCGTGAAACTGATCACTACTTATTGACTCTTGCTGGGCCTGAAATTGGTGTTGCATCAACTAAAGCATTTACGACTCAGCTTGCTGCTCTTATGTTGCTTATCCTGAAAATTGGTCAAGTTAAACAACGTATTAGCCCGGCTCTTACTGAAGAAATTACACGTGAGCTATGGCACAGCCCGAAAGTTATTCTTGATACCCTCAAAAATGACTCGGAAATTTTGCGTTTGTCCGAATTATTCGTTGAAAAAAATCACTGCTTATTCTTAGGTCGTGGTACGAATTATCCAATCGCATTAGAAGGCGCATTAAAGCTAAAAGAAATTTCATATATTCATGCAGAAGGCTATGCAGCTGGTGAGTTAAAACACGGCCCATTAGCACTCGTTGATAGTGAAATGCCAATCGTGATTCTTGCCCCACATGATGAAATGCTTGATAAGCTAAAATCAAATATGGAAGAAGTTCAGGCACGTGGTGGTGAATTATTTGTTTTCGCTGATGAAAATAGCGGAATCAATGAAAAAGACCGTCAGCACGTTGTGCATATTCCAGCAGTAAACGAATGGCTAGCTCCAATTGTTTATAGCGTACCAGTTCAGTTATTGTCTTATCACGTTGCTGTATTACGTGGTACGGACGTTGACCAGCCACGTAACTTGGCTAAGTCAGTAACTGTAGAGTAATAAATTATCAAACATGCTATCCATGCCATAAATGGTGTTGATAGCGTCTATTGATTAGAAAGCCCGATATGTGTAAGTGCATATCGGGCTTTTTTATTGCATTCATACGGCCACACAGCCCCTTTCCCGTGAAAGAAAATCGAGTTTAATAATAGAGAAGTCCCCTAGGACCCTGTGTCACAACGGACTTTTTACTTTTGCGCTGATTTAAAGTTTGAGAGATCATTGCGACACAGAGATAAAGGAGCTAAGCGAACTTAGCCCATTTCAGTTTTGTCGCAGCGTCGAATGATGCCGAACAAGTTAGGGGCAAAGTCCTGTGGGAGATCAGGACTTTGCAAACTGGTGTGTTTTAAACGTTGTACGGTTTGAGATGAATACACTTGCTCAAGCTGTTGGCAAATACAATTGCAACTGGCCTGCATGCGTTCACCTGACGAACAAATTCTTTTAAATTCCTGCTGAGCATTGGTATCATCATTTGTAATGCCGTAAGCACCGACCACAAGATTTAAAACTAATATAAATTTATGAAGTTTCATATTATTCTCATGATTATTTATATCTTTAAATAAAATAAAAATATGATTCATCTAAATATTAAAATATTTTTTAAATAATAATTAACCCTCCCACAAATACAGGAAAATAAAATAATTAAAATTTTAAAATAAAAATAATTTATAAATTTAAAAAATCAGGTCGCAAAAAACCTAAATTTTAAATAAATAAAATAATTAAATAAGAGAGAAAATGAGTTTGAATAGTGGCATAGCCAACTCCTTAAAAATGGAGTCCTACCACCAGATCACCGCGAATTAATTTATGGTGGTAGAACGAAAGAGGGTTGACAGACTAGACTTAGCGACCAGCACGCGCGAACGCGTCCCCCTTCCGCCCTACCATAGAGAAAAAGGGGGCACAAAGGTTCCACATGGGAAATACTAAGGAAGTATAACCCATTTGCTAAGTACGGTCTGTCAAAACCGTCTGGCAATGTAGGCCAGCAACGAAATATTAATCGGTATAATAAAGAACGTCAATTTATTTTAATAAAAAAACTTTAAATATAATAATTTTATTAATATTATCCTCTTTATTATATTCATGGCTTTTAATTAAATTTAAAATATAAACGTAGGTTATATATATTTGGTTAATAAAATAGATTGATCGTTAATTATAATTTAACAGTTTATATAAATATATAAGATGATAAGCATACACCTCTTATCATCTTTTCTAGAGTTTACTTTTCTATAGCTTTTACGGGTAAATGTTTACCTAACAATGAAAAAGTAACATCCGAAACTTCCAACGGGTCTGAACTGGTCCAAATAATATGATTTCCCTCATTTGGACTTTCAGAACTTAAATGATATTGATTGAGCTGCCGAATTAATTGCGCTGTTACAGCTTCCGAAGGCTCAATAATTTGAATATCACGCCCTACAATTTCCTGAATCGTATCCGAGACAAATGGATAGTGTGTGCATCCCAAAATAATTGTATCGACTTTTTGTTCGATCAACGGCGCCAAAATATTTTTTAAATAATCTTTAACTTCCGCGGTATGTGCTTTGCCCGTTTCAATTTTTTCGGCTAAGCCAATACATGGCACTAAAGACACTTTGATATTTTGTGCGTAAGTTTCGATTAAATTCTTGAGATTTTTTCCCTTAACCGTGGTTGCAGTTGCCAAGACAGCAATATGCTTGCTCATGGTCATTGCCACCGCAGGTTTTACGGCTGGTTCTATGGCAATGAGTGGCACACTAATTTGTGCTCTAATCGTTTCAATCGCTACAGCCGTCATGGTGTTACAAGCAATCACGACCGCTTTGCATTTGCCATGATCAACTAGGTTTGAAATTAAATGCGTGGTTCTTGAAACAATCCAGTCGCTTTCTTTGTCTCCATACGGGACATATTTCGAGTCAGCGAAATAGATAATGTCTTCATTCGGAAGTGCCTGCCGAATGTGCTTAAATAGAGACAGCCCGCCTAAACCAGAATCAATCATTCCAATCGGGTTATTCTTCTGGTTCATTATTTTTCCAATTTTAAATTCTAAAAGAGACTATATTTTTCATTATTATATTATGTTTTCTATCGGTTTTTAAATCAGGCCCAACGAGGACCTGACCTAAATTTCGATTTTTGCTTTAAGCTGCCGCTTTTTGTTCCTTTATCCAATTTTTAATACGGACATCCAGAATATTTAAAGGCAAGGTTCCTGCATTTAAGATCATGTCATGGAATGCTTTTATATCAAAACGATCTCCAAGCTCATGTTTCGCTAACTCTCGTAACTCTAAAATTTTTAATTGACCCATCTTGTATGCCAATGCTTGGGCAGGAATAGCAATATAGCGGTCTGCCTCTGCCTGAATATCTGGTTCATCTAACGCAGAATGTTCTCGCATAAAATCAATCATTTGCTGACGGGTCCACTTTTTATAATGTACGCCAGTGTCAACCACTAACCGACAAGCACGGAACAATTCACTCGATAGTCTTCCATAGTCTGAAAGCGGGTCTTTATAAAAACCAACATCTTTACCCAATTGCTCTGCGTAAAGTGCCCATCCTTCAATATAGGCAGTGTGATTCGGCTGCTTTCGGAACATCGGTAAATTTGGCAGGTTTTGGGCAATATCAATCTGCATATGATGCCCGGGAATTGCCTCATGGTAAGCAGTCGCTTCCATGGATATTTTGGAACGTTCAGAGAAATCCCCTGTATTCACATACACTTGTCCGGGGCGTGAACCATCAGGCGTGCCTTGGTGATACTCCGCACCCGCCGCTTCTTTTTCTCGATATTGCTCTACAGGCAAAACTTCGACTTTATTTTTAGATAATAAGCCAAAGAGCTTCGGCAACTCTGGTTGCATTTGGGCAATATACCCGCGATAAATCTCTAAAATTTCTTCACGAGATTTTGGGAAAACCGCGGGATTTGTTTTTAAGGATTGTTGGAAACTTTTTAAGTCATTGAAACCTTGTGCTTTGGCAATTTTAAGCATTTCCGCTTCTATGCGAGCAACTTCTTTTAACCCGAGCTGATGAATATTTTCAGGGCTTTCTAACGTTGTCGTATTATTTTCTACATAAAAGCGATAGAGCTCGTCACCGTTTGGCAAGCTCCATATACCCTCGTGTTGTCGTCCATAGGGTAAGTAATCTTTCTGAATAAATGCTCCGAGTTTTTGATAGGCAGGCCGAACATTCTGATCTATGGCCTGTAGCATTTCACGGCTTAAACGCTCTTGTTCTGCTTTCGAAATATTTTTTGGAAATTGCTTTAATGGAGAAGCAAAAACACTGTCCTTCCCTACGGGAGCTGCAATGCTATTAATCTGCTTTGCCACTTTTTCAATTAAATATTTCGGTGGCATCAAGCCGTCTTTTTGCCCTTGTTTCGCTAACTGAATACCTTGATCAAGAATAAGAGGGATTTGTTTTAAACGAGCAATATAGTCTTGATATTGCTTCGCATTATCAAAGGGAATCGAACTAATAAATCCCGGAAATTGTAAATGCAACCCCCACATTTGATTGAAAGGCATCTCATACAATTTCAAATCATAATTTTTAAGTGTTTCTTTCAACTGATAAATCATTAAATCTTTATTTAATTGATCAGTTGCTGAAAACCCTGTGCTATCAATTGCTTCAAAACGTTTTAAAAAATTTTGAGTACTTTTTTTATCTTTTTCTATCTGATTTTTTGAAACCTCGGTCCATCGATCGTTGTAGCGTAAATCTCCTAAAGTCGTTGCAGTTTCAGGATTATTTTTCAAAGTATATTCCCATTGTTCTTGTAAAAGCTGGTTTAAAGCTTTCACCCGAATAGAGACATTACTATTTGGTTTAGATTGTGATTTTTCGATGGTATTTGTATTAATTTCGGGGGTTGCAGCATCAGAAGAATGAGACATCCAAAATAAAACACTGATACAAGCAAAATGTAAAGTTCTGTTTTTCATTTAATTATCCAGAAATATTTAACAAATTTTAAAATAAAGACAAAACAAATTACGTGCCAAGCAGCATATAAAATAGTGTAAAAATCGAGTATTTTTTAACTCAATGATTTTATAAATTAATTTTCTTTCTAATTAAATTATTTATAGTTGCTATCTATATTCCGTATCTGACTTTAATGGTTCAGAAACTTAAAAAAGTGCACATGAGCGATCTCAGTGCACTTTTTAATTTCTACATTAAAAATTGGTTCTCAAGAAAACAAATATTGATAAACAATATAGGCTGCCAGTTTTGCTGTTCTATTGTCTAAATCAAATTTTGGATTGCACTCAGCAATATCTAAAAGTTTGATTTTTCCAGTCTCTTGAATATGCTTAAAAATTGCTTCAAAAGTGGCTAAATCAATTCCTTTTACAGCTGGTGCACTCACCCCTGGCGCAACCGCAGCCGCGAAGACATCTAAATCAATCGTAACGTACAAACAGTCTACTTTTTCAATAAAAGCATCAACCGCCGCGAGCACGTTGTTCAGGTTAAAAACATTAACCTCATGATCGCGCAAATACGAACAATTTAGAGCATCGGCTGTATCAAACAAAACTTTAGTATTGGCATGGTTAGCTACCCCAATACATAAATAATTAAATTGTTTTTGATGTTGTTCTGAAAGTCGAGCTGCCTGTAAAAAAGGCGTGCCAGAGGTTGCATGCTCTGCTTCACGCAAATCAAAATGGGCATCGAAGTTAATAATTCCTATTTTTTGTTCAGGCGCATGTGCTTGTACATATTGGAATAAACCGCTAAAGCTGCCAAATGCGACTTCGTGTCCACCGCCCAATACAATCGGTTTTAAACCAATTTGCAAGCTGTTTGCGACTTGTTCAGCTAACTCAGCTTGTGCTTGCTCTAAATTCTCATATTCGCAAGTCACTGTACCCAAATCGACCAGACTGACTGGTCGATGAATAGGTAAATTGGCAAGCTGGTTACGGATTGCATCTGGAGCATCTGCCGCACCGACTCTACCTTTATTACGTTTCACTCCTTCATCAGAGCTAAAACCAATCAGCGCAAATTCAGCATGTTGGGTTTTATTCATAATATGATGAATACGTTGGTGTGCTTCACCTTCGCCATCATGGCGGCCTTGCCATTTAAATGTGTGATTCATGGTGATACCGTTTAAAAAATAACTTCTTGTCCATGCTGAATTACTCGCTTAGGCAAATCTCCGCCAAGCCAGTAAACAATTTCAGATGGATGCTCAATATCCCAAGCCACAAAGTCAGCGACTTTACCTTGCTCTAAACTACCGTGCGTTTGCTCTAAACCGAGCGCTTGTGCAGCATGAATGGTGACACCAGCTAATGCTTGCTCAGGTGTAAGACGGAATAGCGTGCTTCCCATGTTGAGCATTAAACGTAAAGAAAGTGCTGGAGATGTGCCCGGGTTTAAATCACTCGACAGTGCAATACGCACACCATGCTTAATCAGGCTTTCAACTGGTGGATATTGTGTTTCACGCAGCAAATAAAAAGCACCCGGCAATAACACAGCAACCGTACCCGACTCTGCCATGGCTTTAACATCATCTTCGGTCATGTACTCTAAATGGTCGGCTGACAAAGCATGATAACGTGCTGCCAAGCTTGAACCACCTAATGATGAGAGCTGCTCGGCATGCAGCTTAACGGGTAAATTTAAAGACTGTGCTGTTTTAAAAACACGTTCAACTTGAGCTGGTGAAAATGCCAGATGCTCACAAAAAGCATCAACTGCATCGACTAAACCTTCAGCATGTAGTTTAGGCAGCATTTCTGTACAGATATGCTCGATATAAGCATCGCTTTGATCTTTGTACTCTGGCGGTAAAGCATGAGCAGCCAAACAAGTACTTTTTACCGTCATCGGTAAAGCTTCACCAATTTGACGAATGACACGCAGCATTTTGCGCTCATTTTCGTAATTGAGTCCGTAACCAGATTTGATCTCGATGGTTGTTACACCGTCTTGTTGCATACAACGAATGCGCTTAAGCGCCGAATTTAATAATTGTTCTTCACTTGCTTCACGGGTTGCACGCACTGTGCTGGCAATACCGCCACCGCTTGCTGCAATTTCAGCATAGCTCACACCTTGCAAGCGTTTTTCAAACTCAACACTACGGTTGCCACCAAATACACTATGCGTATGACAGTCAATAAACCCTGGGGTTACCCAAGCGCCTTTTAAATCAACTGTTTCGGAATATGTGTCGGTAGGAAGTTCTTGTTGTTTTCCAATCCACTGAATGAGATGCCCTTCTGTGACAATTGCTGCATCTTCAATGTAAGAATATTGCCCATTTTGCATGGTCGCAATGTGGCAATTTTGCCAAAGTTTTTTCATGAGCCTTTCCTCAAAACTGCCCAATAGTTAAACCATTGGGCAGTTCATTTGTTAGCTTTCTATCTCAACATTTTGCTGGATAGGATTACTTTCCTTTCCCAGATTTTGTTCTGGTTTTACCCATATGCGATAAGCAATAGTTAAGAGTACAAGCCATGTTATACCTACATAAATTGCAGGACGTGAATCAGGGAAATAACCCATCATGACTAAAATGAACACCATAAAACCAATCGCGAACGCAGGTGCATATGGCCAGCCCCATACAGGGAAATCAAGTGCTTTAATTTCAGCCGTAGATAATTTACGGCGCATTGCCACTTGCGAAAGCAAAATCATGAGCCAAACCCAGACGGTTGCAAAAGTCGCAATTGATGCAATGATCATGAATACATTTTCAGGAATAAGGTAGTTCAGTACCACACCCGTCAATAGCACACCAGCCATCACCACAACAGTCATCCATGGCACACCATTACGTGACAATTTTTGGAAAACTCGAGGTGCTTGACCACGGTTTGCCATGCCATAAAGCATACGGCCTGCGCCGAATACATCACTGTTAATTGCTGAAACAGCTGCTGTAATCACGACAATATTTAAAATATTTGCTGCTGATTTAATGCCTAAATTTTCAAAAATCTGGACAAATGGACTACCTTGGCTACCAATTTGGTTCCATGGAAAAATCGACATCAAAACAAAAATGGTAAGTACATAAAAAAGTAAAATACGAACCGGAACAGCATTAATTGCTTTTGGCAAAGTCGTTTTCGGATCTTTAGACTCACCTGCTGTAATGCCAATAATCTCAATACCACCAAAGGCAAATACAACTACAGATAAACATGCAACCAAACCGGCAATACCATGCGGCATAAAACCGTCATAAATCCATAGGTTTGAAATGCCCGGTACGATATTGCTATGATCAGCTTGGAAGCCATAGAACATAAGCCCTAAACCACCTAGAATCATGGCAACAATGGCAGTAACTTTGATAATGGATAACCAGAATTCGAGCTCGCCAAAAACTTTAACGTGAATTAAGTTAATAGCGCCTAAAAACATAATTAACGATAAAATCCAGATCCACCGTGGTACATCGGGATACCAAAATCCCATATAAATACCAAAAGCAGTGACATCAGCAAGTGCAACAATCACCATTTCAAAAACATAAGTCCAACCTGTGGTGAAACCTGCTAGTGGACTAATGTACTGTGATGCGTAGTGGCTAAATGAACCTGATACTGGGTTATGGACAGCCATTTCACCCAGTGCGCGCATAACAATATAAATTGCAATCCCTGCAACGATATACGCTAGTAATACTGAAGGCCCAGCCATTTTAATGGCAGTTGCCGAACCATAGAAAAGCCCAGTTCCAATTGCTGAGCCCAATGCCAAGAAACGAATGTGACGGGTGTTCAACCCCCGCTGTAGTGTGGAGTTTTGTGACATTATAATCTCCAATCCTTGAGGATATTTAGTTAGATTCGGCCACTCCATGTGACCGTTTTATTAATCACACTTCAGATAGACTAGGGAGTAGGTTTGGAATAATTAACTCGTTTAGACAACCACTCGAAAGTAATTCACTTGCCTGTTCAATATCAGGAGCAAAGAAACGGTCTTCGCTGTAGTACGGCACTTGAGCGCGCAAGATTTTACGGGCTTGTTCAAGTTTAGGCGAGCTTTTTAGGCCTTCACGGAAATCTAAACCCTGACAAGCGCCTAACCATTCAACAGCTAGAATGCCGCGAACGTTATCGGCCATTGGCCAAAGTCGTTTACCAGCGTTAGGCGCCATTGAAACATGGTCTTCCTGATTCGCTGAAGTCGGTAAGCTATCAACACTCGCCGGATGTGCAAGCGCTTTGTTATCACTCGCAAGCGCTGCTGCTGTAACTTGAGCAATCATGAAACCTGAGTTAACGCCACCATTTGCGACCAAGAACGGTGGAAGCTGTGACATGTGGCGGTCCATCATCATCGAAATACGACGTTCTGAAAGTGAACCAATTTCTGCAATTGCCAATGCCAGATTATCTGCTGCCATTGCTACAGGTTCTGCATGGAAGTTACCACCAGAAATCACATCACCTTCTGCTGCAAAAACGAGAGGGTTATCAGACACTGCGTTTGCTTCAATTGCTAATACTTCAGCAGCCTGACGAATTTGGGTTAAACATGCACCCATCACCTGTGGCTGACAACGCAATGAATACGGATCTTGAACTTTGCTACAGTCTTCGTGTGAATGTGCAATTTCACTTGATTCTGTTAAGAGGTCACGATAAGCCGCAGCCACATCAATTTGACCACGTTGACCACGTACTTCATGAATACGTGCATCGAACGGTGAACGTGAACCAAGCATTGCTTCGACACTTAAACCACCGCATACAGTTGCAGCAGCAAATAAATCTTCAGCTTCAAACAAACCACGTAAAGCATAAGCGGTCGAAACTTGTGTACCGTTTAGAAGTGCCAAGCCTTCTTTAGCTGCTAAAGAAATTGGCTCTAAGCCTGCAATTTTTAAAGCTTCAACTGCTGGTAACCATTCACCTTTATAACGCGCTTTACTTTCACCCAACAAAATCAATGACATATGCGCAAGTGGTGCCAAGTCACCCGAAGCACCTACTGAGCCTTTAAGAGGAATGTGCGGATAAACTTCTGCATTAATTAAAGCCAACAATGCATCAATGACTTTACGGCGAATACCTGAGAAACCACGTGCCAAGCTATTTGCTTTCAATAGAATAATTAAACGAACCATTGCATCATCAAGTGGCTCACCTACACCTGCTGCATGTGAAAGAACCAATGAACGCTGTAATTGTTCTAAATCTTCAGGAGCAATCTTGGTTGAAGCAAGTAAACCAAAACCTGTGTTAATGCCGTAAGCTGTACGCCCTTCATTTACAATCTGTTCTACACAAGCCACGCTTGCGTTGATTGCAGCTGAAGCACTGTCATCTAATTTAACTTTAATCGGGTTGAGGTAAGCTTGACGTAAATCAGCTAAGGTTAATTTTCCCGGTTGGATCAATAATTCCATGTTGGCTTCCTAATTTTTGGCACTATATTCTGCTGAGACGGTGCTTTTCACAATTGCAAAAAGCACCGCTAGTTTTTCCATGTGTTTTTATTGAGTGATCATTGGCAAGTTTAAGCCTTGCTCTTTCGCACAGTTAATCGCAATTTCATAACCTGCATCGGCATGACGCATAACACCTGTTGCAGGGTCATTGGTCAGTACGCGAGCAATACGTGCAGCAGCGTCATCTGTACCATCACACACAATCACAACGCCTGAATGTTGAGAGAAGCCCATACCTACACCGCCACCGTGATGTAAAGACACCCAAGTTGCGCCGCCTGCTGTATTTAACAATGCATTTAATAAAGGCCAGTCTGATACTGCGTCTGATCCATCTTGCATTGCTTCAGTTTCACGGTTTGGACTCGCAACTGAGCCTGAGTCTAAGTGGTCACGACCAATTACGACTGGTGCAGATAATTCACCACTACGAACCATTTCGTTAAATGCCAAACCAAGTTTTGCACGTAAGCCTAAACCCACCCAGCAAATACGCGCTGGTAAACCTTGGAAGCTAATGCGTTCACGTGCCATGTCTAACCAGTGATGTAAATGTTCATCATCCGGAATTAACTCTTTAACTTTGGCATCTGTTTTATAAATGTCTTCTGGGTCACCAGAAAGCGCTGCCCAACGGAATGGACCAATACCACGGCAGAACAATGGACGGATATATGCAGGAACGAAGCCAGGGAAATCAAAAGCGTTTGCTACGCCTTCTTCTTTCGCCATTTGACGGATGTTATTACCATAGTCAAATGTTGGAACACCCATTTTTTGGAAATCGAGCATCGCTTGAACGTGTTTCGCCATCGACTGTTTTGCAGCTTTTACAACAGCTTCTGGTTCTGTTTTCGCACGTTCACGGTATTCATCCCAAGTCCAACCTACTGGTAAGTAACCATTCAGTGGATCGTGTGCACTTGTTTGGTCTGTTACCATGTCTGGACGTACACCACGGCGCACAAGCTCAGGTAAAATCTCTGCAGCGTTGCCATGAAGTGCAATTGAAATAACCTTGCCTTCTTTCGTGTAGCGATCGATACGTGCTAAAGCATCATCTAAATCAGTTGCTTGTTCATCTACATAACGCGTACGTAAACGGAAATCGATACTTGCTTGCTGGCATTCGATGTTTAAAGAACACGCACCTGCAAGTGTTGCAGCTAAAGGTTGAGCGCCACCCATACCGCCTAAACCAGCAGTAAGCACCCAACGACCGTTTAAATCACCATTGTAGTGTTGGCGGCCAGCTTCAACGAAAGTTTCGTAAGTGCCTTGCACAATGCCTTGGCTCCCAATGTAGATCCATGAACCCGCTGTCATTTGACCATACATTGCTAAAGCTTTTGCATCTAACTCGTTAAAGTGTTCCCAGTTTGCCCAGTGCGGCACAAGGTTTGAGTTTGCAATTAAAACGCGTGGTGCATCTTTATGAGTTTTAAATACACCTACTGGTTTGCCTGATTGAACCAATAGAGTTTCATCAATTTCCAGATTTTTTAAAGTATCTACAATTTTGTCGAAACATTCCCAGTTTCGTGCTGCACGGCCAATACCACCGTATACAACCAACTCTTTCGGGTTTTCTGCAACGTCCGGATCAAGGTTATTCATCAACATACGTAATGGCGCTTCAGTTAACCAACTTTTAGCCGTCAATTCAGTGCCGCGTGGCGCACGAATTTCTACATCACGAAATTTTGTTGTCGTTGTTGTTGTCACAGGCGGACTCCTTCCTTTGAGCTTACATCAGCAGAACATCACTTGTTTCCGCATTTGTATAGTAATGTATTAACTTGTATATACATCCATATACTACACAAATATTTTAAAACGTGAAGAGGGTTTCAAATATTTTTTAAAAAAACTCAATAAGCATATGAATTAAAATAATTTATTTTTAAAAGCCGCATAAAAAAAGCACATATCCTTTCACTAGACATGTGCTTTTAAAAAATAACTTATTTAGTTTTAACGTTGAATTAACTCAATAACATAACAATTTTTTGACCAATTCTGAGGGAAATGGACTGATGTAATCGCAGTGGTTTTCTCAATTTTTAAAGTCTCATTAGCAGTGAGTACAAAGGTTTTGTCCTCAATCGCTACTTCAGTGTCAGCACCACTATTAAAAATGAAAACCAGGTCTGCCGAGCTTAAAAAAGTCTGTGCTTCTGTACCGTCTACTCTCTGAAAGCGAGCATGAAGTTTTGCAGAATCATAAATTAGATTTAAATCTCGAATTGCACCGTTAACCAATTCACTTTGCACCCGACTTTCACCATGAAAAGCAAAGATATCACCCAGATTCAGCTTTTTGGCAGAAAGATCATCGACATGTAATACCATGCCTTTCCCATCAAGCACGGTAATGATTCGCTGCTTATTTGGAAATGAGGAAAATGGTCCAGAAGTTGTCACATCGGCCATCGAAATGCGCCAATCAAACTCGATTTCACCTAGGCTTCGCGCAATTTCCAAAGTATAGCCTGCACCATTTTTCCAAAGCATTTTTGTATATTGGTCTGCCTTGAGTACTTCAATCATTGCGTAAATTTGCCTTCGAGATAATAACGACTGCCGGGATAAGTCAGACGGGCACTAGAAATGAGTTGCTTATTGGACCATGTACGACGGCGAATGAGTAAACATGGTTCAGTTTTAGTGATTTTTAACCACTTACACTCTTGCGGAGATGCTAAAACGGCTTCAACAATATGCTCGCCTTCTGTCACAGGTGCTTTCGCCATTAAGTATGCATTTGGAGTAATGGTTTTAAAGTCTTGTTCTAAATAATCTGGAATCAGTGCTGCATCAACCAAACGATCTTCGACTTGAACTGGCACATCATTTTCATAATGCACAATAATTGAATGAAACAGCTTTTGCCCTTCACGAGTCTGCATTAATACACTTTGCTCTGCATTTGCATAAATTTGTTCTAAAATTAAAACTTCAGCATGGTGCTTATGGTTTCGTGCAACAATTTCTTCGGCAATATTATTAATTTGAAAAAGCGCAGTTCGGCCTTGCCCTTCAGCAACGAAAGAACCAACCCCCTGTATACGTACCAATAAACCCTCAGTCGTTAACTCTCGTAGCGCACGGTTTACCGTCATGCGACTGCAACCAAGTTGATTGACCAACTCGCTTTCAGAAGGAATTTTTTTATTTACAGCCCAAGACCCTTCATAAATCTTTTGTGAAATCAGCTGTTTGACGCGTTGATATAAAGGAACTGGACTATCAGCTTCAATCGAAAGCTCAGCATGTTCTTGTTTTGATGTTCTGGGCATAGCAAATACTCAAAAAGGCAGCAGGCAAAATCATATTTTAGTTGACATGCTATGTATATACAACCACATACAATATGTTAATTTATGAATTAAATAGATTTTAAAAAGTTTAAAAAATAAACATAGTTCAACAAGAGCTAATTTAAAGTTTTATGTAGATAAATTCAAATATATAAAGGTTTTATCAATATTTATTTAATAATTATTTGTGCTATGCCTTTGCTCCATTCAAAGATGAAAAAAGTATGATCCTTTTAGGTTTACGAAATGATGCTTAAAAATTTTATTTAAAATAACTGATCGATAGTATTCTTCTGCCACACAGTATATTAATAAAACTGGAAGCACATCGAATGCGTAATTATAAAATAGATATTCTTCGAGGAATTTCTATCCTTTTGGTTCTTTTACACCATTTTAATATTCCCTATAAACTTAAAGATACATGGTTAGGTTTTAATTTTTTAGGTGAAGCATTTAGTACCTTAATCGCAAGAAACGGAAATTATGGCGTGACCATGTTTTTTGTGATTTCGGGTTTTTTAATTACCCATCACACTTTAAAAAGAGACAAACTATTCTCCGCAATTAACCTCAAGCATTTTTATATCCGACGAGCAGCCCGCATTTTACCGTGTCTGGTTTTACTCATTTTAGGCGTAAGTTTACTTGGGTCATTTGACTTAAAACCCTTTGTAAACCAAGCTCCCAATGGCATTGAGGTCTCATATCCCTTAACCATATTTGCAGCTTTAACCTTCTGGATGAATATCCTGATTATCAAATTTGGTTGGGTAAACTACGCTTTGGGCGTGTTGTGGTCACTCTCTGTAGAAGAAGTTTTCTACTTTGTGTTTCCATTATTGTGCCTGCTCACGCGTAGTAATAAGGTATTTATTGCTGTACTTGTTGGGGTGATTTTATACGGACCTTATTTTAGATCTCTACATTTTGGAGAAGAAAGCGGTGCCTATTTATATCATTATTTTTCGAGTTTTGACGGCATAGCCATTGGTTGTTTAACTGCGATATTGTCTCATACATATCGACCAAATTGGACCTATAAAAAGCCTCTTTCTTGGTTCATTATTTTGAGTATGACAGCCCTTTATTTATATGCACCAATTAAAGAAGTCAGCACATGGGGTATTAGCTTATTTGCTTTTGCCACAGGTCTACTGATTTTGTGCTTTCAGTATCCTGCGGGAACGCAAGCACATAGTCTATTTACAAAAATCATGGTCTGGTTGGGGCAAAGAAGTTATGAAACTTATTTGTTTCATCTGGTTGTACTGGGTCTTATGAAAGTTGCTTTTATTCCAGCTCAAACTGACTCTAGCATCAAAATTATGCTTTTAATTGCCTATCTCATTGTGACTTTCATCATCAGTGCAGCAATTGAAAAATACTACTCCACCCCGCTTAACAGCTACATTCGAAAGGTTTTCATTAAAGACAAATCATAAAAATAAGCCCCTTTTAAATAGGGGCTTTTCTTTGTTAAGCAATCAACATGGTTTCATCTTCTTGCTTAAAAGGATTAAGCCAGCTCTGCCAAACTTGTGGACCTAAAGCCATTTCTTCATCACTTAATAAACAATGGTCTAAGCGTTCTATTAAGGCTTGCTCATCCATTTGCATACCAATGAGAACTAGCTCTTGCCTTGCATCACCTGTTTGAGCGTCCCAAACCTTTTTAATTTGTTCGATGCTGTCTAAATCACTCGGCCAGTCTTCTTCTGCAACGGCGGCCCACCAATAACCTGCTAAGCCGTGTCGAGCCATTGCGCCCGCTTGCGACCATGAATAAGCCAATGTCGGTTCGGCAGCCAACCAGAAAAAGCCTTTGGAACGGACGACTCCCGGCCATTCAGCCTGTACTAAATCATAAAAACGCTCTGGATGAAAAGGTCGACGCGCACGGTAAACAAAGCTACTGATTCCATACTCTTCTGTCTCTGGCGTATGCTCACCACGTAATTCTTTTAACCACCCCGGCGCTTGTGCAGCTTCATCAAAATCGAATAATTGTGTATTTAAAATTTTATCTAAAGCAATCTTTCCAAATTGAGCAATTTCAATTCGGGCACGCGGGTTTAGAGTTTTTAAAATTGCGATGAGTTGCTCTTGCTGAGCTTGATCAATCAAATCAATTTTATTCAGCACAATCACATCACAAAACTCAATCTGATCGATAAGAAGATCCACCACAGTTCGTTCATCTGGTTCGCCTAGCGACTCTCCACGTTGCTGCAGTGAATCGACTGAACCGTAATCTTTAAGAAAGTTAAAAGCATCGACCACCGTGACCATAGTATCGAGTCGAGCAAACTCATTTAAAGAATTTCCATTTTCATCTTCAAAGGTAAAAGTTTCTGCCACAGGTAAAGGTTCTGAAATGCCTGTTGACTCAATCACCAATTGGTCAAAACGGCCTTCGTCAGCTAAACGTCGAACTTCAACCAGTAAATCTTCTCGTAACGTACAACAAATACAGCCATTACTCATTTCAACCAGCTTTTCATCTGTTCTTGAAAGCTCCGCCCCACCTTCGCGTACTAAAGCCGCATCAATATTCACCTCAGACATATCATTCACAATCACGGCAATACGGCGACCTTCGCGATTATTTAAAATATGGTTAAGTAACGTGGTCTTTCCTGCCCCAAAAAAGCCAGATAAAACAGTGACAGGAAGTTTGGCAAATGAGTTGGCGATTGCAGTTCGCATGGCTTGTTCTCTTTGAATAATATTTAAAACTAATCATGACTAACCATTAAATATGGTCAGATGGCAGGTGTTTCTACTCTAAACCACATTAATGTTATGTTATAACATAACTATTGATCAAGTTTTTATTCCAGTTTTATTTAAGCCAATTCACTTAGTCTTTGAAAAATTTGCTTTTAAAAGCCCTGACACATTGACGTTTTATAGTGGTGATCAGGCCCCCACGCTCTAAAACCTTGGCTATCAATATGAATTTGTCCCGAGGCATACACCCCCAATCCCATCTTGAGTGCTTGCCCTTTGGTTGCCCAGAACTGACAAATTTTGGTTTTGCTTTGTTGAATATTGAACTGGTCTAAGTCACTCGGCTGTTCTGGCCCAATTCGAAAATCCAGCGCTGCATTAAAGACATGTCGAGAAGCATCCGCACCACCAGCACAGCGGTTTAGAGATAAAGCCCTATAAACCGATGTCACTTCAAAATCGTTTATTACCCCATCGTCAACCAATGCTTTTAAGATGCTTAGTGTCGGAACGATATTGGGCCAAATCTCGCGTGGAGGCACTGCATAGGGCTCAACTCCACATTTTTGCCAATCTCGGGCTGAACGTAATAATTCATGGTCTGGAATTAAAGTAGCAAGGCCATTTTTTTGCAGAAATTGCTTGTAAGCCTGTACAGATTGTCGATGCTCCCCTGTTGCTAACCATGCAATATAATCCTCAGGTTGTGGCTTTATTTTGCTGACTATCTTTGAAGGTTGAGGCAGCGTGGACTGCGATTGCAAAGGAATCGTTGGCTTGGGTGTTTGAGTACTACACGCTGTGAGAGATAATAAAAGTAAACCTAAATAACGCTTCATAAATATGCTCTATCTTCACCAAAAAAGGGAAAGATGCTCATCATTAAATTCAAGAAATGTTATATTATAACAATAATAAAATCTTTTACTTTCTGTTGCTAAATTTTAAAAATAAAAAAGGACGTATGAGATACGTCCTTTTATGGTTGAATCAATCTTACAAATCAGCTTCAAGTGCAGGCACAGGTTGCTCTGCTTTCAGCTTACGACGTTTAAATTGATAAGCCACCATTAAACATAGAATCCAACCAGGAATCATCATGACTGCAATACGCATGTCTGGTGTTAAAGACATTACCACTAAAATGCCCAACATAAACACGATGCAAAGATAGTTGCTAAATGGATACATAAAGCTTGGAAACTTTGTAGTTTGACCTTGGCTTTGCTTGTATTTACGGAATTTTAAATGTGTCCATGAAATCACAACCCAGTTAATTACAATGGCTGCGACCACCAACATCATGAGCAAACCAAATGCTTTTTCAGGGAAAATGTAATTTAACAGCACACATAAAATAGTCACCGCAGCAGAAAGAATCACGGCATTGGTTGGAATACCGCGTTTATTAATATGTGCAAATGCTTTTGGTGCATTACCTTGTTGGGCAAGACCCAATAGCATACGGCTACTGCAATAACTCGTACCGTTATAAACTGAAACCGCAGCAGTCAAAATTACAAAGTTCAGCAACGTTGCAATGCCTTGGCTATCTAAAGAAGCAAAGACCATCACAAATGGACTACCGCCTTCAGCCATCTGGTTCCACGGGAATAGCGAGAATAAAACCAAAAGTGTCGCAATATAGAAAATCAAAATACGGTAAATAATTTGATTCACAGCTTTAGGTAAGGTTTTGTCCGGATCACGTGCTTCAGCCGCAGTAATACCAAAAAGTTCGATACCACCAAAAGCAAAAATAATGACTGCCATTGCCATCACTAAGCCTTCAACACCAAATGGGAAAAAGCCACCGAGTGCCCAAAGGTTGCTGATACTGGCTTGCGGACCAGCTGTACCAGTTGCTAGTAAATATGAACCAAAACCAATCATTGCCAGAATTGCCAAGATTTTGACAATAGAAAACCAGAATTCCATTTCGCCAAAAAACTTAACATGCAGCAAATTAATGCCGTTAATTAAGACAAAGAAGGTTAAAGCAGATGCCCACGTTGGAATTTGTGGCCACCAATATTGGATATAAAGACCAATTGCGCTTAGTTCTGCCATACATACGAGGACATTCAGTACCCAGTAATTCCATCCAGACATGAACCCAGCAAATGGTCCCCAATATTTGTAGGCAAAATGACTAAAAGACCCACTTACTGGCTCTTCAACTACCATCTCACCAAGCTGACGCATCATTAAAAAAGCAATAAATCCTGCAATTGCATAGCCAAGGATGACTGATGGACCTGCTAATTTAATCGATTGTGATATACCAAGAAAAAGCCCTGTGCCAATCGCCCCACCCAATGCAATAAGTTGGATGTGCCGATTACTCAAACCGTGTTTCAGGTTTCCTTGCTCTTGTGCTGACATATGATTATTCTCATCCTTGTCACGTAATTTTTTTCCAATAAATTACGTATATCATAAATTAATCAAACTTTCATAGAGATTCATGAAAAAATAATTGCGTGACTTTTCTCATGACCGCGAATGAAAACAGAAAATACAAGAAATGACAATTATTATGAAATGTGTAATTAAATTATGTATTGCGTAATTTGATGAATTCAGTATTATAGAGGCATGAAGCAATTGGTTGTGCTCGGTCTATATCAAACTCATAAGGCAAAAATGATCTACATAAAGGTTAAAAAACTTATTGAGTAGCTCAGTCCTAGACCGAACTTTTATTTGTATAAGACCCGAGATAAAGACAAGGACGCGAAAATGGAACAAAAACTAAACTCTTTTATTGAAGTTTCACCTCAATCAGATTTCACTATTCATAATTTACCGTATGGTATTTTTAGCAGAACTGCCGAATGCGAACGCCAAGTCGGTGTCGCTCTTGGTGATTGGGTCATTGATCTCGCTGCTCTTGAAAAGCATGGTCTTTTAAAACTTTCAGAACAAGACACCTATTTTAATCAACCGACCCTAAATAAATTTATTGAGTCTGGCAAAGTAAACTGGTCAAAAGTGCGCAAGACACTACAGTCTCTTCTCTCGGCTGATAATTTAACGCTTCAACAAAATGAAGCATTGCGTCAGGAAGTTCTGGTTAAGCAAGACAGCGTTACCTTACATTTACCAATTCACGTACCTGGTTACACCGATTTCTATTCTTCTAAAGAACATGCGACCAATGTGGGTTGTATGTTCCGCGACCCAAAAAATGCCTTGCTTCCAAACTGGACTGAATTGCCTGTCGGTTATAACGGTCGTGCTAGCTCTGTTGTAGTCAGTGGCACTCAAGTTGTACGTCCATCTGGACAAATTAAACTTCCAAATGAAGAGCGCCCAGTTTTTTCTGCAACGCGTAAACTCGATTTTGAACTTGAAACAGCGTTTATTGTGGGTAAACCAACGCAGCTCGGTCAGCCTATCGCTATTGAAGATGCTTGGGATCATATTTTTGGCATGGTATTGCTCAATGACTGGTCAGCACGCGATATCCAGCAATGGGAATATGTTCCACTCGGCCCTTTTAACGCTAAAACTTTTGCCAGTTCGATTTCACCTTGGGTGGTGACGCTTGAAGCACTTGAACCATTTAAAGTTGAAGGTCCGAAACAAGACCCGAAGCCAATGGGCTATTTACAAGAAAATGTCGCCAACAGTTACGACATTAATTTGAGTGTTGAAATTCAAACGCCGAAATCGACACAAACTGACGTGATCTGTAAAACCAATTTCAAATATATGTATTGGTCTATGTCTCAGCAGCTCACCCACCATACCATTGCTGGTTGTAATGTTCAGGTTGGTGACTTAATGGGTTCAGGTACCATTTCTGGTTCTACACCAGATTCGTATGGCAGTTTGCTTGAGCTTACATGGAACACCACCAAGCCATTAACACTTGCCAACGGTGAAACTCGTGGTTTCTTACAAGATGGCGATACGCTCATCATGAAAGGCCACTGTGAGAAAAATGGAATTCGTGTCGGGTTTGGTGAAGTGAAAAATACAGTTCTTCCTGCATTAAAGTTCGATTTTGCAGAAACTTCGGAGCCTGACTATGAAGCTGTATAGTTACTTTCGTAGCTCTGCAGCCTACAGAGTACGAATTGGTCTAAACATTAAAGGTTTAGCTTATGAGACTGTTCCAGTTCATCTGGTAAAAAATGAACAGCAAAGCGAAGACTATTTAAAGTTAAACCCTAGTGCTCTGGTCCCGACTTTAATTGACGGCGATTTAACCTTGTCTCAATCGTTAAGTATTTTGGAATATCTGGATGAACAATATCCAGAAACCAAATTACTCCCAAGAGATGTTCAAGAACGTGCCAAAGTCCGTGCTTTTGCACAAGCTATTGCCTGTGATATGCACCCATTAAATAACCTGCGCATTCTGAAATATTTAAAAAATGAGTTAAATGTTTCAGATGAGCAAAAAAATTATTGGTATCAACACTGGATTCTTGAAGGTTTTCAAAATCTGGAACAGCAACTACAAAATTCGAATGGCCAATTTTGCTTTGGGCACGAAGCAACAATTGCCGATTGCTGTCTGATTCCACAGGTTTATAACGCGAAACGCTTCAAGATTGATTTATCTGCGTTTCCAAAAATTGAATCGATTTATCACCATTGTTTGTCTATCCCAGCCTTTTATAACGCGGCGCCAGAACAACAACCAGATTGGGAATAGTAAAAAGGAGTTTTAATATGACATTTGCCATTAAAAAAATACATCACGTTGCATATCGTTGTAAGGATGCGAAAGAGACTGTTGAGTGGTATAAAAAAATGCTCAACATGGATTTCATTTTAGCTTTTGCTGAAGACCATGTCCCATCAACTAAAGCTTTTGACCCATATATGCATTTATTCTTAGATGCAGGTCAAGGCAACGTTTTGGCATTTTTTGAATTGCCGACTCAACCAGAAATGGGCCGAGACGAAAATACGCCTCAATGGGTACAGCATATTGCTTTTGAAGTTGAAGATGTAAATGCCCTGATGGCTGCCAAGCAACATTTAGAAGAAAATGGTGTGAAAGTTTTGGGCGTAACTAATCATGGTATTTTCCACTCAATTTATTTCTTTGACCCAAATGGCCACCGTTTAGAACTTACCTATAACGATGTGCGCGCTGAAGAAAAAATTGCAAAAATTACTGAAGAAATGAAAGCAGAAATGCTTGAGGAATGGAGCAAAACTAAACGCGCTCCTCACCACACACATTTCTTGCATGAAGAAGAGTTAGGAACCTAATTTTAAAAGATCGATCTAAAAAGTCGGCATTGATTAGAATTGTTTAAATGAACTGTTCTGTATCAATGCCGATTTATATTATTTAAAGCTGCTAAATTTCTAGAAATTTGCGCTACAAATGAGAGTATGGTGATTTTAGAAAATTGTTGATTATTAAACATGCCAATTTCGCTAATAGAAAAAGGTGATTTCTATTTCTCACTAGGCTCAGGCATGATGTAAAACGCAGCAATTTCAATTTATGTTTTGAACATCACTGTTTAACAACTGAAGTAACTTTATTAAGGGTATTTAAATGATTGAAGAAAAAGTATCTGGGGGGGTTCAATCACTTGAAGTCGGTTTATCTGTACTAAATGCCCTTTTAGAGCACAATCAACCTATTATTCTCAAAGACCTATCCAGTAAGCTAGAAATGCATCCTGCGAAGGTACATCGCTATCTCGTTAGTCTTATTCGCATGGAATATGCAAAACAACTTGATGATGGTCAATATGCTTTGGGCGATCAAGCATGGCGCTTAGGTCTAAACTGTGTTCAGCATAGCGACACCCTACAACTGGTACAGCATTTAATTTACGACCTACAAAACAAAATTGGTTGCGGCATACAAATCAGTAAATGGTCGCCGAAAGGCCCTGTGGTGGTTCAATCGATTGAATCAAACCACCCTATTTCAATTGTCACTAAAGTCGGCTCGATCATGCCTTTAGTCAATTCTGCTGCCGGACGTTTATTTGCCTCTTACCTTCCAGAGCATTTTGTTCGTCCATTAATGGAAACAGAGTGGCAAAAGCATCAAGAACTTGGTCTTAACATTGCGCCACAAAACTGGCAAGCTTTTACAGAGCTTAAAGAAACGATTCGCCAACAAGAAATGTCGGCAGCGAAAGGTGATTTACTAACAGGAATTAATGCAGTGGGTTTACCTGTATTTAACTCAAATCAAAGCATCGAGTTTTGTATTGTCGCACTGGATAGCGAAATGTTTTTACCAGTCGACCCTCAAAGTAAAACGATTGAAATCTTAAAAAATGAAGTGAAGCTCATCAATCAATATATTAAAAGTCGCTAATCAATAGCCATAAAAAAACCAAGAAATCAAACTCTTGGTTTTTTTAGATCAGAAACAAAGCTCAGCTTATTTAGTTTCTAGAACACCACGGCGAATCTGGTCACGTTCAATTGACTCGAACAACGCCTTGAAGTTACCTTCACCAAAACCATCATCATCTTTACGTTGAATAAATTCAAAGAAGACTGGACCAATCATGTTTTCAGAGAAAATTTGCAATAACAGTTTCTTCTGACCATCTTTAGTATTGCCGTCTAGCAAAATACCACGCTGTTTTAACTCTTCAGTCGGCTCACCATGCTCAGGTAAACGCTCTGGTAGCATTTCATAATAAGTATTTGGCGGTGGTGTCATAAATTTCAGACCAAGGCCTTTTAACTTATCCCAAGTCGAAATTAAGTCATCACAAATAAACGCGATATGTTGAATACCTTCGCCATTAAAATCAGACAGGAACTCTGCAATTTGGCCGTTTCCTTTGTCCGAATCTTCGTTTAATGGAATACGGATCATGCCGTCTGGCGCTGTTAATGCTTTAGACGTTAAGCCTGTATATTCGCCTTTAATATCAAAGTAGCGAATTTCTTGGAAGTTAAAGATTTTTTCATAGAAGTTTGCCCAATACTCCATACGGCCTTTGTAAACGTTATGAGTTAAATGGTCAATTTCGTTTAAGCCTGCACCCACTGGATGTCTTTGAGCATCATCAAAGAAAACAAAGTCGTTTTCATAAATATCGCGGTCAACTAAAAAGATTGGCATGCCACCAATACCTTTAATTGCCGGAATGTTAAGCTCCATTGGCCCAACTTTTGAATACATCGGTTCAGCACCAAGCTCTACTGCTTTCTGGAAAGCTTTTGCTGCATCACGTGTTTTAAAGCCCATCGCACAAGCAGATGGACCATGTTCATTAAAGAAGAATGAAGCATAAGATTCTGGCTGATAATTCAGGATAATATTGATATTTCCTTGACGCCATAAGTACGCTTCTTTCGATTTATGCTTGGCTACTTTTGAAAAGCCGATTGTTTCAAAAACTGGATCTAATTCATTTTCTTTTGAAACAAACTCAATAAATGCAAAACCGCATAATTCTAATGGGTTCTCTAAAATATCCATCTAGTTTCCCTCTGGTGATTACCTGTTCCGTTTATTTCTATTGCTGATCAATTCAGCTCCTTTCTCTATAGAATACGTATTTATTGGGTAGGTCTTGAACCGTCAAAATGCCTTAACCCAACGCATCCTATGAGAAAAAAACGAATCACTAAAACGAAGATATGAAGAGCATGAAGCTTTTGATGATTAATTCCCGTTCCATTTGGTGTTTGTTTTCCATACACACTATCCTTTCTTATCTAAAAGTACGATTGAGATTTTTCACTAAACCCTTAAAAATCGTCTTTTCCTAAAATCATTTATAGATTTATGGAGACCAACATCCTTGTTGGATCTCCAATGGCCATTTACCTTAAAACAGATGCTACTAAAAACAATTAAATTATGCAATACATAACTTAATTATGAATTGCATAATTTTAGTAATCTTTTAATTTGTCTGTTTTTAAAATGAATTGTCATATTCCATATTCTGTTTATGATTCTTAATCTTCAAAAATCTCACCTGCTTTGAGTTTGGAAAACTATGCTTCTAGTCAGCGCATGTTTAATTGGCGAACCTGTTCGTTATGATGGTAAATCTTGCCTAAATATTTTACTTAAGCAGCTGTTACTCAATAAAAAAGCTCATGCACTTTGTCCAGAGTTATTAGGTGGTTTTACCACTCCACGCTTACCCGCAGAAATTGTGGGAGGTACAGGACAAGATGTGCTAGATGGCAAAGCAAAAATTACCGATTCATCTGGTTTAGATGTAACAACGTTATATTTAAAAGGTGCTTACCGCACTCTAGAAATTGCACAGCACATAAAAGCAAGCTGTGTCGTCTTAAAAGAAAATAGTCCGTCTTGTGGTAGTCAAAAAATTTATAATGGCACTTTTCAAGGAGAGAAAATTACAGGAGTTGGGATTACCACGGCACTGTTGCAGCGCCATGGTTTTGAGGTGATTTCTGAAAACGAGATTGAAGATTGGTTAGCAGAACATCCGCTTTAAGGTTGTGTTGGTCTACTCAATCAAAATCCTCTTAATTGTTTTCTAAAACGGAAACAGGTGGCACTCAATAGGCAAGCCACTAAATAACTTATAGCTGCCATCCACCAAAAACCATAAACTCCCATCGCAGAAATCGAGATATTCTGCCAATGCAGTCCTTTATAGGCCATCCACCAACCAGCGCCTAATCCGAAAAATAACACCACGACCAAGAAAATTAGCATCGGTAAAATCGACACATCCCAACAGCGTAACAAAGAGGTCAATAACGCCATTAAGCCATCTAGAAAATGAAACATACAGACAATCAACAACAGTGATGCAGCTAAAATTTGTACGGCCAAATCATCTGAATAGAAAGTAACAATTAAGTCCCGCTCCAACCATAAACACAGAGACAGACTGCCACTCACTGCCATAATCACCCATATACTTTGTGTGGCAATTTTATCTGCTTCTTCTATGTTCCCGCTGCCCATAGATCGCGATACCAAAATGCTATAAGCCGAGGCAATTGATGAAGGGATAATAAACATGAATCCGCTGGTGCTTGCGACAATTTGATGGGCTGCTGACACCACGCTTCCAAAAGGCAAAATCAGAATAGCAACCGAACAAAATGCAACGACATCCATCAACGCTAAGATCGCGGTCGGTATCCCTATTTTTAAAATCATCCGCAGACTCTGTCGGCTATCTTCAACCGAACGTTCGGGATGCTCAATAAAGATGTAGCTTTTCTCTAGAAAAAATAAGTAATAAACAGCCAACATAAACCACCGTACAATGAGAGTGGCTAACAAAGCCCCTATCGCACCAAGTGGCGGAATTGAAAATAAAGCGACACCATAAATTAAAAGATAGGACAAAATAATTTTAAGAATGAAGAAAATGCTATCTGATAGTAAAACCTTATGCGCATTTTCAGTGACCTGAGACAAAGCGGTAAATAAACGCATCAGTAAATGCGCAGGTAAAATAAATACCAAAGCCCAAATACAGTTTTTAGTAATTGAAATGACATGTTCAGATGCACCAAACAATTTTGGTAAATCACGGAACAAGTAAAGCAAGCCAATACTAATCAATGCCGAACATAACATCAGCCAGATGCCTTGAATAAAAATCTGACGAATGCGTGGTATGTCGTGGCAACCATAAGCTTCCGAGAGCTTGAGGATCACACCTTGCAGAATACCCATCCCAATGACATAAATCACTGTATATAAAGATAAGGTCACCGATAATGCGGCCACATGATCGTTACTAAAATGCCCTACATAAGCAATATCAATCAATCCACTTAAAACTAGAATTAAATTGCTTGAGAGCATGGGAATAAATAGTTTAAAAATCTGGTTCATCTAGGAAATACCTTATTTTTCTTTGCGATTTATACTCATATTCACGTTATTTTTAGTGCATCAATCCAAAGCAAAAGACATACCAGTTCTAAATTCAGCTCCCATAAAATTTGTTTTAAATGAAAAGGCCAAACTATTCGTTTGGCCTTCTTTTGTAATGTATGCTGTTTATACAGTTATTCTTGTTTGTGTTTACTTGCCCAATAAGTCGCAAGTGCAGGCCCAGAAATATTGTGCCAAAGGCTGAAAATGGCACTTGGCACTGCTGTAATCGGGGAAGCCGCAAAATGTACCGCTGCAAGAGCAACACCTAAGCCTGAGTTTTGCATTCCCACCTCAACAGCAATTGCTTTGCTGTCGGCATAAGGCAATTTAAAGAAACGCGCTGCGGCAAAACCTAATAAATATCCAAGCCCATTATGTAATATCACCACAGCTAATATGAGTAAACCAGACTGTAGAATAGCCGCTTTGCTTCCCCCAATAATGGCTGCCACAATGGCCACAATTGCAATCACCGAAACTAAAGGCATGACTTGAATATAGGACTCGACCTGACGCTTGAGCCATGTTCTTAAAATCAGACCAACTACAATAGGCAGCAGTACTACCTGTAAAATTGAAACGAACATAGACGCTGCATCAATTTTTAACCACTGACTAGCAAGCAAATAGAAAATAGCAGGTGTTAATACGGGAGCTAAAAGTGTTGAAACTGAAGTGCAGGCCACCGATAAAGCCACATTGCCTTTAGCCATATAGGTAATCACATTCGAAGCCGTTCCACCGGGACAACATCCCACTAAAATGACTCCAACCGCGATTTCAGGAGGGAGCTGAAATAATTTACATAAGACAAATGCTAAACCCGGCATGACCACAAACTGTGCCACTACCCCAATCAACACCGCTTTAGGACTTTGTAGCACACCTTTAAAATCGTCTACGGTCATGGTCATTCCCATGCCAAGCATAATAATGCCAAGAATCCATGGAATATAAGCTTTTAGCCAGACAAAAAATTCAGGCTGCCATAGCGCCAATGCTGCAAAAACAATCACCCATAGGGCAAAAGTTTTTTGAATAAATTGAGTAAAGCGCAGTAATGCCGACATACTTTCGTTCCCTAAAAATTAAAATAGTAGAGCAATAGACTTAGCGCTCACTCAACAGATCCGTAGACTGAATACGGACAACACCTTGTTGCTGCATGGTTTGCCATGCCTGTTCTAACGAACCATTTAAATCGATACCTTTACAAGCATCTTCAACCACTAAAGTTTTAAAACCTTGTTTGATTGCATCTAAAGCAGTCCATGCCACACAAAAGTCGGTCGCAATTCCAACCACATACACCGTATCAATGCCACGCTCTTTTAAGTAACCCGTTAAACCAGTCATTGTGGACTGATCTGCTTCCATAAAAGCCGAGTAGCTATCAATATGAGCATGAAACCCTTTTCGAATAATGAGTTGAGCTTTCGGAATATTTAAATCAGGATGGAAATCGGCATCTTTTGTGCCTTGTACACAATGCTTAGGCCAAAGCACCTGCGGTCCATAGGCAAGTTCAATGGTTTCAAATGGCCGCTTGCCCGAATGATTTTGTGCAAAAGATATATGATTATCTGGGTGCCAATCTTGCGTCAGAACAACATTTTCAAAACAATCAGCAAGTTGGTTAATCGTTGGAATAATTGTGTTGGCGTCAGCAACTGCTAAATTTCCACCCGGTGTAAAACCATTTTGTACATCAACTACGATTAAAGCCGCATTTTGTGGTTGTTTATTCATTTTCATGTCATCTTCAATCCCAACAGGAAAAATTGCATTCTATCTTGCCATAAAAAAAGCCGATAATAAGTAAGGCTCAGTGGAATCAAGCTGTATTGTTATATTTACGAACCCTTCTCATCCTTGCAATACGAATACATCCTATCTTTTCCTCAAGTTTACATAGCGATTATCCGTTAGGCGTATTGTTCTTATGCGTCTGATCAGTCATAATTTGCATAATTGTCATTCAACAATCTGTTATTGTTAGAACTGGACAATCAAAATACTGCAACCATCCCACATTTTGTTTTTCTTACCTCAGATTCGGATGGATAAATAGGATATTTTTAAAAATGACTCAGCAAGCACAGACCATTCAAGGCTCAATCGTCGCAATCGTCACACCAATGTTGAAAGATGGTGGTGTAGATTGGAAGGGTCTTGAGAAGCTGGTTGAGTGGCACATAGAACAAGGTACAAACAGTATTGTAGCCGTCGGCACTACCGGCGAAGCCTCAACATTGAGCATGGAAGAGCACACACAGGTTATTAAAGAAATTATTCGTGTAGCCAATAAACGTATTCCAATTATTGCCGGTACTGGTGCAAACTCAACCCGTGAAGCAATCGAATTAACTAAAGCTGCTAAAGACCTCGGCGCAGATGCAGCCCTACTTGTTACACCATATTATAATAAGCCAACTCAAGAAGGCCTTTACCAACACTATAAAGCGATTGCTGAAGCCGTAGAATTACCACTTATTCTTTATAACGTACCTGGCCGTACGGGTGTAGATCTTGCAAACGATACAGCTGTACGTTTAGCAGAGATCCCTAATATTGTCGGTATTAAAGACGCAACAGGTGATGTACCTCGTGGTAAAGCTTTAATTGATGCTTTAGACGGCAAGATGGCTGTGTACTCAGGTGATGATGAAACTGCATGGGAACTTATGCTTCTTGGTGCAGATGGTAATATCTCTGTTACAGCAAATGTTGCACCTAAAGCCATGAGCGAAGTATGTGCTGTTGCGATTGCCAAAGATGAACAACAAGCGAAGACGATTAACAATAAGATTGCAAATTTACACAATATTCTATTTTGCGAATCAAACCCAATTCCTGTGAAATGGGCACTACATGAGATGGGACTGATTGATACTGGTATTCGTTTACCACTCACTCCTCTCGCTGAGCAATATCGCGAACCTCTCCGCAATGCCCTAAAAGATGCGGGAATTATTTAATAAGAGCAATTTATGATGCAATTACGTCTTGGTTTAGTCCTTGCAGTTTCAGCCTTGAGTTTAGCTGGTTGTGGTCGCTTCGCAATTAATAATCACTCTTTAGATTATAAAAATGCCAAGCAACTTGCCCCGCTTGAGTATCCTGCCGATGCAACTGTACGACCAGCGACACCTTTGTATCCTGCCCCAACTGTAGACCAGCTCGCTATCGAGCACGCGCCGAAGTTTGAAAACGAGCGTGGTAACCGTTTTGCATTGCCACGCCCTGAACAAACACAGGGCGGCAACGCAACAGCAGATGCATCTGCTCAAACGACGACTGCGCTTGGACGCCCTCAGCTTGTGACCGACGGTAATAAAAACCCATTGTTAAAAATTGATGGGAATACAACCGAGATCTGGCAATACGCCAAAGCGACATTAAGTACTTTAAATTACAACATCATCGCTCAAGACAGCAATCAGGCGACGATTAAAGTAAATGACAATACTTATGTGCTTAAGCTGACTGGTGTTGGCTCAAGTCATACTCTTGCTCTATTTAATGTAGACAACACTTTTGCAAGTCCAGATGTGGCTGCTGAAGTGTTAAACCAGATTTACCAAAATTGGCCAGCCTAGTCGTTTACTAGGCATTTTTTTTAAAAAGGTTCCCTCATGTTAAAACAAACCTTGCTCTATACTGGTAAAGCAAAATCTGTATATGAAACAGACAATGCAGACCATCTGATTTTAGTCTTTCGTGATGATGCCTCTGCGTTCAACGGCGAAAAAATCGAACAGCTAGATCGTAAAGGCAAGGTGAACAACCTTTTTAACGCCTTCATCATGGAAAAACTTGCTGCTGCGGGTATTGAAACGCATTTTGAAAAATTGCTTTCTCCAACTGAAGTGCTTGTTAAAAAACTTCAAATGATTCCTGTTGAATGCGTAATTCGTAACTACGCAGCTGGTTCTCTATGCCGTCGTTTAGGTGTAGAAGAAGGTAAAGAGTTAACTCCTCCTACATTTGAATTGTTCTATAAAGATGACGGTCTAGGCGACCCAATGGTTAACGAATCTCAAGCGATTGCTTTAGGTTGGGCGACTGCTGAACAATTAGAGCAAATGAAAGTGTTAACTTACCAAGTAAACGATGTATTAAAAGCATTATTTGCTGAAGGCAACATGATTTTGGTGGACTTCAAGCTTGAATTCGGTGTTTTCCATGACCGTATCGTGCTTGGTGATGAGTTCTCTCCAGACGGCTGCCGTCTATGGGATAAAGACTCTAAGAAGAAACTCGACAAAGACCGTTTCCGTCAAGGTTTAGGCGGTGTTGTTGAAGCTTATGAAGAAGTTGCTGCTCGTTTAGGCGTAGATTTATCTGACATCTAATCAGTCAAACTTCATGAAAAACCGGGTCTTAGCCCGGTTTTTTTACATTAGGTACTTCAGAAAATAAATAATATAGACAGATTTGTCTATTAAAATAAATTAACACTTGCGCAAACCCAAATTTAAACACTAAAATCTAAAAAAACATTAAGTACTTCACAATAATTAAATTTAAAACCAGGGTAGACCTATGGAAATATCTAAGCTTGAAAAGAGATTAATGAATCATCCAATCCATTTTGGTGAAAATCCGTTGGTGTTATTAACTAACTTTAGCAGCTCGGCCTTAAAACAAGGCTGGACTCAGGCAGAAGTTGAATCAGTAATTTCCAAGGCTTCTCAAGGTGATTATATGGCGCTTATTCGCACCTTGAGAGCCTACGCCTTTAGCTAGTATGGCTACCATCGAATTTGTTGCAAGCGCCCACCTTCCACTTCATGCTTATTTCTTGCAGACCCATAGCTTCCCTTTAATTCAGGCAGCAAATCGTCTTGTAGCACAAAGTGCTCTCAATCCTCCTTTGCATCTGGGTTAATTGCCCTTGTTCATGCATTATTTTTGCTTCTTTTCTGCCACCGTATCATTCGATTTATAAAAAGACACACAAAGCTGTTAGGAATAGACTGGATTTATCCTGAACACTGCCTTAACAATAAATAAAAATTAGAAATATAAAATATTTATTCAGTGAGGAGTAAACCTGATGGATCATAAAGTAGAGGAAGAAAAAGTCGATCAAACCTTAAGTTGGCGTGAAAAAATAGCGGTTGAAGAACATGAGAAGCTGTCACCCCGTCTGGTCTATGAAATTATCCGTCGTGATGGCGCCGAGGAACTGGATCGCCCGACGGCTGCGCTGATCTTTTCAGGAATTGCCGCAGGTTTGGTCATCAGTTTTTCATTTGTATTTAAAGCGATTATTGCTTCTTATCTCCCGACTGATGCGATCTGGACCGATTTAATTACTAATATCGGTTATACCATTGGGTTCCTGATCGCAATTTTGGGTCACATGCAGCTCTTTACTGAAAATACCATCACCACAGTTGTACCTTTATTCAAGCCCTTTACCTTCGATAAATTACGAGCAGTAGGCCGCTTATGGGGGATTGTGATTCTATGCAATGTGATTGGAACAGGTTTAGCGAGTTTATTTTTCCTAACTACTCACCTGTTTACTCCCGGTATTGACCAAGCACTCGATGAGCTAGCCCATCATGTAGGTTCCTTTTCTGCAACCCAGAATATGCTCAAAGGTATTATGTCAGGGCTATTAATTGCAGCATTGGTCTGGATGTTGCCCTCAGTCAGTAATAAATTCTTGTTAATCTTTTTCATGACTTACCTGATTGGACTAGGTGACTTTACCCATGTAGTAGTCGGCTCTACCGAAATGTCCTATCTCGTCTGGCAAGGAGAGGCTTCCATTAATAAATATCTGTTTACTTTCCTGATCCCAACCACCATTGGCAATATTATTGGTGGTACAGGCGTGTTCACGCTACTGATTTATGGTCAGGTGACTGAAGAGCTGGAACAGCAGGATCATCGTTAGGTGTAGCTTGATACAACGAATAGGTTATTACTGCTCTTGCTGCCATCTACGTTGTTGCAGGCGCTCACCTTCAACTTCACGCTTGTTTCTCGCAGACTCATAGAGTTTGGTCCCCTTTAACTCAGGCGGCAAATAGTCTTGCAGCACAAAGTGCTCTGGGTAATCATGAGGATAGAGATAATTAATTCCATAACCCTGTTGTTTCATGAGCTTGGTTGGTGCATTTCTTAAGTGTAAAGGCACAGGTAAATTTGCAGTCTTATCAGCAAGTTCCAAGGCCTTATTAATCGCTAAATAGGTACTATTACTTTTTGCACTCGTTGCTAAATAAACCGCCGTTTGGCCCAGAATAATTCGAGCCTCAGGCATACCCACCGCTTGTACTGAACGAAAGCACTCACCAGCAAGTAATAATGCATTTGGGTTAGAATTTCCAATGTCTTCCGAGGCTGCAATCAACATACGTCTAGCAATAAAAACCGGATCTTCGCCGCCTTTGAGCATACGTGCCATCCAATACAGGGTTGCATCTGGATCACTGCCCCGAATCGATTTAATGAAGGCAGAAACTAAATCGTAATGCTGTTCCCCAGATTTGTCATAACGTGCAATATTTTGCTGTGCTACTTTCACCACAACCGCATTAGTAATGGTATTTTCAATCTCTGGTTCAAATGTACTGGCAATCAGATCAAGTAAATTAAGCGCTTTACGGGCATCTCCTGCAGCGAATTGAATGAGAGCATCGTATTCTTCAATATGAATATAGCGTTCTTTTAAAAATTTATCGGCTTGAAGCGCACTATTAATGAGAGTCTGGATCGCTTCACTATCTAGACTGTTTAAGGTATAAACCTGACAGCGTGATAAAAGCGCACTATTCACCTCAAAAGACGGGTTTTCGGTGGTCGCTCCAACTAAGGTAATTTTACCTTTTTCAACTGCACCCAATAAAGCATCTTGCTGCGATTTATTAAAACGATGAATTTCATCAATAAAAACCACAGGTGTCAGTAAATCACCACTTTCTGCAATGACTTCACGTAATTCTTTTACACCCGTATTAAGCGCAGATAAGCTCACAAATGGTCGGTCTATCGCCTGAGCTAACAGCAAAGCAATTGTGGTTTTACCAACTCCCGGCGGTCCCCAAAAAATAATAGAAGGTAAATGACCCTGATCAATCATTTGACGCAGTGGTGCGTTCTCACCTAATAAATGATCTTGCCCAATAATTTCAGACAAGTCTCTCGGGCGTAGGCGTTCGGGAAGTGGAATATGGGTGTCTGACATTTCAAATAGCTTTATCGTCTTTTATCTATAGTCTATTGTGTCTCACAGAAATCTACAATTTGAATCTATGAGACACGGCCTTTATTTACAGGCGGTTTTATCGCCTTAAGATGCTTTCTTACTCAGCTTAAGTAAGCGTGCCTTTGAACCATCTTCAATGACCCAAATCGAACCGTCTTGTGCTTCATGTAAACCACGAATACGTTGCTTCATATCTAGTCTTTGCACTTCTTTCACAGGCTTATGCTGTAAATCCACAACAATAATCGCTTCAGAAGATAAGCCTCCAATTAAAGCCTTGTTTTGCCATGCAGGAAATTGCTCTCCGCGATAAATGATAAAGCTCGATGGAGAGATTACAGGAGTCCAGTCAATTTCAGGTGCTTTAAATTCTGGACGAGTATGATGATCTGGAATTGGTAGACCCGAATAATGATCTCCATTTGAAACGATTGGATAACCATAATTTTCACCTTTTACGATGATATTAAGCTCATCACCACCTTTCGGGCCCATTTCAACCACCCATAGTTGCCCTTGAGGGTCAAATGCCATTCCTAACGGATTACGGTGTCCAAGCGACCATATTTCAGCAGTTACCCCGCCTTGCTGATAAAAAGGGTTACCTACCGATGCCGAGCCGTCATCACTTAAACGCAAGATTTTACCCAAGTTACTTTTCATGTTTTGGGCAGGGTCAAACTTTTGTCGTTCGCCTGAACTCACCCAAAGTTTTCCATCTGCCCCAAAAACCATGCGATGTCCGTAATGGCCTTGACCTGAAACTTTGGGTACTTGCTGCCAGATCTGCTTCACATCTGTAAGTTTAGGTTGATTAGGGTTGGATAAATCTAATTTCGCTCGTGAAATGACTGCTCCATACCCACCTTGCCCTTTTGTTGCATAGCTCAGATAAATCCAGTGGTTCTTCGCAAAGTTTGGATGTAAAACTACATCACCCAAGCCACCTTGCCCGCCATAACTCACTGGAGGTATTCCTAAAACATCCAACATTTGCTTATTTTTAGGGTTAAAAATTTTTAATTTACCTTGGCGCTCCGTCACTAATAAACGCTGATCTGGCAAACTTGTTATTGCCCAAGGTTCATCAAAATGTGCAACTGTTTCAACCTGATAAGATTGTTTGACTGAATTGGACTGTTCTGTTTTAGCAGAGGTTTTTTGTTCAAGATTTTTTGAATTGGTATTATTAGAACCACAAGCCATTAATAAAAAAAAGCTACTACATAATAAGGGGGCTGCTAGTCGTTTCATCTTTTTTTATCTCCTTTCGTTTTTATTGTTATATAACGGAGATGAGCAAAAAATTTACGATAAAAGTGTTACTTTATTATACGCTGTAATTAGAAATGCTTATGCAGATCTGTTTAACGTACCCAACGTACAACGTAATCTTCAAGATCATCTTCATGGACATCAACTTCAGAAATACAACGTCCTGCAACCGACTTTTTCGCATTCATCACGCTTTGTCGAGAACCTGTATTTAAATAGTGCCAAGAAGGTAAATTTTTGCCTTCATTCAAACGTTTATAGGCACAGCTTGATGGCAACCAGTGAATTGTTTTTAAAGACTCTACCGTTAATTGTAAGCAATCAGGCACTTGTTGTTGACGATTGGAATAGTCCGAGCAACGACCCGTACTGCAATCAAGTAACTTACAAGCCACTTTAGTATAAGCCACCTCATGGGTATCTTCATCTTCTAGCTTTACCAGACAGCATAAACCACACCCGTCACATAAAGCTTCCCACTCAATTTGAGTCAGTTGCTCTAGCGGATAGTTTTTCCAAAACAATGGACGAAGTGAGGTCTCGGTAGACATAAGTTTTTTTAACGGCTGAACAGATAAAGTAATGCATCAGTATAACATTGAAGTGCCCTATCTTAAGAAAAGAAGCTTTATTTTTAGCATCACAAAATGATTGTTTAATATACATTTCAACCACATAAACGACACATTCAGTGCAAAAAACACCCTATATAGTTAAAGGACAATGAAAAATAAGTAGGAGGACAGCATATGTTCCGTTGGGCAATAATTTTTGCAGTGATTGCACTCATTGCCAGTCTATTAGGGTTTGGTGGTGTTGCAGGGTTATCTAAAGACTTTGCCGTGATTTTATTAGTTATAGCTGTAATTCTTGCTGTAATTGGGTTCATTTCGCGAGGCAGGACTTAATTTAATCATGACCATATATAAAAAAGAAGGAACCAGTTTCCTTCTTTTTTTATTGCAAAAAACTTTCTAACTTTTTCTTTTGATGTAGATTCTTACATAGTTATTTATATTACTTTATTTTTTTATGCTTTAATCAAGCGTGTTTAAATCTCTTTAAATTTCAGGATTAAAGTTATGAGTACAGCAATTAAAACCCGTGAAATTCAATATACTGCACCAGATGGCAGCCATTTAATTGGTTACTTTGCTGCTCCAGATAGTGAAACACCTGTTGCGGGTGTGATTGTTGCTCCTGAATGGTGGGGCCGTAACGAATATACCGAACAACGTGCGCGTGAGCTTGCTGAACATGGTTATGCTGCGCTTGCAATTGACATGTATGGTGATAAAAAAGTCACAACTACTGCAGCTCAAGCCTATGAATGGATGATGCAGACATTTGAAGAATTAGACACTGTCACCACTCGCGCAAATGCTGGACTTCAAACTCTTGCGGCCCAACCAGAAGTAAACGGTGAAAAAATTGCCGCTGTTGGCTTTTGTTATGGCGGGAAAGTGGTATTGGACCTTGCTCGCTCAGGTGCTCCCCTAAAAGCAGTTGCAACATTCCATGGCACGCTAACACCGAAAGCCCCTGCTCAAAAAGGCAACATTCAAGGTGAAATTTTAGTTCTTCATGGTGAATTAGACAGTATGGTCACCTTAGAAGATGTTGCTAATTTTGAAAAAGAGATGCAAGCTGCTGAGGTGAAACACGAGGTAGTGGTTTTAGAAGGTGCTAAACATGGCTTTAGTAACCCGCTTGCAGATGAAAGAGCTAAAGCGAACGGTGTAGACCTTGGCTACAATAGCGAAGCGGAAAAACAAGGCCTTGCTAAAATGTACGCTTTATTAGAACGTACTTTAAAATAAAAGAAGCGAATTTGGAGCAAATTGTTTATTTGCATTTGCTCCCTTAAATGTTTATGACTTTGCAATATTTTTACTGTATTTTTTAAACCATACTTCAATAACTATACTCCCGTTGAGCTAGAGCAAAGCCTAGTCTTATTTCCCGCACTCGGGGTTTAATGGAATAACATGAGAGGATACAACAATGACTGACAAGAAATGTCCGTATTGCGAATTTGATGAATATGACATCATTGATAAGAATGAATTTGCTGTAATTTTACCTGATTCTAATCCGTTGTCTAAAGGTCACTGTGTGGTAACACCACTACGCCATGTTCGTTCTTTTTTTGACATTACGTCTAAAGAGCATCAAGGCTTGCTTACACTTCTTGAAATTGCACGCCACGAAACGCAGCTTCGCCATCAACCAGACGGTTTCCATATTAGCTTCAATGATGGTGAAGTGTTCGGACAAAATTCAGATCATTTCCACATTCATGTCATTCCGTACTATAAAAACCAGCCGTTGAAACTTGATCAGCGTTGGGGTGTACAAAAGGATTAATCCTTTTTTATTATTGAAACAGAGATCACGCTTTTTAAGGTCATCTCTGTTTTAACTGGTACTTGTACTTCACCTGCTTTAAACAAAATTTCATCTAAATTTCAGCTATAATTTAACTCTTACTTTTCTTCTTTAGCTGTTCATGCCCGACTTTTCTTTTTCTGATGCCCTCTTAAACTGGTTCGATCAACATGGTCGTCATGATTTGCCGTGGCAAGTCGCAGATGATCCATACAAAGTTTGGGTTTCTGAAATTATGTTGCAGCAGACCCAAGTTAAAACAGTTCTGCAATATTTCGACCGCTTTATGGAGCGCTTCCCGACTGTAGAAGCTTTAGGTCATGCAACTTGGGATGAAGTAGCACCTTATTGGGCAGGCCTGGGTTATTACGCTCGTGCTCGTAATTTGCACAAGGCCGCAGGTCTTGTAACTCAGCAGGGTAAGTTTCCTGAAACGCTAGAAGAATGGATTGCATTACCCGGCATTGGCCGCTCTACCGCAGGTGCGCTCATGTCTTTGGGTTTACGTCAGTATGGCGTGATTATGGATGGCAACGTGAAACGTGTCTTAGCCCGTTTCTTTGCTATTGAGGATGATTTAAGTAAACCCCAACATGAACGTGAAATGTGGAAACTGGCTGAAGCGCTTTGCCCAACCCAGCGTAACCATGATTACACTCAAGCAATTATGGACTTGGGTGCAACCATCTGTACGCCTAAAAAGCCTCTTTGTTTATATTGCCCAATGCAAGCTCACTGCCAAGCTTACCAACAAGGCCTAGAACAAGAACTCCCATTTAAAAAACCTAAAAAAACACCACCCGTTAGAACAGCAGATGTTCTTATCATCCAGTGTGAAGATGAATGGTTCTGGCAACAACGACAAGCTCATGGTTTATGGGGTGGTTTATTCTGTTTACCCATTTTAGAAATTGAACACGAACGTCTTAGCTTAAGTCAGCAATTTAAATTGCAACCTCAACCGCAAACCTTTCAGATCAGTCATAGTTTCACTCATTTTACATGGTTACTTAATGCTCACACGTTCCACGTGGAACCTGATCAAAAAGAACATCTGGCAATTGAACTCGAAGGACAATGGCTTAGTCCAGAACAAGCTGTTGCCAAGGGCGTTCCAACAGCAATGAAAAAATTGATCTCGACAAGCCGTTCATGACATATTGAGTAAAATAATTTTGATATGGCAGTGACAGGGAGTATTTTGTGCGACGTTTTGTTTCTCATTTCTCACTTGGTTTTTTAATTCTTCTATTAGCTGCCTGCGCCAGTGCACCTAAAAAACCAGCCCCACTCCCACCAGCTCAAGTCAGCAAGCTTAAAAGTATGCAACTCGCAAATCGACTTCCTGTGCCTGTGAAAGGTGTCGACCGAGATGAGTTAAAAGATACGTGGGGAGCTGCACGCAGTCAGGGCCGTAGTCATGAAGGAATTGATATTTTGGCTCCACGTGGAACCAAAGTGTACAGTGCAACCGAAGGGCTTGTTGCAGATCTGCGCAATAATAATCTCGGTGGTAAAGTCATCTGGATTTTAGGTCCAGCAGGAACATGGCATTATTATGCTCATCTTGATGGTCACAAACGTGGACTAAATGTCGGTGACTATGTCAAAAAAGGTGATCTGATCGGCTATGTCGGCAACACGGGCAATGCACGTTATACTTCACCTCATTTGCATTATGGTCTTTATCTAGATGGTAAAGGGCGTGGTGCTATTAACCCTTATTCTTATTTACGCTAGGAACATTGTATGTCGGAAGCGCTGATCAATCGCTTAGTAGAGTTTGCCGAGTCAGGCAATCAGCAAAAGATCATTTTAAATGGCAATAGCTATCAAGGCTGGATCATGGAAATCAGCGACGATGCCCTGCTAATCAGTACCGGTTTTTCAGATAAAGTGGGCAAAGACTTTTGGCTAAAGTTTGAAGACTTAACTCAGGCTGAACTGTATTATTGGGATACGCGCCCAAATGAATGGGTGTTATTTAAACTTTAAAATTCTAAGATAAATATAAGGAGCATCATCATGAAAACTCAACGCTGCGGATGGTGTTCCAATGATCCCCTCTATATTGCCTATCATGATGAAGAATGGGGCAAACCAGAACATGATGAAGCACGATTATTTGAGATGCTTTGTCTGGAAGGTCAGCAAGCTGGCTTATCTTGGATTACCGTACTCAAAAAAAGAGAAAGTTACCGAGAGCACTTCTTTAATCACCCAATTGCAGAAATTGCCTCATTCACAGATGACTTTTTAGAACTAAAATTATCCGATGCAGGTTTAATTCGCCACTTAGGCAAACTTAAAGCAATTCGTGATAATGCAATTGCTTGGCAAGCACTCAAAGCACAAGTCGGTGATGTCACTACATGGCTTTGGCAATTTGTAGATGCGGCCCCACAACATAACGATGTTGTAGATTATCGTCAGGCACCAGCACAAACCGAACTCAGCGTAAAACTTTCCAAAACTCTTAAAAAGAATGGCTTCAAATTCGTTGGCCCAACCACCTGTTATGCTTTTATGCAAGCAGTAGGCATGGTCAATGATCATGAAAACAACTGTCAATTTAAAGCTTCATAACCCACCATAACGGTTCAAATCCGCTTAAGGAGTTTCCGATGAGCAATAATATAATTCAAGCTTATGCCGCTATGCAGGCAGGTGAAAAACTGGTTCCTTACCAATTTGATGCAGGTGAATTACA
>RCUL01000040.1_pt1 | contig 154221 bp, 148 predicted proteins | sample 2167521 | NCBI WGS metagenome assembly RCUL01 (sample SAMN09932745, study PRJNA488358) | compost metagenome | feature: garden; material: soil; isolation source: compost soil in acetic acid-enriched culture | place: Germany: Experimental Botanical Garden Goettingen | collected 2016-01-27
ACTAAAAACACCCCAACCAAACGTTGGGGTGTTTTTTTATGCGCGGAATTTAAAAATTAAAAAGTAGGCCCTAAAATGAGCTTTGTTATTTTAATACAGAGCTTTTCTCTATTTGGTGAGTTGGGGGTGCTTCTGTAATGCTTTATGTTTAAACTTATGATCTTTAACTGAAAAGGCTTCCTATTTTCTAGTGCCTTCATTATCTATGGTTTTTGGAAATATAAAATAAGTAGGATGCTGATTTATAGTTGCTGTGTATTTTCTTAACATGTATATCTATGTGAAAACTTATTAAATTTTTCTTTTAATCTATTTGTTAATTTATATTATTTCTAATAAAACTGTGCTATAAAATCATAAAGCGGCATGAAAATTGCTTATAAGAAATATTGAAAAAGAGTAGAGGTAATATGAAGTTATCGGTTGGATTAAAAGTTGCGAACTCCTTGTCGTTGACACCGCAGTTGCAGCAGGCCATTCGTTTGCTTCAGCTCTCGAGTTTGGAACTTGAGCAAGAGATTCAAATTCAATTGGATAGTAATCCTTTATTGGAAAAAGTAGAAGAGCAGTCGAATATAGAAAGTCTATCTTCTTTGCAGGAGCAAGAAAAAGAACATGACAATAAAGATCTCACCAATGAATTGAATGCCAATACTTTACCTGATGATTTACCGGTTGATACGGATTGGGATGATGTTTATAGCCATCAGCCAACCAGTCTCGGTTCGCCTGAATATGAGGAGCGTGAGGATAATCGTCAAGGGCATTTGGGTTTAAAAGAGCACATGCTTGAACAGATTAATTTATTGCATTTTTCACAGGTTGATCGCCTGATTGCGCATTGTATTGTTGATTCCTTAGATGAAAAAGGTTTTTTGGATGCAGAAGTTGCTGAAATAACAACCTCTGTTCAGCATTTGCTAGAGTCTATGGATTATGATGATGAAGTTGAAGATGATGAAGTTATTGTTGTCTTAAAGCATATTCAGCATCTTGATCCGCCTGGGGTGGCATCACGTAATTTAGCCGAATGTTTGTTGGTACAATTAGAAAGTTTACCCGTACAAACAGCATGTCGTCGTGAAGCAATAATTTTATTAAATCATTATGAGTTATTAATTTCTAATGAATTACCAAAACTGGTAAAACAGACTGGTTTAAATCCAGATCAATTAAAATGTGCCGTTGATTTATTGAAGACATTAAAAGCTTATCCGGGAATGGAGTTTGAAGAAAAAGATTCGGACTATCAAATTCCAGATATTGTGGTGATGAAGAAAAATGCGCATTGGCAAGTACAATTAAATCCAGACATTATGCCAAAATTACGCATTAATTCTTTTTATGCCAATATGATTAAACGTGCAGATCAAAGCAATGATAATCAATATTTACGCAATCAAATGTTAGATGCCAAAAATTTTATTAAAAGTGTGGATGAGCGACATAAGACCTTATTAAAAGTTGCCACATGTATTGTTGAACATCAAAAGATGTTTTTAGAAATTGGTGCGGAAGGGATGAAGCCTTTGGTGCTTCGTGATGTTGCAGAAGAAGTCGATTTACATGAATCTACGGTATCACGTGTGACCACCAATAAATTTATGCTGACGCCACGTGGTTTATTTGAGTTGAAATATTTTTTTTCCAGTCATGTCGCGACAACTTCAGGTGGAGAGGCCTCTTCAATTGCAATTCGTGCGAAGATTAAAAAACTCATTTCTGAAGAAAATCCGCGTAAGCCCTTGTCAGATAATATTATTGCTACTTTATTAAAAGACGATGGGGTTGATGTCGCACGTCGAACCGTTGCTAAATATAGAGAGTCGTTACATATTCCATCATCTTCTGAACGAAAAGTGTTGATCTAAATTTTAAAGTGTGGCTATTCTAGAGGTTCATTATGACAAGATAATGAATCTCTTTTTTACTTAAGGAATAGCGAGAATGATTTAATGTTGAATGTGCAGGATTTATTTTTTGCTGTCATTAGATCGACTTGGCAATTCCTTTATTACCCTAAAAGAAGGTGAGGGATAGAACTATGCAAATAACAATCCGTGGTCATCATTTAACTATCACCCCTGCAATTGAAGAAGATATTCGGCTTAAATTTTCGCAAATGACCAAGCATCTAGATCAAATAAATAGCATGCAGGTGAAACTATCAAAAGATCATCAAATTGATAAACATTCTAAAAAAGGCAGTGACAACCATATTGCTGAAGCGATTATACGTTTACCTGGAATAGAAATGTTTGCTCAAGCCAGTGCGGATGATATGTATACTTCGATTAAGAAATTAACAGAAAAATTAAAACGACAATTGCATAAACATCGGAAAATGCAGATCGAGTATCAGCCTTTGCTTGTATAGTTTGCTTTTTTAAATAAAAAGAGGTTTTTAATGACCTCTTTTTTTATAGATAAAATGTTATACGTTAATGCTTTATTTTTCATATTTATAGTAAAATGGCAGGTTTACACCGTTGGTCCTATAAGAGGTCTTTGTGATGAATAGTGAACAGCTCACTGAAATTTTAAAAGCTGCTTTTCCAGAGGCTGAAGTTGCGGTTAGTGGGCAAGGCGGTAAGTTTGATCTTCGAATCGTTGATGAGCAATTTGAGGGAAAACGTCCTGTCGCACGTCAACAAACGGTTTATGCTCCGTTAAATTCATATATTGCCAGCGGTGAAGTACACGCGGTAACTATTCGTGCAATGACCAAAGAAGAATGGCGTAAAGCAAGCTTATTCGGAGCTTAGAACTAAATGGATAAATTTTTAATTCAGGGCGGTGTTAAGCTCGAAGGTGAAGTACGCATCTCTGGTGCAAAAAATGCAGCGTTGCCTTTGCTTGCAGCCATGATTCTTGCAGATAGTCCGATTACCTTGACTAATGTGCCAAACCTTAAAGATGTCAATACCTTAGTTAAGTTGATTGGCGGTTTAGGCGTTCAGATTTCTTATGAAGGCGACACCGTTAAAGCGGATGTTTCTACATTAGATAATCAGTTTGCACCCTATGAATTGGTGAAAACCATGCGTGCATCAATTTTGGTGCTTGGTCCATTATTAGCGCGTTATGGTAGTGCACAAGTGTCACTTCCAGGTGGTTGCGCCATTGGTTCACGTCCAGTTGATCAGCATTTAAAAGCACTAGAAGCTTTAGGTGCGCATATTGAAGTTGAAAATGGTTATGTACATGCCAAAGTCGATGGCCGCTTAAAAGGTGGCGAAGTTGTCTTTGATATGGTGACTGTCGGTGGTACAGAAAATATTCTAACTGCGGCGGTATTGGCGGATGGTGTAACCACCATTCGTAACGCGGCACGTGAACCTGAAATTACTGATCTTGCGCAAATGTTGATTAAAATGGGCGCAAAAATTGAAGGTTTAGATACAGATACGCTGGTCGTGACGGGCGTGGAAAGTTTACATGGCTGCGAATATGCTGTGGTTGCGGACCGTATTGAAACAGGATCATATTTAGCTGCTGCCGCAATTACTGGCGGTAAAGTGAAAACCACACATACTGATCCAAATCTTCTGGAAGCTGTCCTAGATAAATTCGAAGAAATGGGCGCAGAAGTGACGCGTGGCGAAGATTGGATTGAGCTGGATATGATGGGCAAACGTCCGAAAGCAGTCAGCTTCCAAACTTTACCTCATCCAGAATTTCCGACAGATATGCAAGCACAGATTATGGCAGTGAATGCGATTGGTCGTGGTTTCGCAACGATTTCTGAAACGATTTTTGAAAACCGTTTTATGCATGTGCCTGAGCTTTCTCGTATGGGAGCAAATATTCAGGTTGAAGGTAATGATGCTGTTGTGACCGGCGTAGACAAACTTTCTGCAGCGCCAGTAATGGCAACCGATTTACGTGCTTCATTCTCTTTAGTTTTGGCTGCCTTGGCGGCGGAAGGGGAAACCTTGATTGACCGTATTTATCATATTGATCGCGGTTATGAAGATATTGAAGCAAAGTTACAGGGTTTAGGTGCCCAAATTAAGCGAGTAAGTTAATGAGTGATATGAGAAACGATGATCCAAACTTTGACGTAATGGGCAATTTTGATCATGGTTTAACTTTAGCATTAAGCAAAGGACGTATCTTAAAAGAAACTTTACCGTTGCTTGAAACAGCAGGAATTAACTTACTGGAAGATCCAGATAAATCACGTAAGTTAATTTTTCCAACCACCCATAAACATGTGCGTATTTTAATTTTACGTGCTTCAGATGTACCAACCTATGTGGAAAATGGTGCGGCTGATTTAGGGGTTGCTGGTAAAGATGTGTTGATGGAACATGGTGCACAAAATGTGTATGAGCCACTCGACTTGAAAATTGCCAACTGTAAACTCATGACAGCAGGTAAAGTCGGTATGGTTCGTCCGAAAGGCCGTTTAAAAATTGCCACTAAATATGTAAACCTGACGCGTCAATATTATGCGAGTTTAGGTGAACAGGTTGATGTGATTAAGCTTTATGGTTCGATGGAACTTGCACCATTGGTTGGTTTAGGCGATTACATTGTCGATGTCGTTGACACAGGCAATACACTTCGTGCCAATGGCCTTGAGCCACTTGAAGAAATTTGTACTGTTTCTTCTCGTCTTATTGTAAATAAAGCCAGCTTTAAACGTAAGCAAACGCTGTTAAATCCAATTTTAGCGCAACTTGAAAAAGCAGTTGCAGAGCGTCAAGGCCAGAAATAAGAATTGATCTTGTTTGGGCTGTAAAAAACCGTCGTGATTCACGACGGTTTTTTTATGGTTAATGGTTCGGTGTTTAAAAACACCGACAAAATTATTTTCTGAATCATTTTAAAAGTTATTTTCCATGACGCTTGAGCGATAGATGTATGATTGATACCCAAAAATGCAACGAAACAAGGTAAACTAATCTTTTCTTCATTCACCTTGTAGGTAAATTGATGCGACGTTTATCGACTCAAGATCAAGACTTTCAACAAGTCTTTGCCGATTTATTGGCGTTCGAAACAGTCAACGATCCAGAATTGTTAAAAACAGTAGACCAAATCATTGCAGATGTTCGTGAACATGGCGATGAGCATGTTTTAAAACTCACACAACAATTCGATCGACATCCTGCGCATCAATTCTCAGATTTGGAACTGACTCAAGATGCATTAAAAGCGGCATTTGAAGGCCTAAATGGCGAAGTACGTGAAGCTTTGGAGCTTGCAGCCAGTCGTATTCGTGAATTCCACCAAGTACAAAAGCAAGATGGCTGGACTTATGTAGATGCGTTAGGAAATACGTTAGGTCAAAAAATTACACCACTTGATCGTGTTGGGATTTATGTACCGGGTGGTTTGGCCTCTTATCCGTCTTCTGTATTGATGAATGCTGTACCTGCACATGTTGCGGGTGTGCCTGAGATTATTATGGTGGTGCCTGCACCAAACGGTGAGTTAAATCCATTGGTACTTGCAGCTGCCTATTTAGCAGGTGTAAGCCGTGTCTTTACCATTGGTGGAGCGCAAGCAGTTGCAGCCTTGGCGTATGGCACAGAAACCATTCCATCGGTTGATAAAATTACTGGACCGGGAAACCGCTTCGTTGCTGCGGCAAAACGTGCGGTATTCGGTCAAGTCGGTATTGATATGATTGCAGGGCCATCTGAAATTTTGGTCTATGCAGAAGGTGAGAACAACGCTCAATGGTTGGCGATAGATTTGTTGTCACAAGCTGAACATGACACCGTTGCACAAGCAATTTTCATTACCCCAGATGAGCAGCTTTTAAGTGACGTTGCACAAGCTATTGAAGAACATTTAGCGAACTTACCCAAAGCTGAAATTGCACGTACTTCAATTGCTAATCGTGGTGCTTTAGTTTTGGTGAAAGATCGTGCTGAAGCGATTAAGCTGATTAACCAAGTGGCAGCTGAGCATTTAGAGTTATGTTTAGATGAAGCCCAAGAGATGGCGGAAAATATTCGTCATGCTGGTGCGATCTTTATGGGGCGTTATACCCCTGAAGCAATTGGCGATTATTGTGCAGGGCCAAACCACGTATTACCGACATCGGGTACGGCACGCTTTTCATCGCCATTGGGTGTGTATGATTTCCAAAAACGCTCCAGCTTGATTATGTGCTCGCAAGAAGGGGTAAAAACCCTTGCGAAAACCGCTGATATTTTGGCACAAGAAGAAAACTTGGATGCACATGCACGTTCAGCGCGTTATCGTTATCAGTAAGCTTTGATTGATATAAAAGGCTGATTGATCAGCCTTTTTTTAAGCCTATAATAGATTTGATTGAGATATTGAAAGATGAACATTACAACAGAACAAATGCGATTTTGGAGTCCTGAAGTACGTGAATTAGAACCTTATGTACCGGGTGAGCAACCGAAAATTCAAAACTTACTCAAATTAAATACCAATGAAAATCCATATCCGCCATCACCAAAAGTAGTTGCAGCGGTACAAGCCGTTTTAGCTGACTCTGCCGATGTATTACGTTTATATCCAGATCCAGATGCTTCTGCATTAAAGCACGCAATTGCAGCGCAGCAGAATGTTGATGTTGCAAATGTCTTTGTCGGTAATGGTTCGGATGAGGTCTTGGCGCATATTTTTAAAGCATTTTTTGTGCAACAACAGCCTATTCTTTACCCTGATATTACCTATAGTTTCTATCCCGTTTATAGTCAATTTTTTGCAGTCAAAACCAAAGTATTGCCATTGAATGATGATTTTGAAATTGTGGTAAAGGATTATAAACAAGCCAATGGCGGCATTATTATTACCAATCCCAATGCACCCACCAGTATTGCATTGGAGGTCTCTGCTATTGAAGAAGTGTTGCAAGCCAACCCGAATTCAGTGGTGGTGATTGATGAAGCCTATGTTGATTTTGGTGCGCAATCTGCGGTCAGTTTAGTGGAAAAATACGAAAACTTAGTGGTGTGCCAAACTACATCGAAATCGCGATCACTTGCGGGTTTACGTGTCGGTTTTGCAATTGCGCAACCGCATTTAATTGCAGCGCTTGAAGCGGTCAAAAACAGTTTTAATTCTTATCCAATGGATCGTTTTGCAATCGCAGCAGCAGTCGCTTCATTTGAGGATCAAGCTTACTTTGAAGCACAATGCCAAAAAGTGATTGTAAGCCGCGACAAGCTAGTAACAGAATTAGAAAGCATGGGTTTTAAAGTTTTACCATCGAAAGCCAATTTTATTTTTGCATCATTACCGAGTAAAGATGCGGGTGAACTGGCTGCACAATTACGTGAACAAGGTATTATTGTGCGTTATTTCAATAAACCGCGTATCAACCAATTCCTACGTATTACCATTGGTACAGATGAGCAAAATCAACGTCTGGTGGATAGCTTGAAAAATGACATCTTAGCTTAAGCTTTTAAGTCTCAGATGATTTCTGCCATGTGTTGAGTAGGTCAAGCATGGCAGAAACTTTATCAAAACATTCTTGATATTCTGCGTCGCAATCTGAAGCGATCGTTACACCACCACCAGCCCATAACGACACATCATCTTGATACTTTTGAATAGAACGAATCAAAATATTCCAAGAACCTGTCCCATCAAAATTGAAATAACCAAGGCTACCGCAGTAAGCACCACGTGGAGCACCCTCTAACTCCTCGATAATTTGCATGGCACGAATTTTGGGTGCACCGGTAATTGAGCCGCCAGGCAGTGCTGACATGAGGACATCAAAGGGATTACTATCATCTTTGAGCGTGGCTGTGACTTCGCTGACCATATGGTGAACTTGATTAAACGATTCAATTTCAAAAAGTTGAGGGGTTTTTACCGAACCTGTTTCTGCATAAATACTCAGATCATTGCGTAGTAAATCTACAATCATGACATTTTCAGCTTGATCTTTTTTAGAATCAATCAAGCGTTGTTTCGATTGTTCATCTTGCTTTGGGTCAGTATAACGAGGCATCGTGCCTTTGATGGGACGAGTCACAATTTTTCGATTTGCTTCAAAATCAATGAAAAGTTCAGGTGAACAGCTTAACAGTTCAAAATCATCAATTTTTAAATAGCCAGAATAGGGAGCATCGGTGAGTTTCCAAAAATCTTCAGCGATATCTAATAAGCAACCTTGCGCTTTTGCTGTAAATTCTTGCGTTAAATTAATTTGATAGCAGTCGCCTGCTTTAATATATTCTTGCACTTGCTTAAATGCAGCTTGATATTCATTTTTACTCCAACGTGCACTGCAAGCTTGAGTCAGTTGGAAAGACTGATTTTTTTTGGTGGCTAATGCAGCTTGAATCAATTGGAAAATTTCCTCAGCTTCATCTTCATCACTAAAAAAAGTCCAACCTTGCTGCGTCAGTTTCAGATAACTGTGATAAATACCTAAAAATAAAGCAGGTTGTTTTTTTTCTTGAATAGAGACTTGTTGCTGTGCAGCATGGTCATAACTGATGAAACCAATCAAGCCTCCTTTAAAATCGGTGTGATAGGTTTTACTATAGTCTTTAAAAAAATGATTAAAATCAATAGCTGATGATTTTTCTTGGTATTGATGTAGAGCAACCCGTTTGAAATTTTGAGTGATTTGATCTTGCTTCAGCATATATTCAGAAGCAAAAAAAGCAATCACAGGCTGGTTTACATTCTTTAAGTAAACCAAATGTGTGAGATGCGATAAAGCAGAGAGTATTTGATCGGAACTAAGCCATTGTTCAGTCAACAATTTTTGAAAAATAACAGGATTATTCATACGGTGTTAAATTATAAAAGGCGATACAGAGAAATACTATTCTATAACAATGTTTATGCATAAAAACTGTAAATACCGTTTGTCGGTAACATATAGATTGCGACCAACAGCAGTTGAACAAAAAATGACACAGATATAACTTAACTAGGGCAAACAGACTGCTCAAGGAAAAGATTCACTGTTGTCAAAAAACAAAAAACAATAGGTGATATCGAGTGGTTGACCATCAAAAAAATAATACTCTTGGGAGAGTACAAAGATGAAAAAATTTACTAAACTTGCTTTAGTTTCTTCATTGGCAATTAGTGCAAATGCGATGGCAATGCAAGCAATGGATGATGCTTCATTGGGCGCAACTACTGGTCAAGATGGTATTAACATCGGGATTGGTATTTCAAAAATCGAAATTGAAAAACTTTATATTCATGATAATGATGGTTTAGCTGCAGCAGGTGTAGCAGGTGACGCTGGCTTTGGTGGTACTGGTACAGCTGGTGCAATTGTGATCAAGGGGAATGGTACTGGTGTCACAGCTACTAAAGGTATTGTGATTGGTGCAAACTATGACAACGCTGGTGCATATTTATTGGCATCACGTAACTTGGCAGATTTGCAAATTGATAGTGATGCTGGTACAGGTACTAATGGCGCATTTATCAATATTGCTGCTCAAGTATCTGGCTTAGATATTAATATTGGTGAAATTGGTGTAACGGCATCTGGTGTAGCTGGAGCAGGGACTAATGCGGGTACAATCCGCCGTGGTGGTAAAGATGATGCAGGTGCAGATAAAAATTATAACGCAATCTTAAGTGGTTTATCGCTTAAAACAGGCCAAATGACTGCCAATATCCAATTGGGTGCAGCTCCTCAAGGTGCAATGATTAAATTGAATACTAAAATGGTTGGTGGTCTTGAAATTAAGAACCTAGGTATTTTGGATAACTCAACTAAACAGGGTGCGGGGGATGGTACTGCTGGTAATCGTGCTGCTGGTGAAATCTTTGTTGAGAGCATCAAGGTTGCAGATGCAAATTCTACCGATTTAACCATCAAGCAAAGTGTTAGTGTGGTTGGTAAAGAAGGTGCGAGTAATGGTTATATTCGTATGATCAGTAGCTCAGGTCCAATTGATAACTATGTAAAAGGCGTTCATTTAGGTAGCCGTACTGCTGGTTCAATTGGTGATGTAGAAGTACAAGGTTTGCAAACTTACTTCAGCCCAGCTATGGGTACTTATGTTCCTGGTTCTGTAATTACAATTTCTGGTCGTTAAGCTTAAATAAAAAAAAGCGCGTGATTTCACGCGCTTTTTTTTACAAAAATAATGTGAAATTTTTCAAAAAAGTAAAAAAAAGCTGTTTTTTTTTATAAAAAAAGGTATCTTCATTTTTACATGGATGTAGAGCATTTGCTCTAGAAAAATAATGAACATAGGCACGTCATGCCGATAACTAGAAAAGTTAAAAAGATATGTTAGAGATCGCATTAGGCTCGGCATTGATGTACTACTTTGCCACAGAAGCCTTTGAAATTAAGAAAAAACCAGCGGAAGCGGTTTATTACACAGAAACATTGGACTCTCGACAAGATTCTTTTAGTCGAATGCATCGTGAGCCTGTTCTAATCAAACCTGCTTTAGAGGATCAGTTTCGTGGCATTGTCCGTCAAGCATATGACTATAGTTGTGGGTCTGCCGCATTAACGACATTGTTAAATGGCTATGTGGGTACACAATTATCCGAACAACAAACCATGAATGGTCTGTTGAAGTTTGGTGAAACCGAAAAAATTATTGAACGTCGAAGTTTCTCTCTTTTGGATATGAAGCGCTTTGTCGGTGCATTAGGCCTAGAAAGTGGTGGCTATAAAGGTGAGTTTTCAGATTTAGTCACACAGGCTCAGCCTGCTATTGTGCCAATTTCCTATGCGGGATTTAAGCATTTCGTTGTTTTTAAGGCTTATAAGAATGGTCGAGTCTATGTAGCTGATCCAGCATTGGGGAATATCAGTTTTGATGAACAGCGTTTTAAAGATATTTGGGAAAACAATACGCTTTTTTTAATTAATGTCGCCCCTGAACACAGAAAAAAATTCTTAGCACTTCAAGATTCAGATTTACGACATGTAGAGGATGCAACAGTGAATCGCTACGCTTTTGTTGACTTGCAGTATCCACAATTTTATATGGATAAAATTGCAGATAAGGCATCAACAATTCGTTTAGATAAAAATTTAAATGAAGAATCCGAAAATTTTGGTAAACCTACATATAATTTTTTACGTCTTTATTACAAGAGTAAATAAAGTTTAAAAGTGACAGATTAAAAAAATAAAAATGGTGAGATGGAATATGAATCGTAAATGGATGAACAAAACTTTATTGGCTTTGAGTATTCAAGTGGCAATAGGGGGGGCATATGCAGCAGAAGAACCAGAACTCGGTGGGTATGAGACTGTTGATGAGTCAGAAGCTGTTGTATCTGCAACTTCACAGCCTTCAGTAAATACGGCAACGCAACCTGTCGATGAACAATCACAGGCCTCTTCAGCATTACAACAGCAAGAAGGTGATGCGAGTAAGGAAACAAGTTTACAAGAAGTTTTTACCTCAAATGAAAGACAGTATTCATTAATCAAAAAAGGTGATATCTCATCTTATTATGATATTGATTATACGTATTATCGTGATACGCAAATTGATGCTGAAATGGCCAAAGGTCAGCTTTATCAATTACGTGTTCAAGAAAATGCAACACATTCAATGACCAATACTTTTACTGCGCAGTATGGTGTTCTCGATAATTTAACCTTTACTGCTTCTTTGCCATTAGTCGCAAAAACAGATTTATTAAAAGATACCTCTACAGCAGGTTTAGGTGATATATCTTTTGGTGCACGTTGGGAACCCTTCCCACTAAAAACTGGCAGATTACCGCTGATTTTATTTGGTAATGTATCGACTAAAACAGGTGATAGTCCGTATGAAGTAAATGCAGCGGACGACTTGGGAACAGGAAAGGGTTATTACTCGGCAGGTGTTGGTGCCAGTACACGTAAATATATAGATCCAGTCGTACTTTTTGCCTCTGTTTCAGCGAATTATGGCTTTAAAGAAACGGAGCTTAATCAGAAACGTGGTTCACGTATTATTAATGAGTTTGAACCTGGGATTAGTGGCGGTTTTGCTTTTGGTTTTGCTTATTCGTTTAACTATGATGTTTCTATGACGATGTCATATCAGCAAAGTTTTAATACTGGATCGGAATTTACCTATAGTTCTGGTGAAAGTTATTCTCCTGCTGACCAGACCAGTTCTACTTTAGCAATTTCATTAGGTGTTCGTGTGTCACCAGAGACAATTGTGAATGGAACTGTGGGTATAGGCTTAACAGAAGATGCACCTGATGTCTCTTTAGGTTTGTCATTCCCGCTTGATATTTTAGGTTTCGGTAAGAAACTACGCTAAGAGGGTGGTCGTATGTATAAGATTCGACTTCGCCCGTTAGCAGCAGCAATTATATTATCGGGCTGTTCAAGTGCAACGTTTGCTCAATTGGGGCAAAACTTGTCTGTTGATATTCGATCACTAAGCATGGGGAACGCCGTTACGGCAGATCCTCCAGGCATTAGTGCCATTCATTTTAACCCCGCTGCTTTGACCAAAATTGAAGGTTTACAAACCGACGTGCAGGGTATCCTTGCTAATTTTGATATTCAACGAGAGTTTTCAGTTCCGGCTGGTTACAACGTATTTGGTTACTCTGATGATCCAATGGTATGTAATGATGGTCCTGAAGTTTCTTCAGATTTATGTACCGACTTTAAGGGCACCGTTAATGGTGATGTAGAATACGTCAGTTTATATGTGCCGATATTGAAAAAAATGGTTGATCTGGGAGAAGGAATCCCGATGGCTGCACCTACCGCAGGGATAGCCTATAAACCACCCGGTTCAAAAATGACGTTTGCCACAGCAATGTATGCACCTTTAGTTGCTGGTTTTGGTGCTGAAAATGGTAATCCTGGGAATTATATGGGGCAACAAGTTGCTTTGGAAAGGATTACCTATTTATCACCTTCAATTGCCTATGAAGTGAATGATCATTTGTCGATCGGTGCTTCAGTGGGGATGTCTTATCAAGCGATTGGCTTAAAAACAGATTTACGTTTTCCCAATGAATTGATTGGTATGCTAAGAATGATCGATGAGGTCGTTTGTACCCCTTTCAAGGAAAATCAGGACATTATTACCGATATCTTGCTCCTCGGTATGTGTAATACCGAAGAAGGCATGAATCCTTTTGGCCGTTTTGGACAAATGCAGCTTGCATTGGAGCAATCGCTTAGTCCGAGTTATAACCTTGGTGTCTTGTGGGAACCCACTGAAGACTTTAGTTTTGGGATGGTCTATCAAAGTTCTGCAAAAATGCGTTTAAAAGGTAAATATCATATTGATAATGCTAAAGCGCCGCAGGAGTTGATTAAAGCTTTAATGTCTTCACCAACAGGACAAATTCTTGCCGCAATTATTGGTTTCCCTAGTGTAGTGCCTGCAAGTGAGTCAGGTCTTGTTTCAATGGACTTTGAATATCCTGCACATTTTCAAGCCGGTGTGAAATATAAGGTCTTACCTGATTTACAAGTTAATTTTGATGTTGGATGGACAGATTATAAGGCTTGGGATAAGTTTAAATTTGAATTTGATCGACAAATTTCAGCATTAAAAATTGCCAAATTACTCTCGGCGAATATCGGAGATACCTCTTTAGCATTGCCGCTAGAATTTACTTCCCCATGGAATTTTGGCATCGGTATGGAATATTCAGCGACAGATCGTTTGAAGTTACGTGCGGGATATGAGCCTCGTACCAGTGCAATTCCTGATAATAAACGCAATACGATGGTTCCGATTAACAATGCACAATTGTTTGGTTTAGGGGTAGGTTACCGTTTTGATGCAGATACGGATGTAGATTTGTCGATTGGTTTTCTACGTAGTAAAGATAAAATCCCAGCAAATTCGAGTAGCTTAGCAAACCAAACAGGTGTCAATAATATTCTATTGAATCCGTATGCAGGTCTAAATGTTAAAACGGATACGAAAGTCACAATTCTAGGATTGAACTATAGAACCCGATGGTAGGTATATTGAAAATAATGAAAAAAAAATTATTGGTGAAATCGATACTGACATTATGCCTTTTAGATGTATCTTTTTCATACGCAGGTGAGTTTTATACCATTATTGGCCCAGATGGTCGACCGATGGTCGTACAACAAAAAAGCCTGCCACCCGAAAGCAAGGTTGCTGAAGTTTTAACACAACAGCAACCGCCTGCTTCAGTGCAAAAACAAGTGCTCGATATTCAGCAACCAATCGCTGTAGCTGAAATAAAATCATCAAAGGATTCAGAGTTATCAATTGACCATCAATCATTGGTAAACATGACAACACAACCTACTCATGTTGCTGAGCAAGCTCTACAACAGAGTGTTGTACAGCTAGAGTCCAAAAATGAAAAACAAAGGAAAGACGTTTTAAAGCCAAAGCCAGAGATTGAGAAAGTTGTACAGCAGCCGAGCCTCCCGCTTGTTGTAAAACAACCTGAAACTGAAAATACCGACGCTTTTGTGAGTATTAATGGTGAAAAATATATTAGAAATGAATACTTAGAAGATAAGGAATTTAATTTAGAGGGTAAAAAACGTTTTTATGCAATGCCTGAAGGGGTTATTGATATTAAGCATGGTGCAACGCGGCTACAATTGGTAGAAAGAGAAAAAGGTGTAAGTAAATCAATCATACAGTCACTTTTTAAAAAGAATCAAAAAAAAGAAAATGGTCCCATTACGCTGTCATCGACATATTATCGAATTTCACAAGCAGATGTGGTGGATGGTTTAGGACAACAATGTATTCAAGATAAAAAAATTAAAAATGCCAAAACGGTAAGTTTGGGGAAAGAGGTTAATTTATGGCCGCGAGTACCGTTAAAAGATCAATTCGATTTTGAAATTGTCAAGGTATCCAATGCAATTCAAAATATTCAAATTAATTCTTACGCCTCGCGTCAACAGGATCCTACCTTTTATTGGCCTTTTGTGGTCTTTTTAGATGCAAATGCTTGTGTCCTAGAAGGTGCTGGTGGTTTTAAAAATCATGATGCAGTGGCATCTTTTACTTCCTATGAAAAAATTGAAGGGGTGATTCATGTCCCACTTAAAAGTCAATATATATTACTCACACCTTTAGCCAGTGCCATAGATTTAGAGAACAGAGCACTGACCAATCAAGGTCAATTAAAGTTAATTGCAATTCGTTAAGAATAGAATAAGAGAATTCAGGATGAAAACTAAATATTTACTCCCTTTTGCACTCACAACATTGATGGCTGCTTTGAGTGGCTGTGGGGGTGAAAGTGCCAATATTATTCCCGAGAAATATGATTCCAGTACCGCAAATGGTACATGTACCGCAGGTACTGATGGGTGTGTAGAATTTGCTTTAGATTATCCACTGGATGGACTTAATTTTACCTGTAGCAGTGATACAACAAATAGTTTTATATCAATATTGGATTTGGGGGATGGTGCTGCAACAGGGAGTTGTAGAACGGGTGATAAAGTCACTTTCTTTATTAAAGGTGAAAAAGATAAAAAAATTAATTTAGGTGTGGTTGAGTTAAATAAAATTGCGCGAGTAAGTACTAAACAAGTTCCTCGTTTAACCATTTTGGATATGGCGGTCGGTATTACGCAACAAGAGGCTCAAGCCTTAAGCAAAGATGATCCTACAGTCCGTGTAGCGATGAAGTTGGCAAAAATTTTCCAAGCTTTAGCTTTGCAACAGAACAAAATTGATACGCCTACGGATATTCAAGCTTTATATATTACCGATGCAATGCGATTGAAATTAGAACTCATTTTAAGTTCGGTCACTTCGCAACAAATCATCAGTGATGAATATGTAAATATGATTAAACCGTGGGTTGATGTTTCAGTGATTGATGATGATCAAGCATTTGAAGTCGTAAGTAAATTAATGAATATTGCCACTGCTGCAGTCTATCAACCAGAATTTGCGTTATTTTCAACCAGTGGTGTATTGGGGAGTTTAATATCGGGTTCCGATGGTTTAGTTGGGTGTAATAAAGACACGTGTGATTTGAAGGATAGTTCAACCAAATATTTGTTTGGACACTTTATGTTAATTACGGATCGACAAGGCTACACTTTTGGTAGTGGCTTACAATGGAAAGGTACAGCAACGAGTAATTTGGCTGCAATTAGTAGTATAAATGCCGAATTAATTCGTAAAGTAAAACCAGTACGTATGACCGCACCCGCCCAAGCGCATTGGATTAACCCGATTAATAAAAAAATTGATCAAGATTATCAGTTAGATGTAGCAGATATGAATTCGCAGCCATTGATCATTAGTCAGGGTAAGCTTTTTAATGATTATATGATGGCGGGTAGAGAGCAATTTTATAAAATATTGACCAATAAGACGACAGTCAGCAGTGAAGATTTAAAAGATTTCGGTCGTTGGAAACAAAGCACAACTACAGATGAATTTAAAGGGTCTTTAGATTTATATAAAATATTTCCAATCACTTATTTAGATAAACAGGTCTTTCAATCTGTCAGTAATGTGAAATCTGGGAATAAATATATTTTTCCAATGTATGCAGATTTAACCTTTAAATTTACAAATACTGCAGTCCCTGCCGTTAAGTTAGGAATTGTGATCGACCAAAATGGTGATATCCGTTCTAATATTAAATCAGGCTCTACCGAGACGGATATGTCTACATCCAATAATGCTTGTACTGAGAATTCATTTAATCAGAACACTTTTGTTGATCAGTATGGTGTACAACAATATCGTTTAGGCACAGTTGCACGTGCATTTACTGCCAATAAATTACTCTCTATACGTATGATTTTAGGCCATGACAAATTCGCAAAAATTAATGGTGCTTTAGTTGGCATGAACTCTACCATTAAAACACCATCTGACTCATCGACTGAAAGTGTAGTCGTGGGTGGGGCATTGCTAAACGTAGCAAGTTTATTGGACCCGACTTTAACCAGTGGCCAAGCGCGTGTGGCATTTACTGATTCAAAGCAGGACCCTGTACAATGGGGGAACAGTTTAGCGAGTTTTCAAAATGTTTATAATTTAGCGAATGCCAGTGCAGTAAGTGATGCAGATAAAGCACTGGCTACGTTAGCGGGGGGAACACTCGATTTCACTTTAGCCCCATGTTATAGCATTGCAATTAAGTGAAAATTACCATTAGCATTAAAAAAGCCCATCAATAGATGGGCTTTTTTAATACTTTAATTTTGTTCAAAAAAATTAGCCCGTATGATCTAAACGAGAACCCAATGTTTCTAAATGCATACTGAATGAATGGGTTTTACGATCTTCAAAATAGTGCTTTAACGTATGTTCTACACTTGGAAAAGCCAGCTCAGACCAAGGGATTTCATGTTCTTCAAATAAACGGGATTCAATCGTTTCTTCACCTGCACCGAACATACCATTGATTAAATGGGCTTTGAATAAAACGTAAATTTGACCGATTCGAGGAATGTTATACATACAATAGAGCTGTTCAATTTCAATTTCAGCTTCGGCTTCTTCGCGTGTTTCTCTTGCCGCACCTTGTTCCATGGTTTCAAACAATTCCATATAACCCGCTGGAAGTGTCCATAATCCATAACGTGGCTCAATGGCGCGTCGACAGAGTAAAACTTTATTTTCCCAGAGTACCAGTGCGCCACAAATAACCTTCGGATTGATGTAATGAATATTGCCACAATCTGTACAAACGCGACGTAATTGATGATCGCCGAGTGGGATTTTTTCCGTTGTTTTATGTCCACAAATTACACAGAAATTCATATTCATCGTCAATGATCAAGGTGTGATCAGCATAACTGAAAAATTTAACTTTGGCATCATTTCTATCTTTTAGAATAAAAATTCAGCTATGATGAAATGAAGAAGAAATAAAGAGAGAGTCGGCTATGGATGACCATTCGTTAATTCAATCATTACAGCAAAGATTACGGTTTTCCACACGGGTGAAATCTGCACAAGCTGCTGTATTAATTGCGATTACAAATGAGTCCAATCCCAAGGTTTTACTTACTCGCCGTTCACTTTATTTATCCAATCATGCTGGGGAAGTTTCTTTTCCAGGAGGCAAAAGAGATCCACAAGACACCAGTAATATTGTAGTGGCATTACGCGAAGCCTATGAAGAGACCGCATTAAATCCATTTGATGTGCAATTGATTGGTGATTTGCCGATGCAAAAAGCACGTAATGGCATGCTGGTTAAACCTGTGGTTGGATTGATTCCGCCAGAAGTCAATTTGATTGCTCAACCGAGCGAAATTGATCGTATTTTTTTTGCATCACTCGATAGCTTAATTCATGCGCCACCGATCCCTTATGAAGTACGTTATGCACATCAGTCTTTATATTTCCCCAGTATGCGGGTGGAAAATGAAATCGTTTGGGGGTTGACTGCACGCATGTTGGTTTCATTATTTCAGTATGGTTTGAATTATCAGAAAGAATGGCCTTTTTTATTAAATTCGCCCGCTTTTTATAGTAATAAGATTCAACGTGGTAAATAGATCAGGGAAGACAAAACATGATGTATAAATTTAATGGCTATGCACCGCAAGCAACACATCAACCTTGGGATGGTTGGGTTGCTGAAACTGCAACCGTGCTTGGTCAAGTTGAAATGGGCAAGCAGGTCAGTGTTTGGTTTGGTGCCGTAATCCGTGGTGATAACAGTAAAATCAGCTTGGGTGATTTTACCAACGTTCAGGAAAATGCGGTTTTACATACCGATGCTGGCATTGAGATGCATATTGGCAGTTATGTCACGATTGGACATCAAGCCATGTTACATGGCTGTACGATTGGTGATAACACTTTAATTGGAATTAATTCTGTTATTTTAAATCATGCTGTGATTGGTAAAAACTGCATCATTGGTGCGAATGCTTTAATTCCTGAAGGGAAGATCATTCCGGATAATTCTGTAGTCATGGGCTCACCGGGGAAAATTGTCAAAACTTTAGATCAGGCTGCTGAAGTTAAACTTAAAATGAGTGCGCTACATTACGCTGAACATTTTAAGCATTTTCAAAATTTGGAAGCGGTTGAACTTTAATTGCAATCGATTGATCGAGCCAAGTTGTTACTTGGCTTTTTTGTATCCCTCAGATGTAACATCTCGCCTAGAGTGCATGAGTGGAGTATGATAGCACTCGTTTTTTATCGCCAAATAAATTAAGGTTACGCATGAAATTGCTGGCATTGGAAACTGCCAATGAGCAGTGTTCCGTCTGTATTGTAGATGAAACCCAAGAATTATTTTTCCAATTAGATACGCGAGCGAAAGCACAAACGCAAACCATTCTCCCAATGATAGATCAAGCATTTACTCAGCTTGCTCTATCTGCATCAGAATTAACTGCAATTGCATTTAGCCGTGGTCCGGGCTCTTTTAGTGGCGTGCGAATCAATGCTGCTGTTACTCAGGCATTGGCATGGGCAAATGATCTGCCTGTTGTTCCTGTCTCTAGCTTACAAGCTTTAGCGCAGGCAGCCTATCGTATTCACGGTTTAAGCGCAGTCACTGCGGTACTCGATGCACGTATGAAGGAAGTGTATATTGCGAGTTTTCAGCTGGATCAACAGGGCATTATGCAAGCTGTTGATACCGAGCAATTGTTAAACTATAGCGATGCCACTGAAATCGTTAAATTTGAATTGGTTGGTTCGGGTTCAGTTTTAATTAAGCCAGAACAAATACAATACCAAGACTTAAATGCGACTGCGCAAGATATTGCGACCATTGCACGTGCAGAGGTTGAGCAAAAAAAATGGGTCAGTGCTGAACAGGCATTGCCCGTGTATTTACGTGATAACGCTTGGAAAAAAATTCCAGAACAAGGCAAATCTAACTAGGATTTTCTATGGATCTTTTACTGCTGCTGAAAGCGGCAATTATGGGTATTGTTGAAGGTATTACCGAATTTCTACCTATTTCCAGTACCGGACATTTAATTCTCGCTTCAGAGTTAATGAATTTCTGGACCAAAGAAAAAAGTGATGTATTTGTCATCGCCATTCAAATGGGTGCAATTGCTGCCGTCATTTATGAATACTGGGCTCGGCTTTGGGGTGCTGCCACCGGTATGTTTACGGGTGAAGAAAAGGGTCGCCATCTTGGTTTTAGCCTGATTATGGCCTCAATTCCAATTGTGCTGATAGGTCTTACCTTTGGACAAGCAGTAAAAGAATTGCTGTTTAATGATATTGCCGTGGCGATTGGCTTAATTGTCGGTGGTTTGATTATTATCTGGATTGAAAAAAATCCACGCCAAGTGAACGCTGAAGAAGTCGAGAACATTAGTTATAAAGAAGCCATTTGGATTGGTTTAATTCAAGTTCTATCTTTAATTCCTGGTACTTCACGTTCTGGTGCAACCATTATTGGTGCTATGTTCTTGGGCATATCACGTAAAGCGGCGACTGAATTTTCTTTCTTCTTGGGAATTCCCGTGATCGTTGGGGCAGGTCTGCTTGATCTTTATCAAAGTTATGATGTATTCCAAGGCACTGAAGATTGGACTGTGCTTGCGACAGGGATTATTGTTTCCTTTGTTTCTGCATTGATTTTAATTCGTGTTTTAGTGGCTTATGTTGCAAAACGTGATTTCATGGTCTTTGCTTGGTATCGTATTGCTTCTGGTCTTTTGATTTTACTCTTTGCATTTACAGGCTGGAAATTATGGTAAGCGACATCCGCTTATTTGTAGAACCAGAATTTCAAGAGAAAGCACGGCAGTATTCTGCTGTGCTTTCTTCTCGTGGGGTTCAGGTAAATTTAGAAATTATTGAAAAACTCAATGCTCGCTTTTTACGTTTTCATCCAGAATTGGCGTTATGTGTAGATGAATTGGGTCTTTGGCTGTGTGCCAATGGCATGAAGATGCAACCCGATTGGAAAGCTGAAGTTCCACGGCTAAAACGAGCTTCACTCAAATCTGAAATGATTGCACGGGCATGTAATTTAGGTGAAAAACCCAGATTGATCGATGCCACAGCAGGCTTGGGTCATGATAGTTTACTGATGGCACATTTAGGTGCTGAAGTTACTTTGCTTGAACGGCATCCTATTTTATTTACCTTGCTTGAAGACAGTAAAAACAATGCTGAACATGATCCTTTTTTAAGTTCGGTCGTGACACGGATTGATTTGATTTTTTCTGATTCTGCTGACTATTTAATGCAGCAAGCAGAACAGCATCATACGGTAGATGTGGTTTATTTGGATCCGATGTTTCCACAACGTGATCAAAATCAGCAAGCCATTAAAAAACAAGCCCAAGTCAAAAAACAGATGCAATTGTTACATATGTTATTACCTGAAGATGGTGAAATGGATTTGGGTGATAATTTATTGATTTTGGCACAAAAACTGGCAAAACGAGTGGTGGTGAAGCGTCCACGTCTGGCAGTCTATTTGGCAAATCAAGAACCCAATCATCAATGGCAAGGCGATGCTTGTCGTTTTGATGCTTACTTTCAGTCTCATCTGATAGAGTAGATGGGTAATTGCTTCAATATTGTGCATTAATCTGTTATATAGTTAAAAACAGCATTGATAAAACTCCCATCAAGCATACACTTAGATTGTAAATCAGCGAGCTATAGCCAACCCGAAATCCTATGATCGACTTCAAACCCTCCATCAATTTTTGGCATGATTTTAAAAGTAACCAAACTGCAGGGATGTGGCTTTTTTTGGGGTCGCGTCGGTCTTTACAGATCGTTCGGCCCTCAATTTTGCAATTGATTTTTTGGGGGATTTTAGGCGGTAGTGCCAACAGTCTGTTTAGTTGGTTAAGTTCTGGTGAAGTCGGAGATTTTAATCCTCAAGGCTTGATTAGTTATGCTTTATGGCCTTTTATTGCCTTAATCGTTGGGATTTTCCTGTCACAACGGATTAATAACCCACGCTTAATGCTAGTGCCAGCATTGTTGTGGTTGGTACTCGACACGCATATCGCCTTATTACAAAGTTTCATTCAGTATTTAGGTTATATCGATGTATTGCCTTATATCTTCTATGACTACTTACCCACGATCTTCATGGTGCTGTTTGTTTGGCAAAGTTTGGCCGTCGTTTGGGTATTCTCGCGTGAATTAAAGTGGCCGTGGTGGGAGCGGGCACTGATTGTTGCTGCAACCCTGTTTACCCTTGTGGTTTGGCAAATGTCAGTTAAAAGCCAACCGATCTGGAAAGTCGAAGAAATACCGCCGACGTTTGCTGAAGATGCCTTTTATGCCCAAAATCAGGTACTGAATAAATCTCTGGAAGCCGTTCAGTATGGTGAGTTTGCACAATCTCATTGGTATTTTTTAGGTGTGGCCGGTGCTGGCTATCAAGACGTATTTAAGTCGGAAGTTGAACGCATTAAGGAACAGTTTGACACCCGTTTTGGAACTTTTGGGCGTTCACTGGTGTTGATTAATAATCCGACAACACGAACTAAAATTCCCATTGCTTCACGCACCAGTATGGACTTGGCGCTGCGTAGAATTGGACAGCAAATGAACCGAGAAAGTGATGTATTATTTTTATACATGACCTCGCATGGTTTGCCGAATCAGTTTGAAATGGAAAATGCACCAATCGATTTAAATGATGTTGATCCGAAATGGTTAAAAGAGACGTTAGATAAGGCCGGGATTCGCTGGCGTGTGATTGTGATTTCTGCATGTTATTCAGGAAGTTTTGTTCCTGCATTACAAGATGATAATACCTTGATTATTACTGCATCTGCCGCAGATCGAGCCTCTTTTGGTTGTTCAAATGAAGCGGATTATACGTATTTTGGACGTGCTTTTTTTGATCAGTCGATGCGAGAGCAGACCTCTGTCAGTGCTGCATTTGAGCAAGCGAAAGCAACGGTGGCGCAGTGGGAATCGGCTCAAGGTTTTGAAGCGTCTGAACCGCAATGGTCGATTGGTAAGAACATGGAATTTATGTTGCCGCAATTGGAACAACGCTTATTTCCAGTCGTAAGCAAGACTGATAGCAAAATAGTAGAAACACCACAATTAAGTGTTCAAACCCAATAAAAGAAAGGAAATACGCACATGGAATTAATTCAACATAATCGATGCTTTGATGGCGAACAGCGCATTTATGCTTTTAATTCTAAAGTGCTCAATGGCCAAGCACGATTCGGTATTTTTTTGCCACCGCAAGCTTTACTTGGACAAGCCTGTCCGACACTTTTCTATTTGGCAGGTTTAACTTGTACAGAAGACACTTTTGCCATTAAAGCCCACGCGCAACGCTTAGCTGCACAATTGGGCTTTATCTTGATTAGTCCTGATACTTCACCAAGAGGTGAACATGTTGCACAAGGAGATTCTTGGGATTTGGGTCAAGGGGCAGGATTTTATATCAATGCAAGCCAAGCGCCGTGGGCTGAACATTATCAAATGGAAAGTTTTATTGTTGATGAACTTTATGAGTTGGCAAGCCATAATTTTCCAATTCAAGCGCATAAGGTCGGTATTTTCGGGCATTCCATGGGCGGTCATGGTGCATTGACGCTCGCATTGAAATATCCAGAAAAATTTAAATCGGTTTCTGCCTTTGCACCGATTTGTGCCCCGAGCCAATGTCCATGGGGTGAAAAAGCATTTTCTCATTATTTAGGTGCCGATCAAGCGGAATGGAAAAAACATGATGCGAGTGCTTTAGTTCTAGAAAAAGGTGCTTTATTTAAAGAGGTTTTGATTGATCAAGGACGGCAAGATCAATTTTATGCACAATTGAATCCGGCATTATTTCAACAGGCTTGTGTGCAAGTGGGGCAGCATTTAACTTTGCGTGAACATGCAGGCTATGACCACGGTTATTATTTTATTCAAAGTTTTATTGATGAGCATTTACAGTTTCATGCAGTGCAACTTGACGCATAATTTTAAGCTGATATCTAACGCCGTTTAAATGTGCTGAAAATAAAGATTTTAAACGTTAGAAAAAGCATTTAATTCTAAGAATAAAGGGAGAATATAATTCTCCCTTTTTGATTTATTGATGTTGCCATGTCGCAGTAAATTCTTGTTGTGCCATACGGCTTAAATGATCTAAAACCACTTGTTCTAAATGACTTAAGTCTTCGAGTGTGCTGTCAATGGAGACCAATAGCGCATCGGGCTGTGGTATAAGTTGAATGGTCGCATCGGGCATAAAAATAGTGAAATCAGCTTCAGTTTCAGCCACTTCAAATTTATGTTTCCAATGATTGAGTAAACGCTTGGCAATGCGAGCGGCTTCAGCCGTGCTGATTTGAGTATGGCTTTTCATTTGTATTTACCTTGTGATGGTATGTCAAAGTAACAGATCCAGAAAATTGCTACAGTAAAAAAATAGAACACAATATTGCATATTTAGAACGCTGAATAAATCGAATCGCATCAGGATTGAATCACAGTATTCGGGTTCAATTTGTTATAATGTGAAAAATCAATTTGCATACATAGCCAGGTTTTCCTCATGTCCAAGCCATATTTAATTGCACCATCAATTTTATCTGCTGATTTTGCTCGCTTAGGTGAAGAAGTCGACAATGTACTTCTTGCAGGTGCAGATGTTGTGCATTTTGATGTGATGGATAACCATTATGTACCGAATCTGACTTTTGGTGCAGGTATCTGTAAGGCACTGAAAAAATATGGTATTCAAGCACCGATTGACGTGCATCTTATGGTTTCACCGGTCGATCGTATGATTGGTGATTTTCTGGATGCGGGTGCAGACATTATTACTTTCCACCCAGAAGCAACCCACCATATTGACCGCTCTTTGCAGTTGATTAAATCGGGTGGTGCGAAAGCAGGTTTGGTTTTTAATCCTGCGACACCATTGCACTATCTTGATTATGTTTTGGATAAAGTCGATCAAGTGTTATTGATGAGCGTAAACCCCGGCTTTGGCGGTCAAAAATTCATTCCAATGACTTTAGATAAACTTCGTCAAGCACGTAAGATGATTGATGCCTCAGGTCGTGATATTCGCCTTGAAGTTGATGGTGGTGTCACACCAGCAAATATCCGTGAAATTGCAGAAGCCGGTGCTGATATGTTTGTTGCAGGTTCCGCAATTTTTGGTCAACCTGATTATAAAGTTGTGATTGATGAAATGCGTTCTGAACTAGCGAAAGTAGGTGCTGTGAATATCTAATGAGTTGCGATAAATTGCAGCCATACTGTTGATAATATTGTGGATAAATGTATGGATATGTATGTAGATAACTATATGGATAACTTGCTTGTTTTATAAACGATTAGCGATCAATAGGTTAATAATTAGACATTAAATGTATAAAAAGGACTCAATTGAGTCCTTTTTTACTTTGTTAAAGTACTGATGGGTATGGTTGTTTGTTGATCTTTGCTTGGAAATAAGGCTGTTTAAAAAATAACTTTATTGTTTTAATGTGTATCAAATAGAGTGTGATGTATTATTGAGTGTAAATTTAAAAAATTGTGTATCACTGTATTGTTGGTTATGCTGTGATGTAGAACTGGACAATCTCTGAATATTGATCTTTGGCTTAAAGGAAGCATTTGTGCTCACTCAATTACGCAAACAGGCTTGGTTTGTGTTCCTGATAACTTTTGTGATCGGGTGGAGTAGTGTTGTCTTGGCTTCAGCCCAACCGATGCATCAACAAATGATGACTGAGTTGAGTGTTAAACAGAGTCATGCAGAAATGTTGGCAATGTCCAATTGTCATGAGGCACAGACTTCACAAGCACAGCTAAAACACGATTCTTCATCGCATGTTCAAATACAAGTTGATCAAGATTGTCATCCTTCAATCAAGGATCAAATGCAGCATGCAAGTTGTAATGATTGCGCACAGTTGCATTGTCAGAGTTTAAGCACTTGGTTAGATGTACAAACGGTAAAATTATTCAGTGCAGAAGAAATCCAACAGCGACAACAACTCAATTTTGATTATTCAGCCCAGCATTTAAACGGTTTCTGGCAGCAAATTTTACGTCCTCCTAAAGCTTAATCTCGATTTAAAAAACATTTTCATTTTTAAATTACAGGTTAAGTCATGTCTATTCAATTAAGTCAAAGCCTCCTTGTCGGTGTCTGTCTATTTTCATCATCTTGGGTATATGCCGCAGTTAAAGAATATCATTTGAATATTGATGAACAGATGGTCAATATTACAGGCAAGCCGTTAAAACGCATTACCGTGAATGGTCAATTTCCTGCACCCCTTTTAGAGTTTGAAGAAGGTGATGAAGCCGTTATTCATGTGCATAACAAGCTAAAAAATAAAGATTCTTCTATCCACTGGCACGGTTTATTACTGCCCGGTTTAATGGATGGCGTACCCGGTTTTAACCAATTTAAGGGGATTAAGCCGCAAAGCGATTTTACCTATCGTTTTAAAGTGCGTCAGAATGGCACCTATTGGTATCACGCCCATTCAAAAGGGCAGGAACAAGATGGTCTGTATGGTACTTTGGTGATTTATCCGAAAGATAAAAAGCCAGTTGCAGCGTATGAACAAACTGATCGTGATTATGTGGTGATGCTGTCCGATTTTCATGAATCGACCAGCGATCAGATTATGAAAAATCTGAAAAAATCAGCAGAATACTATCAAAACGAGCGCGAAACCGTAGCCGATGTTTTAAAGCAAGTGAAACGCGATGGTTTAAAAAGCACATGGCAGGATCGTTCTATGTGGAATCAAATGCGCATGTTGAAAACGGATTTGTCTGATGTGACTGGCTATACCTTTCTGATGAACGGTAAAACGCCTGAACAAAACTGGACAGGCATGTTTAAAGCGCATGAAAAAGTCCGATTACGTTTTGTGAATGCTTCCGCGATGTCATTTTATGATGTCAATATTCCAAATTTAAAAATGACAGTGGTGAGTGCCGATGGTCAGCCCGTTAAACCCGTTGTTGTTGATGAGTTTCGTATAGGGACTGCGGAAACTTATGATGTTGTGGTGGAGCCAAAAGCCGATCATTACCAAATTGAAGCAGAGTCGATTGACCGCAGTGGATTTGCAATTGGTACATTGCATAATGAAGCCATTGCACAGACACATGCGATTCATATGCCCAAAGCACGTCCACGTGCCTTGCTGACGATGGAAGATATGGGGCATGGTTCTTCGGGTGATCATGGCAAGATGGATCATAGTCAAATGGACCATAGTCAGATGAATCATAGCCAAATGAATCATGAAAAAATGGATCACTCCATGATGAAACATGATTCTGCACTCATGGATCATACGAAAATGAGCCATGCCGAAGTTGCTGATCATTCGCAACACCAAGCCAAGTCTGATTCTACGCCACAGCAGCAGATGGATCATTCAGCACATGTAGCAGCGAAACCAACAGTGGATGATAAGGAACAACCGGTCTATGGCTGGGCTAATGCTTCCACACCAGCAGGTCATAAAGCACTGCAATACAGTGACTTAAAATCTTTAACCCCGCAAAAAGACACTCGTCCAGCAGAACGAGAACTCGAGGTTCGTTTGGGTGGCACGATGGAGCGTTATATTTGGACCATCAATGGTAAGAAATTCACTGAAGTAGAACCTTTGCAGGTGAAATACGGTGAACGCATCCGTTTGAAATTTATCAATGACAGTATGATGGCGCATCCGATGCATTTACATGGCATGTTTATGCAGTTGGAAAATGGGCAAAGCAGCAGTGATATGCCGAATAAACATACCCTGATTGTACCACCGGGTAAAACCGTGACCGCGTTATTAACCGCGGATGAGTTAGGTGAGTGGGCAATCCATTGTCATCTGCTTTACCACATGTCATCAGGCATGATGAGCAAAATGATTGTGGCGAATGTAGATGGAAATCAAACAGCAACGACACCTTCTAGCCCAAGTCCAGCACAGCAAGGAGACTCACATGCGCAGCATTAATTTATTTATGATGAGTACATTGAGTGCATCATTACTGGTGTTGAGCGGACAGAGTTTTGCTCACGAAGACCATCATGCCATGTCGATGTCTGAACCGCAGACTCAGCCAGCAGAAGAAATCCCGATGGATCATTCACAACATCAAAAAATGTCCGCAGCACCTCAAGTTGTTACTGAAGAAAAGCAAGTGCAATCTGTACCGCAGGTGCATTCAGATGACTTAGAGCATAAATCTGATCATCAGTTTGATCATGCAGCGCATTTAAAAGAACATGGTGGACAGATTTATCAACAGACAACATTGGAAAGTAAATGGTTGCGTAATGAGAATGGCCGAGGGGCTTTAAAGTCAGAACTTGAGACTCGAATCGGGACGGATGAAAATAAAATTTTTATCAAAGTGCATGCCGATAAAGCCGAATCACAGCAAGCTGAATATGATGCCAAACTGTTGTATAGCCGAAATGTTGCTGATTTCTGGGATGTACAGGCAGGTATACGTTATCGTAATGATCCAAATCGTGAAGTTGATCAAGATCAAGTCGATGCCGTATTAGGTCTTCATGGCATGGCACCGTATTTTTTTGAAACCGATGCTTATGTATATATCGGGCAAGACCGTCAAGTTTCTTTTAATTTAGAAACTGAACGTGATTTATTGCTCACGCAAAAACTGATTATTCAGCCTTATTTGGATATAAATATGGTATTGGGTGATGATTCAAACTATGCCAAAAAGACTGGTTTAAATTCAGTACAGGTGGGTTTGGAAACACGTTATGAAATCAATAAAAAGGTCATGCCTTTTATGGATGTGGCATATGGTTATAACAAAGGCGTTCAAGAGACTGCTTGGCAGAAATCATCATCTTCTGAAAATGAATGGTTCTATGGTGCAGGTATTCGTTTTAAATTTTAGATAAGCTTTTTGTGATTAAGAAAATACGATTGGTCAATGCCAGTCGTATTTTTTAGCATAAGCAGTGAGTCAAAAAATGTAAAAATTGTCCCAATTTAAGCTCATCATTTATATAATGATCAATTGTAGGAGGAACGACCTCCCTTGGCATATTTTTATTTAGCCAAGACAATTCGTCAGGACGACCTGACTCTAATGAACTGGAGCATAGTCGTCATGGCTTGGATTTTACTGATATTCGCGGGACTTTTTGAAATTGTGTGGGCATATGCCATGAAACTTTCTGAAGGTTTCACACGTCTCACACCCAGTATTATTACCATCGTTTTTATGATTTTGAGTTTTGCTTTGCTGGCTTATGCGATGCGGACTTTACCGCTTGGCACGGCGTATACCATTTGGACAGGAATTGGTGCAGTCGGTTCATTTCTGGTCGGAATTTTTATCTTGGGTGAGCCTGCATCTGCCATGCGTATGTTGGCTGCCGTTTTGATTATTGCTGGATTAGTGTTGATGAAACTGTCATCATCATAAAATCTGGATCATTTATTTCGCCGTAGGAGAAGACAATGAAACTCGCTTTTATGGAAATGCCTTCTCCTGTCGGTATTTTAAAATTAGTGGCGACAGAAAACGCCTTGGTTGCGGTGCTTTGGGAAAATGAAAATCCAAAACGTGTCCGCCTAGCAGAATTGATTGAACAAGTGAATCATCCCATTTTGTTAGAAACTCAAAAGCAATTGCGTGAATATTTTGCCGGAACAAGACAGCGATTTGATTTGCCTTTAGATTTTGAAGGGACTGTGTTTCAAAAGAAAGTGTGGCAAGCTTTACTGAGTATTCCTTTTGGTGAAACCCGAAGTTATCGTGATATTGCTGAGCAAGTGGGGAATATCAAAGCGGTTCGTGCCGTGGGGGCAGCCAACGGGAAAAATCCAATTTCAATTATTGCCCCATGCCATCGAGTTGTTGGTGTAAATGGGAAATTGGTCGGCTTTGCAGGTGGTTTGAATAACAAAGAAATTTTACTTGGTTTAGAAAAACAATAACTTAAACAAAATGTTATGCTTCTGTATAAAATTTAATACGTTATAAAATGATGCAAACAATATTCGGTCAGTTATTTTCAACCTTTTGGTGGATGATTCTTATTGCTGTTGGGTTAGGCATTTTAAAAGCCTTCAAGCCTGTTTTGAAAGGAAAATTTGGCGAGTTTGCTGTAAGCATCCATGCAAAGAAATACTTAACGGAAGATTATATTTTACTCAATAATTGTACTTTGCCCGATGAACAATCCGGAACTACACAAATTGATCATATTTTACTGAGTCCGTATGGCATTTTTATTATCGAAACCAAGAATTATAAAGGCTGGATTTTTGGTGGTGAACGTCAAAAAATGTGGACACAAAAAATCTTTAAAAACAGTTATAAATTTCAAAACCCACTGCACCAAAACTATAAACATCAAAAGGTATTAGAAGCAGTCTTGAGTGATATTGTTGCCTCTGAATATTTGCATTCTGTGATTGTATTTATGCCCGATTGCGAATTTAAAACAGTTATGCCTGTGAATGTGTTTAGAGGAAAGGCGTGGACTGAATATGTCAAAGGTTTTAAAGATGAGGTGATTCCAGCAATGAAACTGAAACGGATTCAGCTGCGGATTGAAAAAGAAATTTTGGAAAAATCTTGGAAAACAGACCGCTTACATGTCGCCAATCTGCAACAACGCAACGGAAAAAATTGATTGTTGAAGCATTCATCTAGCCTATTCTTAAATCTAAAAATAGGCTTTAAATGATGGCGTCTAGGAATATTGGATTAAGTTGAAGTGGTTTGAAGTTTTTCGATAATTTCATTCAGTTGCTTGATACGTTTGACTTCATTCCACAGCATTTTTGCTTCAGGATAATGCTTGGACATCATCCCAAGCCATTGTTTATAGCGTCCGACCATATTAATTTCTTTTTTATAAGGGCCGTGTAAGAAACGTATTTGTAGGGCTAAAAGTTCATCCCAAGTGATGAGTGCTTCATCTAAATTTTGGCGGATACATTGGGTTAAATCAGGGGTGGTGACTGCACCACGACCAATCATTAAATCTTCACAACCTGACTCTAAACGGCATTGTTTGGCATCGCTATTGGTCCAAATTTCACCATTGGCAATGACATTAATTTTTAGTGCTTCACGAATTGGTTGTAATTGATCCCAAAATGCAGGGGGCGTATAACCTTCGGCTTTAGTACGCGCATGTACAGTTACCCAAGCGGCGCCTGCATCTTCAATTGCGTGAGCATTTTCTAAAGTAAAGTTTCTGTCCATATAGCCTAAACGCATTTTTGCTGATACTGGAATATGGCTAGGGACAGCATCACGAACGGCTTTTACCAGTTGATGCACCACTTCAGGCTCATCCAGTAGAACTGAACCACCACGGTGACGGTTTACCGTTTTGGCAGGACAACCAAAGTTCATGTCGATGGCAGGTGCGCCAAGTGCGACAGCACGTACTGCATTGGCTGCCAGCATTTCAGGATCATTACCTAGAAATTGTACGTGTACAGGAGTGCCTGCCGCAGTTTTACCTTCGGTCAGTAATTCAGGACAATAACTATGATAAACGTGGTCTGGTAAGACCGAATTGGTGACACGAATAAACTCAGTGACACACCAGTCAAAGCTGCCGATATGCGTCAGTACATCACGCATAATAGGATCGGTTAAGCCTTCCATGGGTGCAAGAATGAGTTTCACAGCGGTGTCACCAGTCAAATTGAAAAACGGTGTTATACGTTTTTTTAGTGGGGATGTCTAGAAAAAAGGTCTTTGAAATCTTGTAGAGTGATAGAGGCTTGAGTACTTATATTTCGTATAAGAGTTTTATGTTAAATAAGTACGTAAATGGCCTAATGCACGGGCCTTTTGTATAATATGTATTATATTAATTTTTAGGAATTTTTTAATATGGGTGAAGATACTCAACTTATCGAGAAAATTTACCCAATAACAAGTTATAAAGTTAGGTATATTCCCAATAATGCTAATGAGGAATTAAGTATTGATGTACCAAATGAAAAAAATGCATTTTTTCAGGGACATAAGTTAAAGAAAAAAGTTAAAGAATACATAAAAAAAACTACGGGATTCGAGCCTAAGAAAATTCTGAATCCAATTGAAGAACAGGGTCATTGTCTTCTTTGTGGAGATTTTAAAACTCTTCAAAAATCACATGTTATTGGTAAAACTATTTTTAATAGTCTATTAAAATTAGTTCCTAATGGACACGCTTACAAGGTATCTCAAAATAAAATAGAGAAAAGTGGTGATAACTGGGTAATGAAAATGCTGTGTAGTAATTGTGAAAAGTATTTCAATCAGCAGTTTGAGAATTATGCAGTAGACGTTTTGAGATCAAAGCGAAATGAGGTTAGTGTCTCCAGATCAAATAATGTTGTCACTTTCTCTAATATTGATGCAAAAAAAATAGCTCTTTATTTACTTTCTATATATTGGCGAGGTGCTCTTTCTACCCATGAATCATACAATGAACTAAAAATTAGTCATGGAATTAGCAATTATCTAAAATATTGTTTTATTGGGAAATACTCTTTAAATAATGATGTTTTTAAAATGCGAATAAGTAAACTATTTGATGCATCCAAAGTTCTAAGTGAGGATGCAATGAAGTTTATGATACTAAAGCCCTTTGCACGGTTAATTGATGAAGGCTTAGTTTATTGCTTTATTTATGAAGGGTATTTTTTTCAAATTTTTATAAATTGTAAGAATGTTGAATCTGTTAAAAATTTATCAGGCCTTATTGATGTAAATTCCTCAGAACTAAAAATTCCTTATTTGGATTTATTTAGCATAGAGCCGGTTAAGCTTTTTTTACAAAATGGTTTCCGGTTGGCTTCACAAGATGAAACATTAGCTGAAGCGTTATTTATAGAATCTTCTAAAAAAGAGAAAAGCTATAATTAAATAATTTGAAGATTTTTTAAAATAGGGATAATACGGATTATCCGAAATAGAAAAGGCAACCTGAGCTGCCTTTTCTTTTGTTAGACATTGAATGATCACGTTCCACGCATGATATTTACGTCACGCTCCACATTTTTTAATCAGTAAAACGAAACAAAAAAGACTTTACCTACCTAAAACCATTTCCAACACAAACTTAGAACCAATAAAACCAATGGCAAGTAGCATAAAACCAATTAAAGTAAAACGAATGGCTTTTTGACCCCGCCAGCCAAATTTGTAATGACCAATTAAGAGTGAGCCATAGACAAACCACGAAATAATGCTAAAGGCCGTTTTATGGGCTAAATGTTGGGCAAAAAAGTCATCAATAGTAAAGAAACCAAAACCTAAAGCGATAGTCAGTAAAATAAAACCAGTGATGATTAAATCAAATAACAAGGATTCCATTGCTTGAAAAGAGGGCAGTAGATTGACCCAAAAGCGTTTTTTCTGTTTGTTCTTTAATTCACGATCTTGGAACCATAAAATAACCGCTTGTATGGTCGCCATGAGTAAAACAGCATAGGCCGATAAAGACAAAATAATATGTACGTCTAAACCAAACGAATGTTGTTCAATGAATTGATTTTGTTTACTTAAAGCAAAACCTAAGATTAAGCCCGTCGCGGCAACAGGAATGCCAATTAAATTCAGTGCTAAAATGGGGCGAAAGGTACTAAAGATTAAACTCAGCAATAACATGAGCCCAGATGTAAATGACATGAGGACAAACACGTCATAATTTACACCCAAAGGAGTCAACATATCGTTATATAGAACACCGGTATGTAGCAGTAATCCTAAGCCCAGTACAAGCCCGACAAACCAATGGTTTGGATCACGTTTTGACATTAAGTGGATAAACAAATACCAAAAAGATGTGGTATAAGCGATTAATGCTAAGATCGTGTAAACCAAGGGGAGACTGATCATGTCAAACCTTTTTCAGGATGATGAATATTCATTTATATAAATTCTATGCGAACTACAGTATCCTATAGCATCTTATGCATAAATTTTCTATTTTAAGAAAGATTTTTTTGCAACTAGCAATTTTAAGCGGATTTTGCAATGTTTGATACCTTAACGGAACGACTCACGCAGAGTTTAAGAAATGTTACTGGCTCTGGGCAGCTAACCGAAGACAATATTAAAGATACCCTACGTGAAGTACGTATGGCACTTCTTGAAGCCGATGTTGCACTTCCTGTAACTCGTGAATTTATCGCGAAAGTTAAGGAAGAGGCGTTGGGTCAAGAAGTCATGACTCAATTATCGCCGGGCCAAGCATTTGTTAAAATCGTGCATGACGAATTAACAAAAATGATGGGCGAGGCAAATGAAAGCCTTGATCTTGCAGCAAAACCTCCTGTTGTGGTCCTACTCGCGGGCTTACAAGGTGCAGGTAAAACAACAACGGCTGCAAAACTTGCTCGCTTCTTACAAGAACGCCAAAAGAAAAAAGTAGCGATGGTATCTGCCGACGTTTACCGTCCAGCAGCAATTAAACAGCTACAAACCGTTGCCGGTGAAGTTGGCGCGATTTTCTTTGAATCGAGTGCTGACGAAAAACCAATTACCATTGCAACGCGTGCAATTGAACAAGCCAAAATTCAGTTTGCGGATGTCTTGATCGTCGATACAGCAGGTCGTCTACACGTAGACGATGAAATGATGGACGAGATCAAAGAACTTCATGCGGCGATTAAGCCAACTGAAACTTTGTTCGTGGTTGATGCAATGACCGGTCAGGATGCGGCAAATACAGCCAAAGCCTTCAATGATGCACTGCCATTAACTGGTGTGATTCTGACTAAAACTGATGGTGATGCACGTGGTGGTGCGGCGCTTTCAGTACGTGCAATCACAGGTAAGCCAATCAAATTCTTAGGTATGGGCGAAAAGCTCGATGCCTTAGAGCCTTTCCATCCTGAACGTGTTGCACAACGTATTTTGGGGATGGGTGACGTACTTTCTTTGGTCGAAGAGCTTGAACGTAAAGTCGACAAAGAAAAAGCCGAAAAAATGGCGAAAAAACTGCAAAAAGGCGGCAGCTTCAACTTTGAAGATATGCTAATGCAGTTTGAGCAAATGAATAAAATGGGCGGTATGATGGGCTTCTTGGATAAGTTGCCTGGCATGAGCAATGCAGGGATTCAAGATGCGTTGGCGCAAGCGAACCCTGAAAAGCAAGTGAAAAAGATGGAAGCGATTATCCAATCGATGACCATCAAAGAGCGTCGTAATCCGGACCTGATGAACCCAAGCCGTAAAAAACGTATTGCAGCAGGCTGTGGTATGGATGTGGTTGAAGTCAATAAATTGATTAAACAACATGCGCAAATGGCGAAAATGATGAAGAAATTTGCCAATCCGTCTGGTATGGCAAAAATGATGAAATCACTCAGTGGTATGCAAAAGCAATTCGGCGGTGGTGGCGGTATGGGACCATTGTTCGGTGGCAATGATCAGAAGAAATAATCTTTTGATTGTTGTAAAAAAGGCGCTTAATGCGCCTTTTTCTATTTGTAGTCATTGCGACTGTGACAAGACAGGTACAGGAATTATTTGAATCGCGATTTATAGATGCAGCAGGGTAAAATTACAAAATACTCATATTTTTTGCTGGTAAAAAAGCACACTATTTCAGGCTGTTATTTCCCCAACTCTAATAAGAAAAATAATTGCTTATGAATATGCAGCAAAAGAAAATTTATATTATTCATGGTTATCAAGCATCCAGCAATGATCATTGGTTTCCATGGCTCAGCCAGAGCATACAACAGGCAGGGCATATTTCTAAACGTATCGTATTGCCTGAATCCAATCGACCTGAATTCCAGCATTGGCAACAGGCGCTACACATGCAAATTCGTGAGTTGGATAAAAATACCATTATTGTCGCGCATGGTTTAGGTTGTATCAGTGTGCTGCATTATCTGAATCAACATTTTAAAAATAGAGGTCAGAAAATTAAGGCGGGAATCTTTATTTCTGGATTAAAGTCCAAGCTACCCAGCCGACCTGAGTTAGATGATTTTATCGCACAGGCACGTTTGGATAGTGGTTTATTACAGACCAAAATGCCTTTGAGTTTGCAGTTGGTGTCGAGTGACGATCCTTATATTCCACCGCCATTGGCATTACAATTTGGGCATTTTATTAATGCCCAAATACATGTGGTAAAAGAAGCGGGGCATTTTATGCGTCAAGATGGATTTACCGAATTTCCGCAATTGTGGACATTACTTCAACCAATACTGGTTTCAGGATAATGTTGAATAAAAGACTGCAAGCCTTTGAGCAATAAATCTGGCTCAATATTGGGCTGATATGGTGCAAGAAACTTGGCAAATAAAGCGGCATCACCACCCGTTAAGATCAATTTTCGTGGTGATTGTTGCAACACTTTTTCAATTGCACTGACCAAGCCTAGAACAATACCGTGATGCACGGCATTAATGGTATTGCGTCCTGGTGTAAGCTCATCAAAAGCCGCATCAGGAATTTTAATGCCTTTGGTATTTTGAATCAGTGAATCGCGTTGCAAATATAGATTCGGTAAAATATAGCCACCTAAATGCTGCAAACCATCAGCAAGGTCAATGGTTAAAGCCGTGCCACAACTAATGATGCAATAATTTTGCTCGGGGTCATTTGCGACCGCTAAAACTTGCAGCCAACGATCAATTCCCAGTTGAGTGGTATCGTCATAACCGCAACTTAGACCTGCATATTCAGCATGAACTTTGGCAAAGACCACAGGAATATTGAGACTTTTTAAGATGCGTTGAATACGGTCATTATTCTTTTTGTCTTGTACCGAAGACACGCCGACATTGTGCAGTTTAAGTGCTTTAAAGTGTTGAATCAGACCTAAAAGTAAATCTGCTGGAGACTGCAAATGCATTTCTGCCGCATGCTCGATGACTTGATTGTTATCGGTAATCCAATATTTGAGCCGCGTATTGCCAATATCTAACCATAAATTCTTCATTGCATTTCTCTAAAGAGAGGTTTCTAAGCGACGTAAGCGCCCTTGATAAAATTGTTGCAAACCTTCGTTGGTTTCAATGTTCACCGCACCATCATCTTGAATACCGATAAAAATACCTGAACAGAGTCCTGAATGATGTTCAAATTCAACAGCTTGATTTTTAAATGCCGCATAGTGGTTAAAACGAACAGCAAGGTTATAACAATCATGATCAAACCAGTCACTGGCCTGTTGAATGGCCATATATAGCTCGGCAATCAGTTGAGTACGAGAAATATCGGTCAAGCCTAATTCACTTAAGGATGTGGCATGCTGATCAATGTTTTCTTTGGGAATAGGTTCAATATTGATACCGACCCCGACAATGACTTGATGTGGGGAAAGCGGTTCAACTAAAATTCCGCCCCATTTGCCTTGTGTACTATAGAGATCATTCGGCCATTTGACTTGCAGATCTAAGTTTTTAAGACTCGGCATTTGCAAAATATTTAATGCAATTTCAAGGGCAAGTCGCCCATCAATGGGTGTTCGTGTATTCAGCAATGTGCTTAAATAGATATTCCCTTCAGGTGATACCCACTGTCGTTGACGTTGTCCACGACCTTGAGTTTGCTTTGTGCTACAGACTAAAACGCTGTGTACGCCTTTGAGTGCAATTTCACGGACATCATCATTGGTTGAAGCGGTGACTGGTTTCAGTATTAATACTTCTGGGCGCTGATGAGCGTCGTCGAGGATTTTTTGCAGTTGTCGAGTCTCTAAATCCATTTAAATCTAAGCAGCAGTGGAATGTGAATCATGGAGTTAATCATATATTTATTGATTGGTGCAATGGCGGGTTTTGCTGCTGGCCTATTTGGTGTCGGTGGCGGTCTAATTATTGTACCCATTTTATATATTGTGTTCACACAGTTACATTATGATCCTTCGGTGATTATGCATTTGGCTGTTGGTACGTCTTTAGCCACAATTATTGTGACCTCGATTAGCTCTGTTTCGGCACATCACAAACGTGGTGCTGTGATGTGGGATGTATTTCGTAATTTAGCACCGGGTCTGGCTTTTGGCTCATTTTTAGGTGCGGGTATTGCGGATTATATGTCGGGTCAGGGTTTGCAATTGCTGATCGGTTTTTTTGCGATTTGGGTGGGATATGGCATGTTTAACGGTGCAAGCAAGCCTATTGATTCTTCTCGGCATTTACCGGCTAAAGGCATGCAAATGCTTGCCGGTGGCGGTATTGGTATTGCATCGGCAATTTTTGGTATTGGTGGTGGCAGTCTGACCGTGCCTTATTTAAATCGTCATGGCGTGGTGATTCAAAAAGCGGTGGCAACGTCGGCAGCAGGAGGATTGCCTATTGCAATAGCGGGTGCATTAGGCTTCATGTGGTTTGGCTCGAATGCAACTGTTGAAATACCGCATAGCATTGGTTACGTGCATGTTTATGCCTTTATTGGGATTAGCGTGATGAGTTTTATGACCGCGAAACCTGGGGCTAAAGTGGCACATAAGTTGTCGCCAGCCATGCTCAAAAGATGTTTTGCCTGTCTGTTAACTGTCGTCGGTTTATATTTTATTTACCAAGGCTTTTCCAGCTATTTTTAAGGTTGTAAATTAAAATGCTAATCTAAGAATAAAAATAGCTGGATTAAGCTGCACTAGGATGAGCTTGTTCACATCTTTTTTCTGTTGTTTTTTTTCTGTCATTCGGGATGCTGTATCACTCAGATTTTTGATCAATATACTTTTTTCGTACCATCGTCAAAAAAAATGAAGGACTCACAAATACAATTTAAGTCTATTTTTAGATAGGAATGGGCTTCTTATTCAAGTGAATGATTTAATTCTTTTAAAATTGACTGTATAGACTTAAAAATTGTCTGACAATGTCATTTTCTTTAGGGTTACAATTGAGTAAAAGAGAATATCAGTCAGTATTTATGACCGTTTTTCGATTGCATCTTATAAAAACAAGATAGGAATAGTATGCACGAACAGGGGAAGGAAAGTTTGTCCGAACAAATTGCCAAACATATTAGTGAGCAAATTATTCGTGGTGAACTGGTAGAAGGTGAACGCATCCAAGAGTTGCGAATTTCGGCTGAACTTGATGTCAGCCGTGGTTCTGTACGTGAAGCACTATTGCTATTAGAACGAACACAGCTGATTGAAATTTACCCACGTCGTGGTGCCGTTGTGTCCGAAATGTCTGCGCAACAAGTGCGTGCTTTATTTGATATGAGTGCTTTGCTTTTGGGACAAATTGTTCAGCGTATGGCCGAAGCTTGGCGCACGCATGAAGCTGAAAGAATTCAAGCCTTATTGGCGCAATTGCATGAAGAAACCCGTCAGGGGCATACTGAAAAGTTCTATGATTTAATCTTTCAGGGTTTAGCACGCCAACAAGAAATGGTCGGTAATCCCTATTTAATCAAGTTCTATCAAGAGCTACTGCCGTCCTTGCGTCGCAGCTATTTTTTAACCTTAAACATCTCTCGCCGTGAGCTACAGGAATCATTTGAATTGTTTAAGTTGGTGACTGATGCAGTTTTGATCCGAAAATCACAACAAGCTACTTTATTTATGGATGATTTTTGTCGACACTTGCGTAACCTTGTGTTGGAATCTCTAACACGGATGAAACAAATCGAACTTGCATGGGCAAGACGTTCACGACGTTAATCAGGACATTATGCGTTTAAGCAGCTTAAAACTTTCCGGCTTTAAATCTTTTGCCGATAGTACGACTTTACACTTCAAGGCGAATCGTACCGCTGTAGTTGGGCCAAATGGCTGTGGTAAATCGAATGTGATTGATGCCATTCGTTGGGTCATGGGTGAATCAAGTGCACGGCAACTGCGTGGCGGTAGCATGCAGGATGTCATTTTTACGGGTACAGCGAAACGCAAACCTGTCGGTGTGGCAAGTGTTGAACTGCGCTTTGATAATACCTATGGCAAGCTCGGTGGTACATACAACGCCTACAATGAATTGGCAGTGCGTCGTCAGGTTAACCGAGATGGCAAGTCTGAATATTTCTTAAATGGCACAAAATGCCGTCGTCGTGATATTACCGATATTTTTCTGGGTACAGGTTTAGGGCCACGTTCATATTCAATTATTGAACAAGGCATGATTAACCGTCTGGTCGATGCCAAACCTGATGAAATGCGCGTGTTTATTGAGGAAGCTGCGGGTGTTTCACGGTATCAGGCGCGTCGTCGTGAAACTTTATTGCATCTCGATCACACTACGCAAAATTTATCGCGTTTAGAAGATATTAATTCGGAACTGAAGTCGCAGCTAAAAACGCTAAAACGTCAGTCTGAAACAGCCGTGCAATACAAAGAACTTGAAACTCAGATTCGTACCATCAAAGTTGAAGTATTGTCGTTTCAATGTGAGCAAAGCAGCCGCTTGCAACAAGAATATACCTTGCAGATGAATGCCTTGGGTGAAAGCTTTAAGTTGGTTCGCTCTGAACTGAGTACTTTAGAACATGACTTAACGGCAACCAGTGAATTATTTCAACGTCTGATTCAACAGTCCACGCCTTTGCAAAACGAATGGCAACAGGCAGAGAAAAAACTGTCTGAATTGAAAATGACGCTGGAACAAAAACAGTCTTTATTGCAGCAAAATACCTCGACTTTAACTCAGTTAGAACAACAAAAATTACAAACCAAAGAACGACTACAGCTGATTGAATTGCAAATTGAAACTTTGCAAGTGCAATACGAACAGCAGAGCGAACAATTACAGCAGCAAGAACAGCAAAACCAAGATCAAAGCCAAACTGTGGGTGGTTTGAAAGCACAGCAACAACAGGTGCAACAGCAATTTGAATTGATCAAAATTCAGGTGGATAAACAACAACAGCAAAAGTTGCAAATGTTGGCGCAAAGTGAACAATTAGCCAAAAATATTTCCCGTATCGAACAGCAAAAACAAACTGTGCAGCTACAAGCAGCACAAATTCAACAGCAAAATCAGCATGATGATATTGAACAGTTCGAGCAGGAAAAAGTTCAACTTAGCCAGCAGATTGAGCAGTTAGAACAAAATATTCAAACTCAGAAGCAAACTTTAGAACTCGTACAGATACAATACGCGCAGCAAAAAAATGATGCTGCAAGTTTGAAGTCAGCGATTCAGGTGTTGCAATCGGAACAAAAAAACTTAACTCAATTGCTGATTAAAAACAGTCCAAAAGTTCAGAATGACACTGTGCAGTTGATGCAGCTATTAAAGCTGAAAGATCAAGCTAAACTGTATGCCAATTTAATTGAAAAGTTTTTGGCAAAATGGCTTTCTGCACACGTATTAGATGCGAATGCTCATTTTGCTGAAAGTATTGCCCGTCAGCTGAAAAGCAATGTTATGCAAAATCGGATTCAGTTAGCAGGTTTAGCGTGTTTAGCCGATTGGATTGAGTCACCACAGCATTCCATTTGGCAGCAGGTGGCTATCGCAGACACGCTAACTCAGGCCTTGTCTTTGCAAAGCCAGTTGAGCTTAGGACAGTCCATCTTAAGTTTGGATGGTTATCATGTCGGTGTGGATTGGGTGATTGGTTTATTTTACGATGAAGCCAGCCAAGCGGGGCAAGGGACACTTAGCCATCGCATTCGTTTAGATGAAATTGAAAGCGCACTGGCACAGCAGTTACCACAGCTTGAAGCGGCTGAACAGCAATTGCCGCAAGCCGTACAACACATTCAAACCTTGCAAAAAAACATTCAAGATCAGCAAGAGAAGTTAAAGCAACAACAAAAGGCATTGCAACAGCTCGATGTCAAAATAGCGCAGCTACAAAGTACCGTTCAGGCATTTTCAGTGCAAAAGCAACAATTGCAAAATCAGTTACAACAACTGGATGAACAATTGGAAGAAGATGCGATGCAAAAAGATGATTTGGAAATAGATTTGCATGCCTTAAATTTGAAATTGGAACAGGCTTTACCACATTATAAAACCATGCAATTTCAAGTGGAAGAACTCACCGAGCAGCTTGAAAATACTCAGCAGACTTGGCAGCAGGCACAGCAGGAATTGGAGTTGCTGCGTCGCCAGAGCGCACAAACGGGACAGCAAACTGAACTCTTGGAAAAAGATGCTTCATTCTTGAAAGCACAATATCAACAGATTATGCTGCAAATGGAGCAGGCGAAAAATTTTGTCGATCCGGTGCAATTGGAATTACCCGCACTGGAGTCACAATTTAATCAACAAGCCCAAGTGACAGAGAAATTGCAAAAGACTTGGCATGAATGGCAAGTTGAACTGAATAATCTACAAGAAAAGCAGCAGTCTTTGACCGAACAGCGTCATCAACAGCAACAACAAGATGAAAAATTACGTGGTCAATTGGAAGAAAAACGTCTGGCTTGGCAAGTGGCGAAATCTGACTTGCAGCATTATTCAGAACAATTGGCGGCTTTAAACAGTGACATCATGACAGGTTTAAGCATTGATTTGCTGGCACATCAACAACAGCTAGAAAAAGCACAACAGCGCTTTGATAAATTGGGGGCGGTGAATTTAGCTGCTTCGGAAGAATATGAAGAAGTGTCGAAGCGTTTTGCCGAACTGAGTCACCAAATTGAAGACTTGGAAAAAACGGTCGATCAATTAAAAAATGCCATGAAAAGTATTGATCAAGAAACCCGTAAATTGTTTATGACCACCTTCGATCGAGTCAATCTTGAGCTACAAGATTTGTTCCCTAAAGTATTTAATGGTGGGGAAGCGAGTTTAAGTCTTGAAGATGACTGGCAATCGGGTGTAAAACTAATGGCTCGTCCACCGGGTAAACGTAACAGTTCTTTGGCATTATTGTCTGGTGGCGAAAAAGCACTCACGGCATTGGCATTGGTGTTTGCAATCTTCCGTTTAAATCCAGCACCGTTCTGTGTTTTAGATGAAGTGGATGCACCTTTGGATGATGCCAATGTGGGAAGATTTTGTAATTTGGTAAAAGAGCTTTCTGAACAAGTACAATTCATTTACATTACTCATAATAAAGTTGCAATGACGATGGCAACCGATTTGTTAGGTGTTACCATGCCAGAACCCGGTACATCAAAATTAGTCACTGTCGATTTGGAACAGGCAAAAGAATACGGTTTAGTCGCGGAGTCATAATATGGAAGTCACAACCGTCGTTGGTATTGTTATCGCCGTTATCATTATGTTATTCGGTTTAAAAATGCTGTTTAAAAAACCTGCTGATGCAGCACCTTCATTGGATTCAGAACTGCATGTCGACTTAGATAGCCAGCAGCCTGTGATTCCTCGCCATGTACGTGATCAATTGCAAAATGCCACAGAAGAAGCGTCAAGTGCTGAACCGACTCAAGATTTAACCAGTAGCGAAGCAAAAACTGAAAATGCTGAGGTTAAAGCCGTTGAAGCCAGCAGTAATGCTGAATCAGCCGTAGATTCGCTTGAACCTGAACTGGCTAAAGCGGTCGATGTTGCAACTGAACCATCTGCTCAAGTGAAAAAAACTGAAGCAAAAGAACCCGCAGAATTTAGCCTGAATGCCAATATCGCCAAAGCTGAAATTTCAGAGTTTGAAGAAGAGAGCAGCATTTTGGATGAACACTTACATGAACAGCAACGCGTTGATGAAGAAAGTGCATTATCCACTGCCGTTGAATTCATTGCGTTAAATATTTATCCAGAGCGCCGTGTGCTTTCAGGTGAAAAAACCTTAAAAGTGCTGCTTAAATATGGTTTACGTTTTGGTGAAATGGCGTGTTTTCATCGTTATAGTCAAGATGACAGCAAATTACTCTTTTCTGTTTTACAAATTACTGATGAAGGTGCGGCAGGCTTTGATCTTGAAACTTTGTCTACTGAACAAGTCAAAGGTTTAGCATTTTTCTTAGCGTTGCCACATAGTGACGTACAAAATGCCTTTGATACCATGGACAGTATTTCGCGCTTAATTGCCCGTGAAATTGATGGCACAGTTTACGATCAAAATAATCAGGAGTTTACGCCGCAGTTGCGTGAGCAATGGCGTCATCAAGCGATTGACTATCGTTCAGGACACGCAGCAGAAGTTTAGTTTGAAACAGAAGCACTCGATTTCTATAATAGCGAGTAGATAAAATTTTTTAAGGGCGGAAAATAGACCGCCCTTTTTTATGGTGAAGAAATGACTCAAGATTCAACTATCAAAGCGCAAATGCGTCAATTGATCCAAATTTTAGCCAAGCATAATCATGCTTATTATGTAATGGATCAACCGACCATTGAAGATAGTGAATATGATCAATTGTTTCATCAACTAAAAGCGTTAGAACAGCAATATCCAGAATGTATACAAGCCGATACGCCGACCAATAAAGTGGGCGGTAAAGCGCTGCCTAAATTTGAAAGTATTACCCATGTTGTGCCAATGCTGTCATTGGGTAATGTGTTTAATCAAGAAGATTTGTTTGCATTTGCACGTCGTATTGAAGAACGCTTGCCGAATCAAAAAATTCAATATGATGTGGAATTAAAATTTGATGGCTTAGCAATTTCACTTTGGTATGAAAATGGGATATTGGTTCGTGGTGTGACCCGTGGCGATGGTGAAACGGGTGAAGACATTACTCAAAATGTTAAAACCATCCGTAACTTACCGAAAGTTCTTTCATCCGCTCAAGTTACTGTTCCTGCACTGTTAGAAGTGCGTGGTGAAGTGCTCATGCCTAAAGCGGGCTTTGAGAAGCTCAATGCGGAAAATGAAGCCAAAGGTGAAAAGACTTTTGCCAATCCACGTAATGCAGCAGCAGGCAGTTTACGTCAGTTAGACCCAGCGATTGCGGCATCTCGTCCTTTGGCCTTTTATGCCTATGGCATTGCACAATGTGAGCCAAATCATGGCTTAACGTCGATGTCAGAAAGCTTACAGTGGTTAACCAATTTTGGTTTTGCTGTCGGTGAGCGCCATTTTGTTTGCGATAGCATTCAAGAAGTCCAAGAAAAATATGAACAGATCAATGCAGAACGCCCAAACTTAAGTGTTGAAATTGATGGCATGGTGGTCAAAGTCGATGATTTAAAACAGCAACAACAGTTGGGTTTTCTAAGTCGTGAGCCACGTTGGGCAACTGCCTATAAATTTCCAGCCGTTGCCGCGTTAACCACGGTTGAAAATATTGATTGGCAAGTGGGGCGGACGGGAACTTTAACCCCTGTAGCACGTTTAAATCCAGTTGCTGTGGGCGGAGTCACCGTATCCAATGTAACACTGCACAACATTGGTGAAATCCATCGTTTAGATGTCCGCGTTGGCGATACCGTGAGCGTATACCGTAGTGGTGATGTGATTCCAAAAGTTGAAAAAGTTTGGCCTGAATTTCGTCCTGATGATACGGTAGAAGTTCATTTACCTGAAAACTGTCCAGTCTGTGAGTCGCCTGTGGTAATGCCCGAAGGTGAAGCGCTGGCACGTTGTTCGGGTGGATTATATTGTGCAGCGCAACGTATTGAGGCAATTCGTCATTTTGTTTCACGTAAAGCACTGGATATTGAAGGTTTGGGTGATCGTTGGGTGGAATCTTTATTACACCTTGACCTGTTAAAAAATGTCGCTGATATTTACAGCTTGCATGAGCATCGTGAGCAATTACTAACGATTGAAAAAATGGGCGAGAAGTCTGTTCAAAACCTATTTGATGCAATTGAAAATAGTAAAAAAACCACCCTTGCGGCTTTTATTTATGCTTTGGGTATTCGCGGTGTAGGTGAAACCACCGCACGCATGTTAGCCAACACGTTTCAAACTTTGGAAGCATTACAAAATGCTGATATTGAAACATTAAAGAAAACGCCTGATGTGGGTGATATTACCGCAGAATGGATTATTGATTTTTTCCAAGCACCGCATAATTTGGAAGTGGTGCAGCGTTTACTTGAAGCCGGTATACACTGGGATGCGCCAATTGCACCAACACGTCAGCCGTTAAACGGCGAAAGTTGGGTCATTACAGGCACACTCAGCCAAATGGGGCGTGATGAAGCAACACAAATGCTACAAGCTTTAGGGGCACGGGTAAGCGGCAGTATTTCTAGTAAAACCAAATGTTTGGTTGCTGGTGAAAAGGCAGGTTCAAAACTTGAAAAAGCTGAAAAACTAGGTGTACAAGTGATGAATGAGCAAGAATTTATTGCCTTAATGGCAGACTATGGGCAAATTTAAGTTGTATTGAAGCTAAAAAAAGCCACCGATTTGGTGGCTTTTTTTAGCTTAAAGGTATTTTTTCACGACACCATCATCGAGCAGTTGTTGAAAATGCTCAATCAAACTGGTTTCAATATTATAGTATTCAATGCCAAATTCTTGCTTGCTTTTATCGGCATTGAAGTAAATCGGATAGCCCATATTCAGCTCGACAAAGTCTTTAGAAAACCCGACCAATGGACCAAAAATTTTAAAGGCAGCTTTAGGTAAATGATTACGAGGGAACGGGAATTTATGACCAAAGTTTTGACGTAAAATTTTCCCCATTTCCAATAAACTGAGTGTGCCACCGCTAATAATATAGCGACCTTGAGCATCGGCTTTAAATGCGGCATGGATATGCGCATCGGCAACATCACGCACATCGACAATACCATTCCACATTGGTGGTACGCCTAAAAGCGTCATCCCATTGGTAAATTGTTGCAAGACTTCGACACTACCCGATTGTGTATTGGGCGTTAGAGACGGGCCAAGAACCAAAGCAGGGTTAATACAGATTAAATCCCAACGGTTTTGTGCCTGTTGCATGTCCCAAGCTTTACGCTCTGCCATGACTTTAGAATATGGATAAGGTTGATGGGTTTCAGAACTGCTGGTATTCCAATGTGACTCATCAAAGGCATTATTTTCGGTTTTTAGAATATCGATTGCATCGCCGTAGGTAGAGGCAATACTTGAAGTTACGACCACACGTTTCACGGACTCAGTTTTATTGACACTGTTAAGTACATTTTCTGTACCCAAAACAGCAGGTTCAATAATGTCTTTTACCGCATCTTTGAAATTGGTAACGACAAAAGGCGAAGCCATATGTAGCACGATTTCACAGCCTTGCATTGCTTCATCAAAAGAATTTTCTTCCAGTAAATTGGCTTTAAAGAGTTTAAGCGTGCCCGTACTTTGCGCTGCAATTTTTTCCAAATGGGCAAAACCCGATTTTTTATTGAGATCACGGACGGTGGCATGCACCTGATGACCTTGTTGGAGCAGTTTTTGAATGACCCAACTGGCGATATAACCAGTTGCACCAGTCACTAGAATTGGAGCTGTGTTTTGAGGAAGTGTCATTTTTAAGCCGTTATTGTTTTCAAGTCTATGCGCATGATAGTCAGAAAAAAGTGGCTTGTCTTGGGTTAAAGGTGAAACTTGCTAGTCAAAAAAGATAAATTTTCCTAGATCGTGATTGGTTACAAAAAATTATACTTTTAAATTAAGCAAAAAATGATTCACATTTGAGCCATAAAAACTGCAACAGCTTGTTTTCTAAATAGGAATTTGATGATTTTAAGTGTAAATGCGTATGTTTCTCATTTTTATTTTATAAAAATCATAAACTTACATAATTTTTACTTTGCATTGAGGGGGAGTTTTGCCCATAATATTAAAAAAGAGTATGGAGTATTTGAAATGCGTGGCAATCCAGAAGTCGTAGACTATCTAAATATGTTGATCGGTGGCGAACTGGCTGCTCGTGATCAATATCTTATTCATTCTCGTATGTATGAAGATTGGGGTTTAACTAAAATTTTTGAACGTATCGATCATGAAATGCAAGAGGAAGCAGCGCATGCTGATTCGATTATTCGCCGTGTCTTATTTTTAGAAGGCACACCGAATATGAATCGTGATGATATTGAAACAGGTGAAGATGTAGTGAGCTGCTTAAAAGCAGATTTAAAACTTGAATATCATGTCCGAGATAAACTGGCGCAAGGTGTGAAACTTTGCGAAGAAAAGGGTGATTATATTACTCGCGATATGCTGCGTCAGCAAATGTCGGATACTGAAGAAGATCATACTTATTGGTTAGAAAAACAAATTCGTTTGATTGAATTGATTGGTTTACAAAACTATATTCAATCACAAATGTAAGATTTTAGTTTTACATAAAAAAGCTCAGTGTTTACTGGGCTTTTTTATTGCTGCTATGAATGGTTACAAGCTTGATTTAAGTGCTGAGTTGTCTAATCCATGACGTTGAATCTATTTGTCATTTGGGATGAGCTGGGTTGAAATTATTTTTTAGAAAATTTTTGAATATCTGCTAAAACCTGAGCGGCATGGGACTGGGTATTTACACTGTTGTAGTGATAAACAATGGTTCCTTTGGGGTCAATTAAAAAACTTTCTCGTTTTGCTATTTTAGTCACACCTAAATTTCGCACAATCCCAAATTGATTGGCCAGTTGGTGATTGTTGTCTGCCAGAATAGGAAAAGGTAAGCCTAATTTTTCAGAAAATTTTTGATGAGATTGCACATCATCTAAGCTGACTCCAAGAACAACGGCATTACTTTTTAAAAATTGTGGATATAGTGCTTTAAATTGATTGGCTTCTTGAGTACAGCCGGGTGAATTATCTTTTGGGTAAAAATAAAGCACTACCCATTTACCTTTATATTGGCTCAATTCATGCCATTTTTTATTTTGATCTTGTAACTTAAACATCGGTGCAGGTTTGCCAACCCATTGCTTTTGTTGAGTATCAGTTTTGGTAAAAATAGAGTTTTCCGCATGGCTTAAAGTGGAAAATCCAACGGATGTGCTGATACAAACCAAGCCAATGCCAAAGAATTTTGTATAGTTCATATCGTTTACTTTTTATTGGAAGTGAACTCAGTTTAGCAGAGTTTAGAATGGCACAGTGCTGGAAATTGCTCAGGTTTTTTGCATACAGCAGGTATGTTATAAAGATGAATCAAAATTATAAAATAAGAGCAATATATGGATGTTGGTGCGGTATTAATCAAATTAAAGCCTGATACTTTGGATCATGCTGAAGCATGGAAAAAAGAACTGAATGAGCGTAAAGATGAAGCGATAGAAACACTTCGGGCAGAAGGTGTGCATGTGGAATCGTGGTTTCACTTGGAATTAGAGGGTCAAGATTATTTGTTAGCCTATATGCGGGCGGATGATATTGCACAAGCTCAGCAAATCGGTAGAAATAGTCATTTCCCGATTGATCAGGTACATAAACAATTTAAAAATAATTGGGCCAAGGTTTTTCCAGCAAAGTTATTGCTAGATTTGGAAAATAATGCTTAGTTTATATTTTTTAATTTGGGGCTAATTGTGAAACAACGTATTTTACTGATTACAGGCTGGGGCGGGGGCACAAATCTCCTGCATTCATTACAACTGGCTTTGCAACAACAGGGTCATGAAGTTGAGCTGATCAATATCTTTAATGCTTTTGATCAAGATGTTTTGCAACACAAGGCTGAATGGGCGCGTCAATTTGATGTGATTATCGGTTGGTCTTTAGGTGGGCAGCTTGCCAGTCTTTTGGTGGATGAAATTGAACAACACTATGCTGAACAAAAGATTTTAATCACTCTGGCATCCAACCCTTGTTTTGTCGCCAATGACACATGGCAAACGGCTATGCCACCACAGACCTTTCAAGTGTTTAAACAATCCTTTGAACAGGATGTGGTTGCGACACTGAAAAAATTCGGCTATATGGTTTGTCAGGGGGTAGAAAGTAGCAAAAAAGACTTCATCACCTTACAAAGTTTAATTCAGCCACAACAGTTTGATCTGCTTAAACAGGGTTTGGAATTGCTGGAAAATTTAAATATTGTCGATATATTAAAAAATTATCAGGGCAAGCAATATCATATTTTTGCAGAGCAGGATGTTTTAGTTGATTGCAAAGTTGTTCAAAATTTCCAACAATTCGACGCAAAATTTTTGCAGGTAGAGCTTATTCAAGGTTCACATGGTTGTCCTGTCTTTAAAGCTGAACTCATAACTGACAAAATCTGCCAATATTTACAGAAAATTAATTAAACATGCTGATAAGTGGCAAATATCGCAATTTATTTTTTATCTGTGCGGGTTTAAGATCGACAAAATAGATTTTTGCTGTAGCTGTGGAGTTAAGGATGACTGAATTAAATGATCTGCAATTTGATCTTGAACACATCTGGCATCCCTATACCTCCATGACCAAGCCTTTACCGACCTTTAAGGTAAAGCAAGCTCAGGGTGCAATTATTGAATTAGATGATGGTCGTCAATTGATTGATGGAATGTCGTCTTGGTGGTGTGCCATTCACGGTTATAACCACCCAGAATTGAATCAGGCAGTAACCGATCAATTACAAAAGATGTCGCATATCATGTTTGGTGGTTTCACCCATGAACCTGCCATTGAATTGGGTAAACTTTTACTACAAATTACCCCGCCTAGTTTAGATAAAATTTTCTATGCTGATTCAGGCTCTGTGGCGGTAGAGGTGGCCTTGAAAATGGCGGTACAGTATTGGTCATCGCAAGGGAAAAAAGAAAAGACCAACTTTGTCACACCCCGTTCGGGCTACCACGGGGATACATGGAATGCCATGTCAGTCTGCGACCCTGTGACAGGCATGCACCAGATCTTTGGCTCAAGTTTACCGAATCGTATTTTTGTGCCTGCACCACAAATCGGTTTTTATGATGAGTGGGATCAGGCCGATATTGCTGAACTGGAACAGACTTTGGCTAAACAACATCAAAGCATTGCCGGACTCATTTTAGAGCCGATAGTGCAAGGTGCAGGAGGCATGCGTTTTTACCATCCTGAATATTTGCGTCAGGCCAAATTACTCTGTGAAAAATACAATATCTTGTTGATTTTTGATGAAATTGCTACAGGTTTTGGGCGCACAGGTAAAATGTTTGCATGGGAACATGCCCAAGTTGAACCAGACATTATGTGTATTGGTAAGGGCTTAACGGGCGGTTATATGACGTTGTCTGCCACCTTAACCAGCAAAAAAGTCGCGGAAACTATTAGTCAGGGTGAAGCAGGCGTGTTTATGCATGGCCCCACTTTTATGGCCAATCCTTTGGCATGTGCTGTAGCAGTCAAAAGTACCCAAGTGTTATTGGCGCAAGATTGGCAAGCCAATATTCAGCGCATCAAACAACAATTATCCACGCATTTACAGCCATTGTCGCAGCTTGAATATGTGCAGGATGTGCGTATTTTGGGGGCAATTGGCGTAGTGGAACTGACGTTTAATGTCGATATGAAAACCTTACAACAAGAATTCGTGCGTCGTGGCATTTGGATACGTCCATTCGGAAAATTGGTCTATGTGATGCCGCCGTACATCATCACGGAAAATGAACTGAGAACTTTATTGCAACAATTGGTCGAAGTGGTTGAACAGATGGAGTATTCGGCATGAGTCAACTTGAACAACATCTGGATCATTATTCAGCGCAACTTGAGCAATTAAAACAACAAGGTAATTTACGTCAATTTACTTCGAATATTCAGCACGGTCGCACGATCCAAATTAATGGTCAAAGCATGCTGAATCTTAGCTCGAATGATTATTTGGGTTTAGCTTCGGATCTTCATTTACGTGAACAATTTTTCGATCAAACACCGAATGATTTACGTATCATGAGTTCATCATCCTCTCGTTTATTGACAGGAAATTTTCCTGCATATGAACAGCTTGAAGCAAATTTAAGTCAGGCATTTTATGGACGATCGGCGCTGTTATTTAACAGTGGTTATCACATGAATATTGGCATTTTACCTGCACTGAGTGATGTAAAAACCTTAATTCTTGCAGATAAACTCATTCATGCCAGCATGATTGATGGCATCCGTTTGTCGTCGGCTAAATATGTGCGTTATCGTCATAATGACTTGAATCATTTGAGTCAACTTCTACAAAAATATCATGCCGATGAAAGCTTTGATCGCATTATTGTGGTGACTGAATCCATCTTTAGTATGGATGGCGATGAAACTGATTTAGCTGAATTGGTACGGATTAAACAGCAATTTAGCAAAGTGATGCTCTATGTCGATGAAGCACATGCGATCGGTATCCGTGGCGAGCAAGGTTTGGGCTGTGCGCAACAATATGGCGTGATCAATGAGATTGATTTTTTGGTTGGTACTTTTGGTAAAGCTTTAGCTTCCGTCGGTGGCTATTTGATTTGTCATGCCATTATTCGTGATTATTTGATTAATAGCATGCGACCCCTTATTTTTAGTACGGCACAACCACCCATTTGTATGGCGTGGACAAATTTTATTTTCCAAAAAGTTTTAGAATTGAATCAGCAGCGTCAGCATTTACAACAGATCAGTCAGTATTTACAACAAGCGGTACAAGCTAAAGGTTTTGATTGCCCATCGACCTCACATATTGTGCCTGTCATTATGGGTGAGTCACAAAAAACGGTGAATAAAGCCAAAGCCTTACAACAGCAAGGTTTCTATGTTATGCCTGTACGCCCACCGACGGTGCCGCAGCATGGTTCACGGTTGCGAATTTGCTTAACTTCGCAGCTGAATCAGGCTGATTTGGATCAGTTGGTTGCGTTGTTGTGAGTACTTTGCTGTGAGTGATGTATTGTGAAAAACCTCAATATTGATAAAGCCCAAGTCGCTCAGCGTTTTGAAAAGGCGGGACAAAGCTATACGCAGCATGCCGTGGTGCAAAAGCAGATTTGTCGGCATCTTATTCAATTGATGCAGAATGACTTGCCAAAAACAAAGATTGATCGTGTCTTTGAGATTGGTTGTGGTTCGGGTAATTTAAGTCATTTGTTGATGCAGAATTTTCAGTTCAATCAATTGATCTTGAATGATTTATATCCTGAAGTTCAGCAGCATTTTTCTGAATCCAAACCACTGCAATGGTTGATTGGTGACATTGAACAGCTGCAATTTCCCCAAGATTTAGAGGTGATTGTTTCCAGTTCTGCGTTGCAATGGATATTTGATTTGGATGCGATTTTTAACCAATGTGCAGAGGCTTTAATTGGTGAAGGTTATTTATGTTTTTCGACCTTTGGACAGCAAAATCTGAAAGAGATTAAAGCACTAACGGGGCAAGGTTTGGACTATCTTGATCTTGCAACGATTCAGGAAAAATTGATTGCTCAGGGCTTTGATATTATTCATTTATCTGAAAATATCGAAACTTTAGCTTTTGAACATCCCAAACAAGTGTTACAGCATTTAAAAGCCACGGGTGTCACGGCAACCGCATCCAAGCATCGTTGGAGCAAACAGTCGTTACAACAGTTTTATTTAGATTATCAACAATTTTCAAATATGGATCAGTCAGGTCAAGCAAGCTATTGCCTGAGCTATCATCCTATTTATTGTATTGCACGGAGAAAGCCATGAGCGCACCTGTATATTTTATCAGTGGTATTGATACAGGCATTGGCAAGACCTACACGACGGGTTATTTGGCAAAATTATGGAACGAGCAGGGGCAAAGAACCATTACCCAAAAGTTAATTCAAACGGGTAATACCGATATTTCTGAAGATATTGAACAGCACCGTGAAATTATGGGCATGGGTTGGTTTCCTGAAGATCAAAGCAAACTGACCATGCCTGAGATTTTTACTTATCCTGCATCGCCCCATTTAGCCACGCAGATTGATGGTCGTGAAATTGATTTTCAAAAAATTGCCGATGCAACCCAACAGCTGGCTGAAAAATATGATCTGGTGTTGCTTGAAGGTGCCGGTGGTTTGATGGTGCCTTTAACCACAGACCTACTGACCATTGATTATATTGCGGAGAAAAAATTCCCTGTGATTTTGGTCAGTTCAGGGCGTTTAGGCAGTATTAATCATACGCTTTTAAGTTTGGAAGCTTTAAAAATCCGTGGTTTAGAACTGTATGCTTTGGCTTATAATTTAAATGATGAATCGCAAGATGCGCTGATTTCTCAAGATACCGCAGCCTATTTAAAGGCGTATTTGGCGCAGCATTTTCCAAAAGCACTGTGGATTGATATTCCAGTCCTTTAAAAATTTTCTTCTTTTTTGAGCTAAAAAAGCGGAAAGGATAAAAAAGCCACTCATTTGAGTGGCTTTTATTTAAAGCAATTTAAGTATTAAAACTTCTTAAAGCCTTTATTGATACCAAAAGGTTTACGTGGAGCAAATTTGTTTTCACCACGGTTTTGGTTATCCATAGTGTTGCCGTTACGATCATTGTTAAAACGATTGCCACGGTTGTCGTTACGTTGTTCTGAACGGTCAGTGCGCTGCTCTGAACGATCATTTCGGCTGTTAAAGCGGTTATCGCTATTGCCTTCTGTACGAACAGAACGATTATTGAAACGGTTGTCACTACGGTTATCAGGACGCGCATTTTCAGTGCCAGTTTGGCGGTGGTCACGACGCTGTTCAGGTTGCTGTACGTCACCTTCGCTATCGCGGCGTTGTTGGCGTAAGTAGCCACCACGACGTGCAGCCAGTGGTTTGTCTTGCATACGTTCGTTACGGCGTTTTGCCATACCGAAAAGACCCGTACCTTGACGTGGTTTTAACTCAACAGATTTGGTGAGATTATCGATATCGTTTTTATCCAGTTCCATCCAACGACCCGTACGAAGTTCGCGAGGAAGAATTACTGTGCCGTAACGAGTACGAAGCAAACGACTGACTTTTAAACCTTGAGATTCGAAAATACGACGAACTTCGCGGTTACGACCTTCTTTAACCACCACTTGATACCAACGGTTAATCCCTTCACCGCCAATTTCAGAGAATGACTCAAACTTAGCTGGACCATCATCCAGAACAACGCCTTCAGTCATGTTCTTTTTGAGTTGAGGTGTGACTTCACCCATCACACGTACAGCATATTCACGTTCAATTTCATTTGATGGGTGCATCAAACGATTCGCCAATTCACCATCATTTGTGAAAAGTAAAAGACCGGTCGAGTTAATATCGAGACGACCGACCATCACCCAGCGATCACCAGGAATAGATGGAAGTTGTTCGAATACAGTCGGACGAGACTCAGGGTCATTGCGCGAACAAATTTCACCTTCTGGTTTGTAGTAAATTAGCACACGACGACGAATTTCGTCTTCAATTTGGAATTGGACTTTACGACCATCGATGCGAAGCTCATCAGTTGGTTCAATGCGTTCACCGACTTGGGCAACACGTCCGTTGATACTGACACGACCTGCGGCAATGACTTCTTCCATATAACGGCGAGAACCCAAACCAACACGTGCAAGCACCTTTTGTAATTTTTCACTCATGACAGCATAACCTTAGAAATTATCATCAACAGTTCACCTATTTATGACTTCGGTGCGTGAGCATCGAGAACCATAAAAGCTTCCTTGGCATCCTGTAGGGGAGGCAGCTGACCTAAAGATGCTAGGCCAAATGCATTTAAAAATTGTGGCGTTGTAACTAACAACGCAGGTCTTCCCGGGAGCTCTCTGAAACCAGATTCTTTAATCCAGTTCCAATCAAACAATGATCTTAATATTTGACTATTGTTTGAAACTCCACGAATTTGTTCAATATCTGCTCGGGTTACAGGTTGATGATAAGCAATCACAGCCATGGTTTCGAGCATTGTTGGCGATAAGCGAGTTGGTCGCTCTGGCCAAACTTGAGTAATGATATTGCGATATTTGGCACGAACCTGAAAACGGAAACCTTCAGCGGTTTCAATAAGTTCGATCGATCTGCCATGTTGTAGCATAGCCAGTTGTTGTAAGAGTTGACGCAATTCTGCTTTGCTATATTGATTTTGTAATGCTTCTTTTAAGCGTGCCAGCGAAACAGCGGCTTCACTGGCAAAAATAATCGCTTCGAGTTGCATTAAAATTTCATGTTGATTGTCAGCAACAGACAGCGGTGCAGTTTGATGATCAGTCATGCTCGCACTCCTTGAATTGCCAAAGGGGCTTCAATACCTGTTGCAATAATATTAACTTTTTGTTGTCGTGTCAGTTCAAGAATTGCCATAAACGTCACGACCATGCCCATACGGCCTTGGCTTGGTTTGAGTAAAGCATCAAAATGTAAAATTTCACCAGAGCGTAATTTATATTCAATAAAAGCGATGCGTTCTTCTAGCAGTACAGGTTCTTGTTGAATTTGATGAATGATTGGTTCTGGTCGATTAAACACACAAAATAAGGCATCACGTAATAGATCGGAGTTATAGCCTTCGTTATTTTGTACCATTTGACCAAGACTTACATGGGCTGGGAACGTATCACGTTCTAGAATTGGCAGTTGACCCAGACGTTCAGCTGCTTGTTTAACCCGTAAATAGGTCTCAAGGCGGTCAATCAGTTGTTGTTTTGGATCTTTTTCAATCGTAATAGATGACGTTGCTTTAGGGAGTAAAAGCCGAGATTTTAGATCGGCCAATAATGCTGCCATCACCATATAGTCCGCAGTCAGTTCAATATTGAGTGACTTCATTGCATCCATATAAGACAAATATTGTGCTGCAATGGGAGCAATATCAAGTTGTAATAGGTCGAAACCGCTTTTTTGAATGAGATAAATTAAAAAGTCGAGTGGTCCTTCGAAATGTTCTAAAAGAATTTCAAATGCAGCTGGAGGAATGTATAAATCCTCAGGAATCGATTCTTGCCACTCATCCAGAACACGGATGTGTGAAGTTTGCTCCATAGGATCATGGATGGGTTGATTCATTACAGTTATAGGCCACGCGAATTTTCAAAGGCATGAAGATGCTATTTCGGATCAGCTTTCAGGATGGATAAGTATGATGAGAAAAAGCACAGAATTAATTTGCGTAGTCTAAAGGAAAACACGCTTCAAATAAATTACCAAATCAAACAAAAGACAAAAAAACCTGAAAATAAATAGGGAATATTTATTGAAATGACAATCACCAATACGATGTCATTGTTAGATATGTGTTTTTTACTGGCGTAAACGAATTTTTTTGCGCAATATAAAATTAAGAAAATAGGTTGTGATTACATGTGAAAAATTATCAATCAGAATAAATTCAAAAAAGAAATTTATCAGACTCAACAAATGCTTACGGAATGTCCGAATTTTAATGAGGTTGCCTCAACAAAAGAAAGTCTGATCAAAGATGCACCTGAAAACGGACCAGTCTCTAAGAAAACCTTAGAGCTTAATGAAAAACTGGAAAATGGTGGTTAATTTAAGCAGGATTCAAGTACATAAAATAAAGCGCTTATTCAAAAGCGCTTACATCACCAACACCGCGACGAATTACTTCAGGATGATCACCAGATAAATCAATAATACTGGTGGTGTTTAGAATACCTAAACCTCCATCAATAAACACATCAACACGGTTACTCAATGCCATTTCAATATCATAAGGATCATCTAAAGGGTCTTCATGATTGGGAAGGATAAGTGTACTGGTTAAAAGCGGTTCACCTAGTTCTTTTAATAACATCTGGCAAATCGGATTGCTTGGAATACGCAGACCAATGGTTTTCTTTTTAGGATGCATTAAGCGGCGTGGAACTTCACTGGTTGCAGGTAAAATAAAGGTGGTGATAGCAGGGGTATTGTTTTTCAGTAAACGATACATCGCATTATCCACTTTTGCATAAGTGGCAATATCGGATAAATCAGCACAAAGAATCGCATATTGGTGTTTTGGACCTAAACCACGAATTTGAGAAATACGCTCCATGGCATTTTTGTTACCAATTTGGCAACCAATGGCATAAGCAGCATCAGTGGGGTAAACCACGACATCGCCGGCACGAATACGTTCTACCGCTTGGCTGATCAAACGTGGTTGAGGATTATCAGGATGTACTCTTAAATGCAGCATATTTATTTTCCCCCGACTTGTTTCTAGACATTATCTGTTGAATTTACAAAGTCTTGCAATCAAGCTTTGATGGGTTTGTGTAATTTAGTCTAACATTTTTCTTTGAAACTCATCACTTTGTAATGTTTTGCCACTTCGCGTATAGGTGCAGATGCAGTCAATAAAGTGTGCTGCATCACGTGGCAATTTAGCTTCACCAGTAAAATATTGTTGCAGCTGAGCATAAACATGATCTTTAAATGTTGCGCCATCGCCACCATCGCCCGTTAAATTATCTAAAGACACCCGAAATTTACGTCCAAATGCCTTTGAAAATAACCATTCAATTGCTTGCGGTTTAATTTCGACCTGTTCAAATAAGGCTTGTTGTTCAGCTGTTCGACCATCGGGAGCATACCAATATCCGAGGTCAGGCAATAAGCGTCTTTGCTCGCCTGCAATGCTCCAATGGCTGATTTCATGCAATGCACTATTAAAGAAACCGTGGGCAAATTCAATTCGCGCAGCTTCAGTTTCAGTTGCAGGGAAATATTCTGGTTCAAAATCTCCACGTACAAGCGTCACATTTAGGTGGGAAAACCAATGATTAAAGTGTAAGATAAGCCAATCGACCTGTTGAACTTCTGTATGTAAATTCACCCACTGTAAACGTTGCGCAGGGATTGAATTTTCAGCAAAAGCTGAAGTTGAACGCGTGTTGAACTGTAATGAAGTTGTGACTTCAGGTTGCGGCTGCAACTGATGCATGACTTGTATTACCCAAATGATCTGTCTAAATAAGTACAAAATTGTATCTTAATCTTTGACAGAGTACCCATGAATTTGTAGAATTGCCGCCTTAATTATGTCAGCAAATACCTTTCCGGCACAGATTGAGCCGTTTAAATGGGCCGAACAAGGCTTTACATGGTCAGGAACACTGCCATTGTCTCGCTTTGCTCGTATAGCCCGTGAAGCTGTTGGATCAATTGATGATCAATTGATTAACATAGACTGTAAGCTATCAATGGATGCGTATCATCGTATTGTATGGCTAGATGGTCACGTTGAAACGAACGTTCCAATGGAATGCCAGCGCTGTTTAGGCACGGTAAACATTGAACTCGTTTCAGATTTTCATCTAGCTCTAGTGGATGATGAGTCACTGATAGAGCGCTTGGATGAGGATGCTGATTTCATCGTCTTAGGTGAAAGTGAAGCAACGACGAAAGGTAGCTATGATGCGCCTGCGACGGCTGATTTACTGTCTCTGATAGAAGATGAATTGTTATTGTTGATGCCTTTGTCTGCTAAGCATGACGCTTGTGAACATAAGCACCAACCTGCCGTTGAAGAACTTGTTGAAGAAAAGCGGGATAATCCGTTTGATGTTTTGGCAAGTTTGAAGGGTAAACTTAACTAATTTTTGTGTTATACTCTTCCGTATAAGACAACTGAATTTGTTCTGATCCATATTTTTCGATTTGTAAGGAGCCATCATGGCCGTTCAGCAAAACCGTAAAAGTCGCTCTCGCCGTGACATGCGCCGTTCACATGACGCTTTAACCGAGAATGCATTAACTGTAGACCAAGCTACTGGCGAGATTCACCGTCGTCACCATGTATCTAAAGATGGTATCTACCGTGGTCGTCAATTATTCGCTAAAGCATCTGCTGAATAATTGTCGAAGCATTAAGCTTAAAGCTTAGTCGAAAAAAGGGGAGCGTAAAGCTCCCTTTTTTTGTTGTCAAATTTTTATCGCTGCTGTTTTTGTTGTATTTGGCAATTACATCGACCTAAATTAAGTGTTAAATTTTCGCTCCATAAACGAGAGCAAAGACAAGAAAGGACTTTTTTATGTCTGCGAAACAACTTGATCAAGTCGCTCAGGCAACAAAAACAGCTTTTGTATTTCCCGGTCAGGGTTCACAAAAGGTTGGCATGTTGGCTGAATTGGCAGAACAATTTGCCAGTGTTGAAGCAACATTTGCAGAAGCCTCTAAAGCGGTTGGATTCGATTTGTGGCACATTGCACAATCTGGTGAAGGTTTAGACCAAACTGAATTTACCCAACCGGTATTGTTAACTGCCAGCATTGCTTTGTGGCGTGTATGGCTAGAACTTGGTGGTGTTGCACCAAAGTATTTGGCGGGACACTCACTTGGTGAATACAGTGCGTTGGTTGCAGCAGGAAGCCTAAGCTTAGGCGATGCAGTCAAGTTGGTAAACTTGCGTGGCAAGTTAATGCAAAGTGCTGTACCTCAAGGTAAGGGCGCAATGGCGGCCATCTTAGGTTTAGATGATGCGCAAGTTGTTGCTTTATGCCAACAAGTTTCGAGTCAAGCTGAAGGTTCAGTTGAAGCGGCTAACTACAATGCTCAGGGTCAAGTGGTGATTGCTGGTGAAAAAGCAGCAGTTGAAGCAGTCATGGCTTTAGCCAAAGAAAACAGTGGCAAAGCGATTGCACTCCCAGTTTCTGTTCCATCGCATTGTTCATTGATGAAGCCTGCTGCAGAACAGTTCGCAGAAGCTTTGGAACAAACTGCCATTGAGCTGCCTAGCATACCTGTAATACAAAATGTGGGCGCGGAAATTGCTACAGATGTAGCACAAGTCCGCCAAGCACTTACAGCTCAGTTATATGAGTCTGTACAGTGGACCAAAACAATGCAGTTTATTCAGGATCAAGGGATCCAATATGTTGCAGAGTGTGGTCCAGGCAATGTTTTGGCAAACTTGGCAAAACGTCTACCTAATATTGAAAAAGCATTTCCACTCGATAGTAAATCACGCTTGGAAGATGCACTAAATGCCATTTTAGTGGCTGAAGGAAAAATTGCATGACACAGGAACGCAAAATTGCACTCGTGACAGGTGCAAGTCGAGGGATTGGTGCTGCCATCGCTCAGCAACTTATTCAAGACGGTTATTTTGTTGTGGGTACTGCGACATCTGAGTCAGGTGCAGAAAAACTTGCTGCAAGCTTCGGTGAACACGGTGCAGGTAAAGTGCTCGATGTTCGTGATGGTGCTGCCATTGATGCGCTTGTAACTGACATTGAACAAAACTATGGCCCTGTGTTGGTTTTGGTGAACAATGCTGGGATTACCAAAGATAATTTGTTACTTCGTATGTCAGAAGATGACTGGGATGACATTTTAAATATCCATTTAAAAGCAGTTTACCGTTTGTCGAAACGCGTTTTAAAAGGCATGACCAAAGCGCGTTTTGGACGAATTATTAATATTAGTTCTGTGGTTGCGCATTTTGCCAACCCAGGTCAGGCCAACTATTCAGCAGCGAAAGCTGGTATTGAAGCATTTAGCCGTAGCCTTGCAAAAGAAATGGGCAGCCGTCAAATCACTGTAAACTCAGTGGCGCCTGGTTTTATTGCAACAGAAATGACTGAGCAATTAAGCGAAGATATCCGTAAAAAAATGAGCGATCAAGTGGCTTTGAACCGTTTAGGTGATCCACAAGATATTGCCAATGCGGTGAGCTTCTTGGCATCAGACAAAGCAAATTACATTACTGGTACGGTAATGCATGTAAATGGTGGTCTATACATGAGCTAATTGGCTGATGGATAAACTTTCAAAATTTTAAAGATTCAATTAAACTAACGGCATTAAAAACGCCACAAGCAATGAGGAGAATTCCTGTGAGCGATATCGAACTACGTATCAAACAAGCGGTTGCAGAACAACTTGGTCTTAAAGCTGAAGAGATTAAAAACGAAGCATCTTTTATGGATGACTTAGGTGCTGACTCTTTAGACTTAGTTGAGCTTGTTATGTCTTTCGAAAATGATTTTGACATCACTATCCCTGATGAAGATTCTAACGAAATCACAACTGTTCAATCTGCAATTGACTATGTTTCTAAGAAACTAGGTTAATTGTTGTTTCAGCCTAGCTGAAAATGAAAGCCACCTTTTAGGTGGCTTTTTTAATGGAAAATTAAAATGGTTGTTAGGCAAATTTGATTAGCTACGGTTCGGTTTGATTCGCCAGAGCTGACTTTTGCATAAAAATTTTAAAAAATAGCAGACGATTTATTCAGCAGGATAAATCGCAATTGTGGCTACGGAAAAAGATAAAGGATCTTTTGATGTTGTAATTAGGCTGTTGCTAAAAGAATGCAGTACTAAAATGCAGCAAGAGGTGATTTTAATTATATTACTAGAACCATTTATATAAGAAATTGCCAATAAATGAGGTCATATTAAAGTTTGAGATTGAGCTGGACATGGTTGGAATAGACTCTAATTCAAATGGCTTTTGGGTAGATTTTGAGGTCATCTTGCCGCATTTTGATGCTTAAGTTTTTATATTTAATTTGGTTTATCTATTTTTATATCTGATGAAAAGCATAGATAAGCTCTTTTAAGTCAGCTTTTATTCTACTCAATCAGTTCTATTCTTCTGAATATGATAGTTTGCGCATGACTATTCCTAGAGCAGGCTATGTACATAACATCAATTGTCATGCACTCATTTTTAGGCACAAATTTTGCTGTTGATCATTCAATCTATTTTAATGAATGGTAAAAATGACTTATCAAATTAATCGTTGTACAAAAAATTTCAATGCTGATTTTTTGATTTTAGCTTCAGGCTTGGGCGGTCATGCCAGTTTTTGGCAGCCTCAGATTGCAGCACTTACCCAGTATTTCCATGTTTTAAGTTATGACCAAGAAGGTTGCTATGCCGATTCCATGGTTTTGCCAGAACAATATTCAATGACTGATTTAGCCAAGCAATTGGTGCAAATTTTAGCGCAAGAAAAAATTCAGCATTTTCATTTTATTGGGCATGCGATTGGGGGATTTATTGGCGCAGAATTGGCTGTTTTGCTCAGGTCATCTGAAAATACATGCTTAAGTTTAACCTGTATTAATGCATGGAATGAGTTAGATCCGCATACAAGAAAATGCTTTGAAGCTCGAATTCATTTATTAAAATCGGCAGGTTCAGAGGCTTATGTCAGAGCACAGGGATTGTTTCTGTATCCGCCTGCATGGATTTCAAAAAATCATCAACATTTAAATACAGTAGAAAATATTCAACTGGAAGATTTTCCACCGATTCAAAATGTTCTTAGGCGCATTGATGCTGCACAAAAATTTAGGATCAATGAACAGCACATACAGGCATTGCAGCATAGTCAACTTCATTTCATTGCAAATCAGGATGACTTTTTGGTGCCTGTACAAAAATCTAGTGATTTACAGCAACAGTTTGGGCATGGGCAACTGACGATTCTTGAAACAGGAGCACATGCTTCAACAGTGACTAGAGCAGAACTATTGAATAAAACTATCCTGCAATTTTTTCAGCCACATTTTATGCAAATGACGGGTTCATAGTCCTTCATCAGTGAATCTACAGAGAGCGCCTGTATTGTTAGACGTGTGAATACGTGGGTTTTTAGTTTGTTTGATTAAACCGTGATTTTAAGATCACGGTTTTTTTATTTATGCTGTTAAAGATATTTATGCTTTATAAAAAATAGTGACTGTTTTTTAAAAATGTGCATTTTTTTGGAGCTATTGCAACTATAACGGTGCAGCCGGTTAATTGGTTATTTTACTATTTGATAAAATAAATAAATTATAAATATTTGATTAATATTAATAAATAATATTTGGCATGCCATTTGCTAAATACTTTGTATAAGTGATGAAGTGAAATACCTAAAGGGTATTTTTAAACAAATGGTAAAAAGAGGTACTCAAAAATGAAAATCGGTGTCTTCTGTCCAATTGGAAATAATGGCTGGTTGTTGTCTGAAAATGCACCGCAATATAAGCCTAGCTTTGAAATGAACAAACAGATTGTACAACGTGCAGAACATTACGGATTCGATTTTGCACTATCGATGATCAAGCTACGTGGCTTCGGCGGCAAAACAGAATTCTGGGATCATAATCTTGAAACCTTTACTTTAATGGCTGGGCTGGCAGCAGTCACAAGCAAAATTCAAATTTATGCCACTGCTGCAACATTGGTCATGCCACCTGCCATTGTGGCACGCATGGCATCGACCATTGATTCTATTTCAAATGGGCGTTTTGGTTTAAATGTGGTCACTGGCTGGCAAGCGCCAGAATATAAACAAATGGGCATGTGGCCGGGGGATGAATACTTCGCAAAACGTTATGACTATTTGTCGGAATATGTGGAAGTTTTACGTGAGCTTTGGGCGACAGGACAATCCAATTTTAAAGGTGAACATTTCCAAATGGATGATTGTCGGGTCAGTCCTCGTCCACAAGCCGATATGAAAATCATTTGTGCAGGGCAGTCTGATACAGGTTTGGAGTTCTCGGCTAAATATGCCGACTACAATTTTGTCTTTGGTAAAGGCTTAAATACGCCAACAGCCTATGCCGATATTAATGACCGTTTAAAAGCGCAAACCGATAAAACCGGACGTGATGTTTCTACTTATGTTTTATTCATGTTAATTGCTGCTGAAACGGATGATGAAGCTTTTGCGAAATGGCAAAACTATAACGATGGGGCAGATGTAGAAGCCATTAACTGGTTATTAAATCAGGGCGGTAAAGATACTAAATCGGGTGCGGATACCAATATTCGTCAAATGGCTTCAAGTGTATCTCCAGTGAATATCAATATGGGAACGCTTGTTGGCTCTTATGAAAATGTTGCCAAAATGCTGGATGAAATTGGTGAAATTCAAGGAACGGAAGGCATTCTTTTAACCTTTGATGATTTTATTCAGGGGGTGGAGGACTTTGGTCAGAAAATTCAACCGCTGATGAAATGTCGTGAACATATTGTAGTTGAGGATGAAGCGACTCAAATTCCTGTTTTGGAGAAATCAGCATGAATAGCAATGCATCATTTGAAAATGTAGTTTGTGCAGGATTTACCCAAGCCGCAGGAACTGGAAAAATTTTAAAAGCAGAACCAGAAGCGATTCAACTGGTACCTGAGCAAACGGCGTTAATCGTGATTGATATGCAAAATGCCTATACCTCAAAAGGTGGCTATTTAGATTTAGCTGGTTTTGATGTCTCGACCACTCAGCCTGTGGTAGAGAACATTAAAAAAGCGGTCGCTGCTGCACATGCCGCGGGCATTCAAGTGATTTATTTCAAAAATGGCTGGGATGACCAGTATGTTGAAGCTGGTGGTGTAAATTCACCGAATTTTCATAAATCCAATGCCTTAAAAACCATGCGTAAGCAACCTGAACTGCAAGGAAAATTGCTTGCAAAAGGTGGCTGGGACTTTGAGCTGATTGATGAACTTAAACCTTTAGCTCAAGACATCGTGATTGAAAAACCCCGTTATAGCGGTTTCTTTAATACTGCACTGGACAGCATGCTCCGCAGTAAAGGCATTCGTAACTTGGTTTTTGTCGGTATTGCGACCAATGTGTGTGTGGAATCGACGTTAAGAGATGGCTTTTTTCTTGAGTATTTTGGCGTAGCACTGGGTGATGCATGTTATCAGGCAGGGCCAGCAGAAGCACAGCAAGTCAGCCTGTATAACATTCAAACATTCTTTGGCTGGGTATCAGATACGCAGGAATTTACCAAAACTTTTCAGTTAAATCCGCAACATTTTGACAAAACAGCTTAAGTAAACCCGTTGAATAAAATGATTAGAGAATAAACCTATGCCTAAAAAGATCATCCTTCCAGAAGGAACAGGAAAGCCACTAGCGCCTTATGTTCCAGCGACACAAGCGGACAATATTGTTTATGTTTCTGGCACTTTAGCCTTTGATGAAAATAACAATGTCGTACATGTTGGCGATGCTGCGGCACAGACCCGACATATTTTAGAAACCATTAAAAAAGTGATTGCAACCGCAGGTGGCAGCATGGATGACGTGACATTTAATCATGTCTTTGTCAAAGACTGGGCCGATTATGCTGCGATTAATACGGTCTATGCAGAATATTTCCCGGGAGATAAACCTGCACGTTACTGTGTACAAACTGGATTGGTCAAGCCAGATGCTTTGGTTGAAATTGCTTCAATCGCGCATGTCTAAGTCGTCACCGTTTTTAACAGCCAGCCTATTTGGCTTTGATATTAATCAAGGATAGCACTGAAATTCAGATGAGATATTAAGCACTGAATTTCAGTGAGGAGATCGCGATGAACAGCAAAATAATGTCAGTTCAGCCGAGTCATGCTGTAGCGCAATTGGCTCAAAGTTTTCAAATGACTGCGGATGAAAAGCAGATAGAAATTGATCAGGCTACTTTTCGACAAGGAATGTCTAATTTGGGTGCAGCGGTAAATGTGATTACAACCCATGGTGAGGCAGGACAGGCTGGTTTTACCGCTTCTGCTGTGTGTAGTGTGACGGACTCACCACCAACATTATTGGTTTGTTTAAATCGTTCTGCATCCGTATTTGAAACCTTTAAAACCAACAAAGTACTTTGTGTAAATACCTTGGCGGCACATCAAACTGAATTATCTAATATTTTTGGTGGAAAAACCCCCATGTCAGAACGATTTTTGCGTGGAACATGGTCAACCTTAAGTACACAGGCACCTGTGCTGGAAGATGCTTTGGTTTCCTTTGATTGTGAGGTGGTGCAAAGCATGTCTGTGGGCAGTCATGATGTACTGATTTGTCAGGTTAAAGCAATGAAAAAAAATGAAGGTCAGAATGCACTGATGTACTTCAACCGCACCTATTGCGAGCCACAACCGATGTACTAATCCAAAATTCCTAATTTGAGGGAGGGCAAACCCATGCAAGCTAAAGAACCGTGGTTTCCGAAATTTAAGCCTTATCAAGGCGACTTAGATATAACACCTGTACAAGTGGATGAGTATTTACCTGCGGGTAAAAGTATTGTTTTAGGTTTGCAACATGCTTTCGCAATGTTTGGGGCAACGGTACTTGCACCCTTGTTGATGGGATTTGATCCAAACCTCACCATCTTTATTACTGGAATAGGCACGATTTTATTTTTCCTTATGACTGGCGGTCGAATGCCCAGTTATTTGGGCTCAAGTTTTGCATTTATTGGTGCAATTGCCGCAGCAACGGGCTATGCAGGTGTGGGGGAAAATCCGAATATTGGTCTTGCATTGGGGGGAACCATAGCCTGCGGTCTGGTTTATGCGGTTATTGGTTTAATTGTCATGAAAACGGGAACCGGCTGGATTGAGAAACTCATGCCACCGCTTGTGACGGGTGCGATTGTGATGATTATTGGCCTGAATCTAGCACCGATTACCATTAAAAGTGTCTCGGCAAATAGTTTTGATACATGGATGGCCGTGGTCACAATTTTATGTATCAGTGTTGTGGCGGTCTTTACTCGTGGCATGGTGCGTCGTTTGTTATTGCTGGTGGGTTTGTGTAGTGCTTATTTTGTCTATTTCTTGCTGGCCAATGTCATGGGTTTTGGCAAACCAATTGATTTTTCTTTAATCTCAAATGCAGCTTGGTTTGGTCTGCCAACATTCCATAGTCCAGTTTTTAATGCCAATGCCATGTTATTGATTGCACCAGTAGCGATTATTTTGGTGGCAGAAAATTTAGGGCACTTTAAAGCGGTTTCTGCCATGACGGGTAAAGATTTATCTCCTTATATGGGGCGTGCATTTTTTGCCGATGGTATTTGTACCACAATGTCAGCATCGGTAGGGGGTACAGGTATGACCACTTATGCTGAAAATATTGGGGTGATGGCCGTGACGAAAGTCTATTCAACCACGATCTTTGTGGTGGCTGGTTTATTTGCTATTTTCTTGGGTTTATCACCAAAATTTGGAGCAGTTATCAGCACCATTCCAGTGGCTTTGTTGGGTGGTGCATCAATCGTGGTTTTTGGTTTGATTACTGTGGCCGGCGCTAAAATTTGGGTAGATAACAAAATTGATTTTACCAAAAACAGTACCTTAATTATTGCCGCGGTCAGCCTGATTATGGGTGCTGGTAACTTTAGTTTGCATATCGGTGCATTTGATTTGGGTGGAATTGGTACGGCAACTTTAGCCGCCATAGTACTGAATCTATTTTTAAATCGAGGTGAGGAGGCGACCAGTTCGATGAGTGCAAATGCCGAAAACTCTGTAACACCTGTGGTGCATCATTAGGAGCTTATTTTGAGTCATACAATTTCATTTATCGGACTTGGTGCAATGGGCTGGCATATGGCTTCCCATCTTCCTAAACTTGGACATGAAGTTTGGGTGTGGAACAGAACTCAGGCGAAGGCAGATCACCACTCTATCTGCTTCGAAACACACTCGGTTTCATTACAGAAAGCATTGCAGGCAGATTTTATTTTTAGCTGTTTACCCACCAGTGCCGATGTTGAACAGTTGATTGCCGCACATCTGCCCAAACAAGGCAGCATCTGGATTGATTGCACCAGTGGTGTGCCTGAGTCAGCAAAAAAACTCAGTTTACGTCTGAATAAACTAGGTGTTGAATATCTAGATGCACCCGTTTCAGGGCAAACCATCGGTGCTGAACGTGGTACGTTAACGGTGATGATTGGCGGCGATGCTCATGCTTTTGCAAAAGCTAAACCTATTATTTCAGCATTTTCAGCTTTAATTGAATATGTCGGAGAAAGTGGATCGGGCTTTGCGGTAAAAGCCATTAATAATACTTTAATGGCAACGCATTTATGGGCTTTAGCGGAAGGACTGACTGTGCTGAAATCTAACGGTGTCGATTTAACTGCTGCTTTGAATTGTATTAATCATTCCAGTGGTAAAAGTAGCATCTCTGAAAATATTATGGCGCAGCGGGTACTGAATCGTAGTTTTGATAAAACTTTTGCACTGGATTTATTGCAAAAAGATATTGGTATTGCCGTCGATTTGATTCAGCAGACGGCTTTGCAGCTGCCCAGTATGCATCTCATTCAGCAACAGTTTGCCCGTATTGAGAAAAAACAGGCGAGTCAGTTGGATTTTTCTGCTGCGGTACAAAGTTTAGAGCAGATGAATCAAATTGAATTGCGGTAGTGATGCAGGGTTGCTAAACGACGTGTTGAATTAAATATTCGAACTAAGGCGGTTTAGACAGGCAATTTTCAAGCTGGTTTTATCTTTATTTTTGCAATTTTAAAAGGCGCTTCATGCGCCTTGTCTGTTTAAAAAAATCATATATAAAACATACCGGAGCATATAAACTGAATTAGTGATTGATAAAAATAATTAGGTTAAAAATGAAAGGACAAATATTAGATTATTCCGTGCAGAATAATGCGGGTGTGATTAGTGGTGATGACCAGAGACGTTATTCCTTTATAGGTGCAGAGTGGCGAGGGCAAACCGTTCCGAGCCGTGGTCAGATTGTTGATTTTGAAATAGATCCATCAGGGCAGGCACTGAATGTTTATGTCCTTAGCCATCCGTCAGCATTTTCGGGGCAAGTGGGTTCAAAAAATCGAATTGTTGCCGCAATTCTTGCATTCTTTTTGGGTGGTTTTGGCGTACATAAATTTTATTTAGGCCAAATTGGCTGGGGGATTGTTTATTTACTTTTTTGTTGGACCTTTATTCCCGTATTCGTCGCTTTTATTGAGTTTGTTATTTATTTATGTACTTCAGATGAAGATTTTGCACGTAAATATGGCTAGTTTATTTTAAATAGAGGGTTTTGAAAGCCCTCTATTTTTATGATTGAACAAGGCTTATTTTGCAGGTTGCCCCCATTGATTATTTTCTGGTTTGGTATTGGATGCCCACCAAATAATGAGTGGAATAATACCAATAATAGTCAACACCAATAATTGCCACCAGCCAGAGCGACCCGTGTCATGTAGACGACGTGCCCCGACAGCTAAGCTTGGTAAGAATAATGCTAGATTTAAGACACCATTCAGAATTTTGTCTGTACCGAGTATTGCATCAATAATCTGTACAATGATGCCTAAAATAAAGGACACTAACATAAAGAACCAAAACTCTTTACGACGCGCACGTCCATCAAAAGTGACATAATTTTTTAAACATTTCACAAACCAATCAAGCATGTTGAATTGTTCTTCAGCTTTATTCTGATCAGACAGTTTGTCTAACTGATTGGAAAGATTTTGCACAGGATTACTGTGACCGAGTGCTGTAAAAATTTGAATCGCGTTACCGGTATTGTCGACATCAAAATCGACCCGATCGCCACGAGTAGGTGGGCGCTGTCCACGCCATTCTGCACCGGTAAAATTGTAGCGGTTTTGATCATCGCCACTGATAATGCCTGTATTGGTTTGGATTGAAAAATCTAAAATATTGCCTTTCATTTTTAACCTCTGTGATTTTATGTTTATTTAGTTATAAATTTAGTGTTGTTATTCAACTTTATAATAGCAGAACAGTTTAAAATTTAAACTAAATATTTATTCTTAAGTTGCTGTATTTCTATTGTTTTTTATCATGTTTTTATCTTTAAATTAAAAAATCCCGCAGGGTGCGGGATTTTTTAAATCTTTAAATTACCAGCTTAACGCGCCACCCGTTTGGTAGTCGGTTACGCGAGTTTCAAAGAAATTCTTCTCTTTACGTAAGTCCATCATTTCAGACATCCACTGGAATGGATTATTCACACCAGCAAATTGTTCAGGCAGACCTAGTTGTGCTAAACGACGGTTTGCAATGAACTTCAAGTATTCTTCCATCATGGCAGCATTCATACCCAATACACCGCGTGGCATGGTGTCACGTGCGTATTCAATTTCTAGCATGGTTCCTTCAAGAATCATTTGAATGATTTCTTCTTGGAATTCTGCTGTCCAAAGTGCAGGGTTTTCATTCTTGATTTGGTTAATCATGTCGATACCAAAGTTCAAGTGCATTGACTCATCACGTAAGATGTATTGGAATTGCTCAGCAACCCCGTTCATTTTATTACGACGACCCATCGACAAGATTTGGCTGAAACCACAGTAGAAGAAGATCCCTTCAAGGACACAGTAGAATGCGATCAAGTTGCGAAGCAAGATTTGGTCGTTTTCAGGTGTACCAGTTTGGAATGTAGGATCACTTAAAGACTGCGTATATTTTAAGCCCCAAGCTGCTTTACGTGCGACTGATGGTACTTCACGGTACATGTTGAAGACTTCGCCTTCATCCATACCTAAAGATTCGATACAGTATTGGTAAGCGTGAGTGTGAATAGCTTCTTCAAACGCTTGACGCAAAATGTACTGACGGCATTCAGGGTTGGTGATGTGACGGTAAATTGCCAATACCAAGTTGTTTGCAACCAATGAGTCTGCAGTAGAGAAGAAACCAAGAGAGCGCATAACAATGGTACGTTCGTCTTCAGTTAAGCCATTTTCAGACTTCCAAAGGGCGATGTCATGGTTCATGTTTACTTCTTGTGGCATCCAGTGGTTTGCACAACCGTCTAGATATTTTTGCCAAGCCCATTCGTATTTGAACGGTACAAGTTGGTTTAAGTCCGCACGACAGTTAATCATCGCTTTGTCATCAACTTGTACACGTTGTGCACCCATTTCTAGTTCTTCTAGACCTGGAGCAACGTCTAAGCTTTCTAAGGCGTTAGATGCTCTTGCCAACGGATCGGCTGGATTTGTTGATCGGCTTCGAGGGGTTGAAGCGGGTTGTGCAGTTGCCACATTCTTCTGTGGTTGCTCTGCAGCAGATACCATCTGCGGATTAGCCGCTTTTTGCGGTTCGATGGGCGCAGACTTGTGTTCAGGTGCAGCCGGTTTTTGCGAATCATCTTCGAAATCGTCCCAACTTAGGATAGACATATTAATTCTCTCTTCGTTGCTTATATCTGTTTTCTGACATCTCATAAGCGAGGATGTCTTACTATACGCTCATTATGAATAAGCAAAATTAAGTTTTGCCAATGAAAGCACTAAACTTGTTCGATAGAGCAGATATCCACACTACTTATTTTGCTTACGCTGTTGTTTACGGATGGCTAAAAATGCATAGCCCATCGGTACATAAAAGACAATAAAGGCAAAGACCAGCACTGCGAGTCCTAACATGTAGTTATGAGTCATATGTTGCATAGTCTTTTCCTATTGTTTATTAGTTGAGAGGCTTTGCAGCCTCTCAAGTTTACCATAAGCTTAATTGAGCTTGGTTTGGATAACTTCTGCAATGTGATCGGACATATTCCCAACGTTTTAATCTAAAACGTTTGTAGTCACAAACACTTACAGGTTTATCCAATGAGCAACTTGCTCTCATCAGCATCTCCTTTTTGTAAAAGATGCTTTCAGAAGAGTGACTCATACCCTAAATTTTGCTAAAGTAACCATCGTTAAGTCCTCGAAAAATTTAACTGCGATTACCTTCGCTACTTTCTAGGGCGTTTATAAAACCTCTGAAAGCTTGGGTTTTCAAATCAATGGTCTGTCACTTGTGTCAGGCCATTTTTTATTGCTTAAAATTTACTTCTAACTATATAAGCATCTCCTTTTTTATTTATTGGTTAGTTTGGAATCCCCCTAAATCCCCCTTTGCAAAGGAGGGACTTGTATCCAGCCATTTGCTTCGAGGAATCCCCCTCCTTTTAGGAGGGGTTAGGGGAGGTCATGGAAACTTATTGACAAGCTTCACAATCAGGATTGTCGATTGAACATGCCATTGGCACTGGTGCTGCTTGAGCAAAATCATCTTCAACGATTGCTTCAGGTTTTTTCGCAACTTCGGCAACAGGTGCGCTAGTCACGACAGGAGCGCCCATGTTTGATTTAACTGCGTTCAATGCACCGGTATTAATGGTTGATTTTTCAGCAGAAGTCGCGCCTAAAGCTCGGAGGTAATAGGTGGTTTTAAGACCACGTAACCATGCCATTTTGTAGGTCATGTCCAATTTCTTACCGTTAGCACCCGAGATGTAAAGGTTAAGAGACTGTGCTTGATCAATCCATTTTTGACGACGTGATGCTGCATCCACAATCCAACGTGGTTCAACTTCAAACGCAGTCGCGAAGATGGCTTTAAGCTCTTCAGGAATACGCGCAATTTTCTGCACAGAACCTTCGAAGTGTTTCAGGTCGTTGACCATCACAGAATCCCAAAGACCACGATCTTTTAACGCACGTACTAAGTACGGGTTAATCACTGTGAATTCGCCAGAAAGGTTAGATTTCACATAAAGATTTTGGAATGTTGGTTCGATTGATTGTGAAACGCCACAAATGTTCGAAATGGTTGCCGTTGGAGCAATCGCCATAACATTCGAGTTACGCATACCGTCTTTTTGAACTTTGTTACGTAAAGTATCCCAATCCAAACGTTGTGTACGATCTACTTCGAACATGCGTTCTGGGCGTGATTTCGCAACCAAGTCTAAAGAATCGATTGGCAAGATACCTTGATCCCAAAGTGAACCTTTGAATGTTTCATACGTACCACGTTCAACAGCTAAATCACTTGAAGTTGAAATCGCGTAGTAGCTAATCACTTCCATAGATTCATCGGCAAACTCAACAGCAGCATCAGAACCATACGCCAAGTTCATTTCATATAGTGCATCTTGGAAGCCCATGATACCCATACCGACTGGACGGTGTTTCAAGTTTGAAGTACGTGCTTGAGGAACAGCGTAGTAGTTGATGTCAATCACGTTGTCGAGCATGCGAACCGCAGTTTTTACTGTGCGAGCAAGTTTTTCACGGTCAAGTACACCACCTTTAACGTGTTGTACAAGGTTGATTGAACCTAAGTTACACACCGCAATTTCATCTTCATTGGTGTTTAACGTAATTTCTGTACACAAGTTAGATGAATGTACGACACCCACGTGTTGTTGTGGTGAACGTAAGTTACATACGTCTTTGAATGTGATCCACGGATGACCCGTTTCAAACAACATCGACAGCATTTTGCGCCACAAATCTTTTGCACGAATCACTTTGTGCAACATGTTGGTTTCTTTCGCAATGCCTTCATAGTAAGCATAGCGTTCAGCGAATTCTACGCCCATCAAATCATGAAGATCTGGTGTTTCAGAAGGTGTGAACAACGTCCATTCAGCATCTTCAAAGACACGTTGCATGAACAAGTCTGGAACCCAGTTTGCTGTGTTCATGTCATGCGTACGACGACGGTCATCACCTGTGTTTTTACGTAGCTCTAGGAATTCTTCAATGTCCAAGTGCCAAGTTTCAAGGTAAGCACAGACTGCACCTTTACGTTTACCACCTTGGTTTACTGCAACAGCGGTATCGTTGGCCACTTTAAGGAACGGTACAACACCTTGTGATTTACCGTTTGTACCTTTGATGTATGAGTTCAAGGCACGAACTGGTGTCCAGTCATTACCCAAACCGCCTGCCCATTTAGACAACATTGCGTTATCACGCATTGCGCCATAAATGTTGTAGAGGTCATCACCAATAGTGGTTAAGTAGCAGCTAGACAACTGCGGACGAAGTGTCCCTGAGTTGAATAGGGTCGGTGTAGATGCCATGTAGTCGAAGCTAGACAATAAATTATAGAACTCAATTGCACGATCTTCACGGTTTTCTTCATTCAGCGTTAAACCCATTGATACGCGCATGAAGAACAATTGTGGTAGTTCAAAACGTACGCCATCTGAATGGATAAAGTAACGGTCAAATAAAGTTTGTAGACCTAAGTAAGTGAATTGGTTTGAGCGTTCTGGTTGAATCGCTGCGGCCAATTTAACAAGGTCAAAGTTCAGTAATTCAGGCGATAAAAGATCAAGCTCAATCCCTTTCTTTAAGAAGGTTTCTAAAGCCGCATTTTCTAAAGTATCGTTAGATAGACCTAAAAACTCTAAACCTGTCGCAACTAAGTTGTCACGCAATAAACGTGCAGTTACATAAGTATAGTTTGGTTCTTGTTCAATACGGGTACGTGTTGCCATCATCATGGTGGTTGAGATGTCAGACTCTTTTACGCCGTTATATAGGTTCTTAATAGTTTCATCGATGATCGCTTGAACATCAATGCCTTCTAAGCCTTCAGCCGCTTTTTCTATATGTGCTTGTAGTGCACCTAGGTCAAGGGGTTGAAGTTGACCATTTGCAGCAGTCACTTGTAACGTCGGGTGATGATGTGCACCGGTTTGTTTACGCGCTTCAGAACGCTGCTCACGGTAGATGACATAGGCACGGGCAACTTTCTGTTCGCCAGTACGCATAAGCGCCAGTTCAACTTGATCCTGAACTTCTTCAATGTGAATGGTGCCGCCTGATGGTAAACGACGGTTAAACGTATTCATGACCATTTCAGTCAATTGTTCTATACGATCATGAATACGGCTTGAATCAGCGCTTTGTTGACCTTCTACAGCCAAAAACGCTTTACCGATCGCGACAGAAATTTTTTCTGCATCAAAAGCGGCAACATCACCGGTGCGTTTAATCACCTGAAGTTGACCAGGGATTGAAGTGATTATGCTCATGTTGGCATAGCTCCATTGTCATCTATTGTTATGTGTGTGGACCATTTGAACTGGACGATAAATCGCCTCAGTGTTTGAGGGTTAAACACAAGAACTAGTGGTTTAAAATCGAATTGAACACAAGATACGGGAAAATTCAGGGTAGATCAATATTGACATTTTAGTAAAAATTTTTCTAATGCCTTGCAATATTCCTTTGCAAAAAAATCCCTATTTTTATGTTTCTGGTATAAGTCTTATTAGACAAGGGTATAGCATAGCAAAGCTCGGATTAACTGCTTATAGATAACATTGTGGATAAGTTTAAAAGGGCGAGATTAATTCGTTTAATCAGTCATATTCTGAACAAGAGGTGAAACCGTGCACAAAAAGATCATTTTGTAACAAAATATATTGCTAATTAAGCTGTATTAGTAACATATTTTTAAAAGTTTAATAAATTCAACACTTAATAAAAATATAACAAAAAACTACTTTGATGTATCAGTTTGGTGAATGCTATCTTGTTTACAATGTAAACGTGTGTATATTGCTGGATATGTTGAAGCGTATCCTTTGGATTTTTAAGGATACCTTAATCCATATAAAGGGGCATTTTATGAGCCAAGAAGAAAAGTTACCAAAAATTTTAATCGTTGAAGACGATGAGCGTCTTGCGCGTTTGACTCAAGAATACCTTATCCGTAATGGATTAGAAGTTGGGGTAGAACCTGATGGTAATCGTGCAATCCGTCGTATCATTGCAGAGCAACCCGATATGGTGGTGCTTGATGTGATGCTGCCTGGTGCTGATGGTTTGACCATTTGTCGCGAAGTTCGTCCACATTATCATCAACCTATTTTAATGTTGACTGCACGTACTGAAGATATGGACCAAGTTTTAGGTCTAGAAATGGGTGCAGATGACTATGTGGCAAAACCTGTTCAACCGCGTGTTCTTTTAGCCCGTATTCGTGCCTTACTGCGTCGTACAGATAAAACACCTGAAGATGAAGTAGCACAACGCATTGAGTTTGATGACCTTGTTATTGACAATGGTGGTCGTTCGGTAACTTTAAATGGTGAGTTGGTTGACTTCACCAGTGCTGAATATGATTTGTTGTGGTTATTGGCTTCAAATGCAGGTCGTATTTTGTCTCGTGAAGATATTTTTGAGCGTCTACGCGGTATTGAATATGATGGTCAAGACCGTTCAATTGATGTGCGTATTTCACGTATTCGTCCAAAAATTGGTGATGATCCTGAAAATCCAAAACGTATTAAAACAGTACGTAGTAAAGGTTATTTATTCGTTAAAGAGACCAATGGTCTTTAATGTTTGCCCTTAATTTTATAGGACAGCCGCGTGTTTAAACACAGTATATTCTTGCGTATTTATGCAGGATTAGTGATTTTAGTGGCATTGGTTGCTGTATTTGGCTACCTATTGGTACAAATTATCAACTATCAGCGCGCACAAGAATATCGTGAATCTTTAACCGATGGTGTGTCTTATATCATTAGTGAGGGAATCTCAAGACAGCCCAATGAGCAGCAGAAACGCGATTGGATTTCTGATGCGTCCGACTTACTTGAACTTCCTATTTATTATGTGGATTCAAGTAAAGTCGATTTGTCGCGTACCGAGCAAAAAAGAATTGATAATCGTAAAGCTGCGGTGCGTTATGATGCAGAAAATTCGATTGCTTATATTATTATTGGGCTACGAGATGATCCCAAACATTTGCTTTATATTAAAGTAGATAAAATAGGGGAGCGCCAAATGAAGGCGTTGCCTATTTTTATTTTAGATTACCTAGTGTATTACCCGGGACAAGAAAAAGAATATCTTGCAAAAATTCAGTCGAATTTTTCCTATCCGATTCAAATTGAAAAAGTTCAAAACCTTCCCCTTGACTCTGAGCAAATAGGTCGACTTCGATTAGATCACAGTATTATTTTATATCGTGATAATGCCACCGTGCGCGGCACCACGATTTCTATTGTTTCGCCAATGCCAAGCTCACCCTCTGAAGTGCTGGTTTTAGGTCCTGTGCCGCTCTTTAACTGGATGCCTTTCCAGCTCGCCGCAGGCATTACCTTGCTTAGCCTATTTGTATTAAGTTTAGGTGTGTATGGGTTGTTGGTGCCTATGCAGCGTCGTTTACGTGAAGTGAATTATGCATTACATCGGATGAAATCAGGTGACATGACATTACGTTTACCGGTCGATGGTACGGATGAAATGGCAAGTTTGGCGACCAATTACAATAGTATGTCTGATCATATTCAACGTTTGATTGAAGCGCAGCGTGAATTGATGCGTGCTGTTTCGCATGAGCTTAGAACGCCTGTGGCGCGTATCCGGTTTGGTATGGAAATGTTGGCGGAAGAGGATGATTACGACTACCGTCTACAGCAAGTTGATATGATTGATAAGGATATTGAGGCACTCAATACTTTGATTGATGAAATCATGACCTATGCAAAATTAGAACAGGGTACGCCTTCTTTAGATTTTGAAAAAATTGTTTTGTTTGAAGTGTTAGATCAAGTAATTGTTGAAACTGAGGCACTCAAAACGCAAAAAGAAATTGAACTGTTAGCCCCTCCGATTAATTTGGTTGTGGATGCAGAACGTCGTTACCTCCATCGTGTGGTGCAAAACTTGGTGGGGAATGCGGTTCGCTACTGCGATCATAAGGTGATTGTGAGTGGTGGGATCGATGATGCGGGAATGGCTTATGTTCAAGTTGAGGATGATGGTGCGGGTGTGCCAGAAGAAGAGCGTCAGCGAATTTTTGAGGCTTTTGCCCGTTTAGATGATAGTCGAACTCGAGCATCGGGTGGTTATGGTTTGGGTTTGTCTATTGTGAGTCGGATTGCGTATTGGTTTGGCGGTAAAATAGCCGTCGATCAAAGTCCTATTTTGGGTGGAGCACGTTTTACCATGTCATGGCCTGCACGACGATTTAATCGAGCTAAAAATAAAATTAATATGGCAAAAAACGATATAGAACCCTAAGTATGATAAAAGCACCGATTTCGGTGCTTTTTATATCGTGTTATTCGTGGCTGGTGGGATCAGGTTCAATCAGTTTTTTGCCTTGTTTAAGGTTTTCTAGAGCCTCAGCATTGAAATCGAGAAGCAAAGAGTTGTTTTTGGGATCTATAGCGTAACGGCTAATGAGTTTTTGATCACCATTTAAGGTCTCTACTTTGTATTCGTCGGCAATATGCAAAATGGCATCCAGATTGGTGGTTGCAGAAGCAAAGTCTTGGCGGAAAAGTTCATAAATATCACGAAGGTCAAAAATGGCATTTTGGGCATCTGGATGTTTTTCAATATAGCCTTCCACATGATGCACCAATAATTGTGCAAAGAAAAAATAATCAGGTTGGTGTGTGTATTCTAAGCTCATGTGTTTGTTCCTTATTCTTTGTTCTAGAGTTGTATATAGGAATAGCATAAATAGGGGCAGGAGAGCATTAGGAGATGCATATGAGTTGCAAAAAACACACAAAAGATGTATTCGATAATTTATGTATTGGGTGTCGGGCAATTAGGGTTATGTCTTTTTATATCAGTCACAGATTTTAAAATCACACTAAAAGCATTTTTATGTTTTTTCAGCATAATGAGCAAAATTTTACTGTGATGAAAAGCAGCTCATAAAAATGATTTGGATTGGCGCGGGCTACTCTTAAGCACAGGGCATAAATATTTGATCCTTAATATTTGATCATTTGCGCTTGATGATAAAGCCTGTGGTATGAACGAATGACGCGGCAATTTAAATTTTATTCAAAAAAGATAAAGGTCGATTTAATAGATTTGAAAAATATAATCACTTTTCTTTTTTTGATTTGATAAAGCGATTGCTTGGGAAGTAATAGGGCTTAAGCTTTGAAAAAAATGCAAAATGATTAAAATATCATCCGAAAGACTAAGGCTTATAAGCTAGCAAGTGAAATCATAAATCAGGTACAATTGGCGGGATTAATTTTGTGTTTGGTGTATTTGAAGGCCAATACATACATTCTTTGTTAATAAATTAGGCCTGCCAGGAGTTATCCCCGCATGAGTGCCATTACTCCATACGAATGGGCAATTATTGCCTTCGTGATCGGCGTTACATTTCTTTGCGTCTTTATGCTCACTGTCCCATTACTCCTTGGGGGTAAGTCATGGGGTCGTGCAAAGCAAGAGCAATTTGAATCAGGTGTGGTTGGTGCTGGTGGCGCACGTATCCGCCTGTCAGCAAAGTTCTATTTGGTTGCAATCTTCTTCGTCGTATTCGACTTAGAGGCGCTTTACCTTTACGCATGGGCTACATCGGTTCGTGAAGTGGGTTGGGTGGGTTTCACCACTGCAGCAGTATTTATTTTAGTTTTACTCGTTGGTTTGGTTTATGAGTTGTCTACCGGTGCGCTTAACTGGTCGCCTTCTGACAAACGTAAAGCAGCAGGGATTAAACCTAAAGTTGGTTCTCCAAATATGAATCTTGCAGAAATCACTCGCTTTAATTCAATTGAAGAGTTGGTTATGGACCCTACAGGTCAAATCCCAGCTCAATCATCTGGTCGTGTGAAAGATAAGTCACCGGCTAAATCGTCTGATAAGGAGTAACTCGGGATGAAATATACATTAACCCGTGCGAATCCGGATGCTGATCAATATCCACTTCAAGAGCGTCAAATCGTAACGGATCCGCTTGAAGAAGAAGTGAATAAAAATGTGTTCATGACTCGTTTAGAGGACGTGGCACATACAGCAGTGAACTGGGGTCGTAAGAACTCAGTTTGGCCGTTTAACTTTGGTACATCTTGCTGCTACGTAGAGTATGCAACGACTTTAACTGGCGTGCATGACTTGTCGCGTTTCGGTGCCGAAGTAATCCGTGCTTCACCTCGTCAGGCTGACTTGATGATTGTTGCAGGTACATGTTTCGTCAAAATGGCTCCAGTTATTCAACGTTTATATGAACAAATGTTGGAACCGAAGTGGGTTATTTCAATGGGCGCATGTGCAAACTCTGGCGGTATGTACGATATTTATTCAGTTGTACAAGGTGTGGATAAAATCATCCCAGTTGATGTTTATATTCCAGGTTGCCCCCCACGCCCAGAGGCATTAATCCAAGCATTAATGTTGTTACAAGACCAAATTCAATTAGAGCGCCGTCCACTTTCTGCCGTGATTGGTGATGATCTTAAGCCAGTGTATAAGCCAAAGATGATGCCAGAACGTGACCGTAAGAATGCTGAACGTATTGCAGTGAAAAACTTACGCTCTATGGATGAAATTAAATAATTTAAACGACAGTTATTTTGATGCACCCGGTCTGGGTGTAGTTGTCGTTTAGGTTGAATGAATTTGTATTAAATAGGAAGCCAAGCCAATGGCTGAAACTGAAAACGCTATGCCAGAGTCAGCGCAAGTTGATTCACGCCCAGCATTTGCAATTGTAGAAGAGCTCAAAACCAAATTTGGCGAGAACTTCTATGTGCAAACGACTTTTGAAGACTTTCCAACAGTCTGGGTTGAGCGCGCGCGCGTACAAGAAGTTTTAATGTTCTTGCGTACAGTGTCACGTCCATACGTGATGTTGTTTGACTTGTCTGCGGTAGATGAACGTTTACGTACACACCGCGACGGTTTGCCTGCGTCTGACTTTACTGTGTTCTATCATTTATTATCGCTTGAGCGTAATAGTGATATTCGTATCAAAGTTGCATTGAATGAAAATGATGTAAATCTTCCAACTGCAACCAACATTTGGCCAAATGCCAACTGGTACGAACGTGAAGCTTACGATATGTTCGGGATCAATTTCGAAGGGCATCCAATGCTCCGTCGTATTTTGTTGCCAACCTATTGGGAAGGTCACCCTCTTCGTAAAGAATACTCTGCACGTGCCACTGAATATACACCGTATATGCAGAACCAAGCGAAGCAGGATTACGAACAGGAACACCTTCGTTTCGTACCTGAAGATTGGGGTATGAAGCGCGGAAATGACGACGAAGATTTCATGTTCCTTAACTTAGGTCCGAACCACCCATCTGCGCACGGTGCTTTCCGTATCATTTTGCAGTTGGACGGTGAAGAAGTGAAAGACTGTGTGCCTGATATCGGCTATCACCACCGTGGTGTGGAAAAGATGGCTGAACGTCAAACTTGGCATTCATTCATTCCGTATACCGACCGTGTTGACTACTTGGGTGGTTGTGCGCAAAACATGCCTTATGTGATGGGTGTGGAGCAAATGGCGGGAATTACTGTTCCTGACCGTGCACAATGTATCCGTGTCATGATGTCTGAATTGTTCCGTATCAATAACCATTTGTTGTTCATTGGTACTGCGATTCAAGATGCCGGTGGTATGACGCCAGTATTCTATATGTTTGCCGATCGTCAAAAGATCTATGATGCGATTGAAGCGATTACAGGCTACCGTATGCATCCAGCATGGTTCCGTATTGGCGGTACTGCGCACGACCTTCCAAACAATTGGCAACATCTCATTCGTGAAATTCTCGAATGGATGCCGAAGCGTATGAATGAATACTATACAGCTGCACTACGCAACTCAGTATTTATTGGTCGTACCCGTAATGTTGCGCAATACGATGCAAAATCTGCATTGGCTTGGGGGGTGACAGGGACAGGTCTACGCGCGACAGGTATCGATTTCGACGTGCGTAAATACCGTCCTTATAGCGGTTATGAAAACTACGACTTCGACGTGCCTTTAGAATACGAAGGCGATGCTTACGCTCGTGTGATGGTTCACTTCCGTGAAATTGAAGAATCACTGAAAATTGTGAAACAGTGCTTGGATAACATGCCATCTGGTCCATATAAAGCGGATCATCCTTTGGCTGTTCCACCACCAAAAGACAAGACATTACAAGATATTGAAACTTTGATTACGCACTTCTTGAGCGTGTCATGGGGTCCTGTGATGCCTGCGGGTGAAGCGTCTGTAATGGCTGAAGTGGTGAAAGGTGCATCGAACTACTACTTGACTTCAGACAAGTCAACCATGAGTTACCGTACCCGTATTCGTACACCAACTTTCACGCACTTACAGCAAATGCCTTCTGTGATTAATGGCAGTCTTGTATCTGACTTGATCATTTATTTAGCGACCATTGACGTCGTAATGGCTGACGTGGATCGCTAGGGAAAACGCATTATGATGATTTTGACTGATAAAAAGCCACGTGTGAATGTTGAAGGGATTTTGACTGCGGATGAAATCCACGAAATCGAACATCACATTGGTCACTATCCATACCCACGTGCTGCATCACTGGATGCTTTAAAGTGTGTACAACGCCGTAATGGCTGGGTAGATGATGCACAGATGAATGCAATTGCTCAGCTTTTGACAATCAGTGTTGCTGATTTAGAGGGCGTAGCGACGTTCTATAACCGTATTTACCGCCAACCTGTTGGTCGTCACGTGATTTTACTCTGTGACTCAATTGCTTGCTTCTTGATGGGTGCGGAAACTTTGGCAGAAGCATTCCAGCGCGAACTTGGAATTCAGTTTGGTCAAACGACTGCGGATGGTCGTTTCACTTTGCTGCCAATTTGCTGTCTAGGGAACTGTGACAAAGGTCCAACCTTGATGATTGATGAAGACACTCACGGATTGGTTGAAGTGACTTCAATTAAACAGTTATTGGAGAAGTATGTATGAATACTGAACCAAAACCAATTTATGGTGACGGTAACCCAGAAACTCATCCATTGACTTGGCGTTTGAGTCAGCGTGACGAAGTTCGTAATGCTGATGACTACGAAGCACTTGAAGGTTATGCCGGTTTTAAAAAGGCGATTGAGCTGAAACCTGCTGAAGTGCTTGATGTCATTAAAGCTGCGACGGTAAAAGGTCGTGGTGGTGCAGGTTTCCCAGCAGGGATTAAATGGTCATTGATGGCACCAAATGATGGTGGCCCTCGTTACCTGATTTGTAATGCTGATGAAATGGAACCGGGCACCTTTAAAGACCGTTTGTTGATGGAAAAACTTCCACATCAATTGATCGAAGGCATGTTGATTGCGGCTTATACCTTAGAAGCAACACAAGGTTATATCTTCATCCGTGGTGAGTACATCGAAGCTGCTGGTTTCTTGAATGAAGCTTTAGAGCAAATTCGTGCCAAAGGTTACTTGGGTGAAAACATCTTAGGTACCGGTTGGAGCTTTGATTTACACGTGCATACGGGTGCGGGTCGTTATATTTGTGGTGAAGAAACTGCATTGATTAACTCGCTTGAAGGTCGCCGTGCAAATCCACGTACTAAACCACCGTTTCCACAAGTTGCCGGTGCTTGGGGTCGTCCTACTATTGTTAATAACGTAGAGACTTTCAATAACTTGCCAGCCATTATTTTACGTGGTCCTGAATGGTATGTCGGTTTATCTGCGGGTAAATCGAAAGATCCGGGCACTAAAATTTATGGTGCATCAGGTAAAGTGAAATTCCCAGGTTTATGGGAACTTCCATTTGGTACCACTGCACGTGAAGTGATTGAAGACCATGCCGGCGGTATGCGCGATGGCTTAACACTGAAAGCTTGGTTACCGGGCGGTGCATCGACTGACTTTTTGGCTGCTGAACACATTGATTTGCCTATGGATGCAGAAAGCATCATGAAGGCAGGTTCACGTTTAGGCACCTGTTTGTTAATGGTCGTGGATGAAACGCAATGTATGGTTTCAGCAACCCGTAACTTAGAAGAATTCTTTGCACGTGAGTCATGTGGTTTCTGTACGCCTTGTCGTGATGGTTTACCGTGGGCGGTGAAAGCACTGAAAGCATTGGAAGATGGCACAGGTAAGAAAGAAGATATCGATCACTTACAAGAACTTACTCGTAAGCTTTGGATTGGTAAAACTTTCTGTGCCCACGCACCAGGTGCAATGGAACCACTCATGGGTGCACTCAAATATTTCCGCGGCGAATTTGAAGCAAAAGTAGTGAATGCTGCTGCTCAAGTTAGTCACGTAGAACCAGCTTAAGGAATTCGACTATGGCTACAATTCATGTCGATGGAAAATCGTATGAAGTCAACGGCTCGGAAAACTTGCTGCAAGCATGTTTGAGTCTGGGCATCGACATCCCATATTTTTGTTGGCATCCATCCTTAGGTTCTGTCGGTTCTTGCCGTCAATGTGCTGTGACTCAGTATGCGAATCCGGAAGATACCCGCGGTCGCTTAGTCATGTCATGTATGACGCCTGCATCTGACAATACCTATATCTCGATTGAAGACAAAGAAGCGAAAGATTTTCGTGCCTCTATTGTTGAATTCTTGATGACCAATCACCCACACGACTGTCCAGTGTGTGAAGAAGGTGGTCACTGTCATTTACAAGATATGACCGTGATGACACAGCATGACCGCCGTCGTTATCGTTTCACCAAACGTACGCATTATAACCAAGAGCTAGGCTCATTCATTTCACATGAAATGAACCGTTGTATCGCATGTTACCGTTGTGTGCGTTACTACAAAGATTACGCAGGTGGTACGGACTTTGGCGTGTATGCAAGTGCATCACGTGTTTACTTTGGTCGTCCAGAATCAGGCACTTTAGAGTCTGAATTTTCGGGTAACTTGACTGAAGTCTGTCCTACAGGTGTATTCACCGATAAAACTCATTCTGAACGTTATAACCGTAAATGGGACATGCAGTATGCGCCAAGCGTATGCCAAGGCTGTTCGTCAGGTTGTAATATTTCTCCGGGTGAACGTTATGGTGAACTTCGTCGTGTCGAAAACCGTTTCAATGGTGACGTGAACCAATACTTCCTTTGCGATAAAGGTCGTTTCGGTACAGGTTATGTGAACCGTGCAGATCGTCCGCGTCAACCCCAGTTCCGCACGGGTACAAACGTTGAGACTGTGTCTGTTGACCAAGCACTCGATAGCGTGATTGCAAATATCCAAGACAAAAAAGTATTGGGTATTGGTTCACCACGTGCAAGTTTAGAATCCAACTTTGCACTGCGTGAATTGGTGGGTCAAGAGAACTTCTCTACAGGTCTTTCTCAGAAAGAGAAAAACTTGGTTGAGCTAGCTGCATCGATCATGCAAACCGAGGGTGTTTACAACCCAAGTATGCGTGAAATTGAAAGTTATGATGCTGTGCTCATCTTAGGTGAGGACTTAACCCAAACTGCACCACGTATGGCATTGTCTGTTCGCCAAGCTGCGAAAAACAAAGCCAAAGAAATGGCGGCAGATCGTCGTACGCAAGAGTGGTTAGCTGAACCGGTTCAACGTATTGCTCAAGATGAAAAATCTCCGATTTACATTTTGGCTGCAACGCAAACGCGTCTTTCTGATGTTGCAACGGGTGAAGTGGTTGCTTCTCCAAATGATATCGCACGTTTAGGTTTTGCGGTTGCTGCTGCTGTGAAAGGTGATGCAATTCTTGGTCTGGCGGATGATGCTAAAGCATTTGCACAAACCATTGCGGATACATTAAAAGCTGCGAAAAAACCATTAATCATCTCGGGTACTAGCTTACAAGATCCAGCGATCATGGAAGCAGCAGCGCAAGTTGCACAAAACTTGGGTTCAAATGCAGGTTTGACATTGACTGTTCCTGAAGTGAACTCAATGGGCTTGGCGATTTTTGGTGGTCAAAGTTTAGAGCAAGCATTTGCGCAAGATTATGATGCCATCATCGTGGTTGAAAATGACTTATACCGTCGTTTACCAACGGCTCAAGTCGATGCTGCACTTGCCAAAGCGAACGATGTGATCGTGCTTGATCATTCTGAAACTGAAACCGTGAAGAAAGCCTCTGTGGTACTTTCTGCGGCAAGTTTTGCCGAAGGTGATGGTACTGTAGTGAGCCAAGAAGGCCGTGCACAACGTTTCTATCAAGTGTATGACCCAAGTTACTACAAACCAGAATTGGCGATTAAAGAATCTTGGCGCTGGTTACATGCCCTTGAAACAGGTCTGAAAGGTAAGGCTATTTCTTGGACATTACTAGACGACGTCATTGAATCTGTTGCCAAGAATGTTCCAGCATTGGAAGGCATTCAAGATGTTGCACCAGATGCAGGCTATCGCGTTCATGGTCTGAAAATTGCGCGTGAACCACGTCGTTATTCAGGTCGTACTTCTATGCGTGCGCCGTTATCTGTGCATGAGCCTAAACAACCGATCGATATCGATTCTGCATTAACATTCTCTATGGAAGGTTATGTGGGGAATGAAACACCGGCGGCACTGGTGCCATTTGCATGGTCTGCGGGTTGGAACTCTCCACAAGCTTGGAATAAATTCCAAGACAATGTCGGTGGTCACTTAAAAGGTGGTGATTCAGGTATTCGTTTATTTGACCGTCTGAAAAAACGTCCTGTACGTACTTTTGTTGCACCAACGCCTGTTGTTGCTAATGCAGAAAGCTTCCGTTTAGTGCCGATGCATCACATCTTTGCTTCAGGTGAATTTACGGTGAAAACACCAGCGATGGAATCTCGTATTCCAAACGCGATGTTTGCAGTAGGTGAACAAGATGCTGCACGTTTAAATGTGCAAGATGGTCAAAAAATTACTGTGCAAGCAGGTGAAGCAAGCATTAGTCTTCCAGTTCAAGTGATTGAATATTTACCGACAGGTTATATTGGTTATCCAATTGGTCTTGCACCAACGGTTTCACTTGCAGAGCCTGTGTCAGTCGCGGTAGGAGTGTAATTCATGAATCAAGAAATTATACGTCAAACACCGCTTTGGGCTGAGAACTGGCCAATCGCTTACTCGGTTATTCAAGCGATTGTGATCTTGCTTGTGGTGGTGCTTGTCGCTGCGTTGATGTCATTTATCGAACGTCGTTTACTTGCATTATGGCAAGACCGTTACGGTCCAAACCGTGTTGGTCCTGGGGGAATGTTCCAAATCGTTGCTGACATGCTGAAAATCATGTTCAAAGAGGATTGGACACCGAAGTTTGCGGACAAATTGACTTTCCGTTTAGCACCAGCAGTTGCCATGGCAACTGCGGTACTGTCATTTATGGTGATTCCTGTAAGCCCAACGCTTGGCGTTGCGGACATGAGCATTGGCTTATTGTTCTTTATGGCAATGGCAGGTATTGCAGTGTATGCGGTACTGTTCGGTGGTTGGGCGTCTAATAACAAATATGCGTTATTGGGTGGTCTACGTTCTGCAGCACAAACCATTTCTTATGAAGTGTTCTTGGGTATTTCACTGATGGGTGTGGTCGCAATTGCGGGTTCATTCAATATGCGTGAAATTGTAGAAGCACAACGTGATGTGTGGTTCGTGATTCCTCAATTCTTAGGTTTCTTAATCTTTGTGGTTGCAGGTGTTGCAGTAACGCATCGTCACCCATTTGACCAACCAGAAGCTGAACAAGAATTAGCAGAAGGTTATCACGTTGAATACGGTGGTATGAAGTGGGGGATGTTCTTCGTTGCAGAATATGTCAACGTGGTTCTTATTTCAGCACTGATCGTTACTTTATTCTTCGGTGGATGGCTCGCACCATTCAACTTAGAAATTCCATTTATTCCACCCGTATTCTGGTTCATTATTAAAACAGCATTCTTTGTAATGATGTTTGTCTTGGCTCGTGGCTCGTTAATGCGTCCACGTTATGACCAAGTGATGAACTTTGGTTGGAAGATTTGTTTGCCATTGGCGTTGGTCAACTTGTTGGTGACTGGTGCTGTGATTCTGATGAATCAGGCCTAGGACAGCAAGGAGTACAAAATGTATAAAATTCTAGCTGGATTCGGGTCAATTGTACGTTCATTGTGGATGGTTTTTAGCCACGTGACACGTAAACGTGACACCATTTTATATCCAGAAGTGCCAGCTGAACAAATTGTTCCGCCGCGTTTCCGTGGTCGTATTGTATTGACTCGTGATCCAGATGGTGAAGAGCGCTGCGTTGCATGTAACCTATGTGCGGTTGCATGTCCAGTGGGTTGTATCTCTTTACAAAAAGCTGAAAAAGAAGATGGTCGTTGGTATCCGGAGTTTTTCCGTATCAACTTCTCGCGTTGTATTTTCTGCGGTATGTGCGAAGAAGCATGTCCAACGACTGCAATTCAGATGACACCTGACTTCGAGTTAGGTGAATACGTTCGTCAAGATTTAGTTTATGAGAAAGAAAACTTACTCATTTCAGGTCCTGGTAAATATCCTGACTATAACTTCTACCGTGTAACGGGTATGGCTGTTACAGGTAAAGATAAAGGTCAAGCACAACGTGAAAGTGCGCCTGTTGACGTACGGAGCTTATTACCATGATGTGGCCATTTTATTTGATGGCACTTGTGGCCATTGTCTCTACGGTTCGTGTTGTCACCAATGCGAATCCTGTACATGCATTGCTGAGCTTGATCGTGTCACTTCTTGCCGTGGCAGGAATGTTTATGATCGTGGGTGCACCATTTGCTGGTGCGCTTGAAATTATTGTTTATGCAGGCGCGATCATGGTGTTGTTCGTGTTTGTGGTGATGATGCTGAATCTGGGTCAACATACTGTTGAACAAGAGCGTAAGTGGCTCACTTCATCTGCATGGGCGTATCCAGCGTTAATGAGTTTCCTGATGGGCCTCGTGCTGGTATGGATGCTCGGTTCAGATTACACCACGGCTGGTCCTGTGATGGGCACAGAAGTGATTGGACCTAAAGCAGTTGGTCAAGCGCTCTTTACTCACTATTTACTATTGGTAGAAGTTGCCGCGATGTTATTGCTTGCAGCCCTTGTTGCAGCATTCCATTTAGGCAAACGTGAACCAAGTGCAGAAAAGGAAAAAGAATAATGGGCAACATCCCTTTAGAACATGGTTTGATCGTTGCAACCATTCTTTTTGCACTTGGTTTTTACGGTGTAATGGTGCGACGCAACCTCTTATTTATGTTAATGAGCCTTGAAATTATGATGAACGCAGCTGCACTTGCGTTTGTTTTAGCAGGTAGTGCTTGGTTACAACCAGATGGACAAATTATGTTTATCTTGATTTTAACCCTTGCTGCTGCTGAGGCATGTATTGGTCTTGCGATCGTCCTTCAGTTCTACCATCGCTTCCATCATTTGGATGTGGATGCTGCTAGTGAGATGCGCGGATGAGTTATTTATATTTAACAGTATTATTTCCGCTCATTGGTTTTATCCTTTTAGCGGCAGGGCGTAACAAGCTTCCTGAAAATGTTGCAGCCATTATTGGGGTCGGTTCAGTCGGTTTATCTGCTTTATTTGCATTGATAGCTGGCATGGGCTTTGTTGCAAATGGCTCAGTGGCACAAGTCCAACATTTGTGGACTTGGTTCAATGTCGGTGGTTTTGCACCGGGCATGAGCTTACATTTAGATGGTTTATCATTACTCATGATGGGTATGGTGACGGGTGTGGGCTTCCTCATCCACATCTTTGCATCATGGTACATGCGTGGTGAAGAAGATTTCGCGCGTTTCTTCTCTTATTTCAACCTATTCGTAGCAAGCATGTTGCTGCTCGTATTGGGCGATAACTTAGCGTTATTGTTCTTGGGTTGGGAAGGCGTAGGTCTGTGTTCATACTTGTTGATTGGTTACTACTACCAAAACCCTGAAAATGGTTTTGCAGCAATCAAAGCATTTACTGTAACGCGTGTCGGTGACGTATTCTTGCTGATCGCATTGTTCTTGCTTTATCAACAATTTGGTACTTTGCATATTGGAACAATCGTTGCCAATGCACCTCAAGTATTAGCGGGTGATCATTCACTGGCAATCTGGACATCTTTAATGTTGTTCTTAGGTGCGGCAGGTAAATCTGCACAAATTCCATTACAAACATGGCTGGCTGATGCGATGGCAGGTCCTACACCTGTTTCTGCATTAATTCATGCTGCAACAATGGTAACCGCAGGTATTTATCTGTGCTGCCGTATGTTCTCTGTGTTTGAAATGACCCCTGAAGTGATGATGTTTATCTCAATCACGGGTGCGGTAACATTGATTGTGGCTGGTTTTGCTGCACTGGTTCAAACAGACATTAAACGTATTTTGGCTTACTCAACCATGAGTCAGCTGGGTTATATGTTTATGGCTGTTGGTGCTGAAGCTTACCAAGCAGGTTTGTTCCACATGCTTGCTCACGCATTCTTTAAAGCGTTATTGTTCCTTTCTTCAGGTGCGGTGATTCTGGCTTACCATCACGAACAAAACATCTTCAAAATGGGTGGCTTGTTTAAACATAACAAATTCTTGTTTGCCTGCTTCGCCATTGGTGGCGGTGCATTGGCCGCGATTCCATTCTTAACCGTTGGTTTCTTCTCAAAAGATGCGATTTTGGGTGCAGTTTGGGCGCAAAGTCACATTGCAAATCTTCCTGTATATAACTGCTTATACTGGACTGGTGTTGCAGGTGCATTCTTAACCTCAATTTATACATTCCGTTTAATTTGGGTTGTATTCTTTGGTAAAGAAAATACGCCATATCATGCAATCAAAGGCGCAACCTATTGGGCTCCTTTGGCGATTTTGGCGGTACTTTCAACCGGTTTAGCGTACTTCTTAAAAGCACCCGTTGAAGCGATTCTCAACGCTGCAAAAATTCCAGCGTTTATTATTCCAGAAGCGCTTGAAGCAGGGGTACATGGTGCAGAGCATACAGCAGTCGGTATTGCACTAGCAGGTCTTGTGGTTGGCATCATCTTATTTGTATTTGCTTATAATGCAGTGAAAGGTTTTGCTCAAACTTCATTTGGCGCTGGTCTGGTCAATATCTGCCGTAATGCACTTGGTTTCGATGCCTTGTATAACATCGTATTTGTGAAACCATATTTGCTGATTGCGAAAATTCTAGGTCGTGATCCGATTGATGGTTTGTGGTTAGTGCTTCCTGCCATTGTTAAAAGTGGTCATAGCTTCACAAGCTCGCGTCAAACAGGTTCATTGCGTGAATACGCATCAAGTATGTCACTTGGTGTCGTAGTATTACTGATGATCTTGATCGTGATTCAGGTCGTGGGGAAATAAGATGGAAATCACAAACAATTGGATTTTACCCGCGCTGATCCTCGTACCGTTCATTGCAGGTTTTATTTGCTGGTTGGTTGATAAATTTGACCAGTATTTACCACGCTATATCGCATTATTCGGTATGCTCATTACTTTGGGCTTAACGATTGCGCTTTGGCAAACAGGTACATTTACATATGAATTAGGCGCTAAAGTTCCGACTTGGTCTGCCGAATTCATGGTGCCTTGGATTCAAACTCTCGGCATTAACATTCACTTAGCGGTGGATGGTCTTTCACTACTTATGGTTGGCTTGACTGCATTACTGGGTGTACTTGCAGTGGGCTGTTCATGGGGTGAAATTCAAAAGAATGTTGGCTTCTTCCACTTAAACCTTTTATGGTCGTTAGGTGGGGTGATCGGTGTATTCTTAGCGATTGATTTGTTCTTGTTCTTCTTCTTCTGGGAGATGATGCTGGTTCCAATCTATTTCTTGATTGCACTTTGGGGTCATAAAGGTGCAGATGGTAAATCTCGTGTTTATGCTGCAACCAAATTCTTTATCTATACCCAAGTCGCTGGTTTAATCATGCTGATCGGTATCCTAGGCCTTGTGGTTTACGGTTACATGATGACAGGCATGATTGGATTCGATTACAACTACTTGTTAGGTGTAGCGAATACGCTTGATGCACAATTACCATCAGTGGCCTATGCCTTGATGATTTGTATGTTCATTGGTTTCGCTGTGAAACTTCCAGTGTTTCCATTGCATGGCTGGTTACCAGATGCACATGCTCAAGCACCAACAGCCGGTTCTGTTGACTTAGCGGGTATCTTGATTAAGACTGCTGCATACGGTTTACTGCGTTTTGTTATTCCGTTCTTCCCCGCGGCTTCTGCACAATTTGCAGACATCGCGATCATCTTAGGTTTAATTGGTGTGTTCTACGGTGCTTGGTGTGCTTTCCAACAAACCGATATGAAACGCTTACTTGCTTATACTTCTATTTCGCACATGGGCTTTGTTTTACTTGCGCTTTACGCAGGTAATATTCTGACGTTCCAAGGCTTAATGATTATGATGTTGGCACATGGTTTATCCTCTGCTGCATTGTTCATTATGTGTGGTCAAGTGTATGAACGTTTACATACACGTGACTTACGTCAAATGGGCGGTATTCGTGGTCAATTCCAATACCTTTCATTCTTCCTCATGTTCTTTGTCGCTGCGCTTGTTGGTATTCCAGGCTTAGGTAACTTTATTGGTGAATTCCTCATTTTGATGGGTTCATTTGGTAAATTCCCAACCTTTACCATTTTGGCTGCAATCAGTTTGGTTATGGCAGGTCTTTACGGCTTAATCCTGATTCATAAAGCATTGTTTGGTACGCCAAATGAAGAGCAAAAACAGCATTATACAAACCCATTGAAAGACTTAAATGCACGTGAAATTGTTATTTTGCTCATTTGTGCGTTTGGTTTACTTTGGCTTGGTATTTTCCCACAAAGCTTCCTTGATATTTCAAATTCAAGCATGGCGTGGTTGGCAAATAGCTATATCCCAGTTCAAGAGACGGTTGAGGTTGTACAACAAGCAACCACTCAACTCGAAAATGTGGAGATCCAATAAGCATGAACTTCACAATGTCATTTTCTGAACTTATGCCATTAGCTCCTGTGATGATCGTAGCTTTAACTGCGGTCGTTGTGATGATTCTCACTTCAATTAAACGTAACCACGATTTAATTGCAACAGCATCTGTGGTGGGTTTAAACCTTGCTGCGGCTTATATTCTGTTGGCCATGTTCGGTGGTGCTTTTGCACCGGCGAACGTGATGGGCATGTTTATGGTTGATCCATTTAGCTTGCTTTATCAGTTGGTCATTTTAGTTGCGGCACTTGCTTGCTGTACCTTGTCGCATGCTTATATTGAGAGCTATAACGATAACCGTGAAGAACTTTACATCTTGATGTTGTGTTCGGTTGCGGGTGCGATGTTAATGGTTTCAAGCTCTCACTATGCATCATTCTTCATTAGCCTTGAGTTAATGTCGATTCCTGTATACGGTTTGTTGGCATATACGCATCAACGTTCGCAATCTTTAGAAGCGGGTATTAAATACCTTGTGCTTTCAGCCACTGCTTCGGCAATGTTGTTGATGGGCATGGCATATATCTATGCTTATACCGGTTCTTTGTCTTTCTATGACAACGTTCAAGCATTAATGCAAGCGATTCACCAACCGATGGTGATTCTAGGTTTAGGCTTAATCATCTTTGCCGTAGCATTTAAATTGTCTCTTGCGCCATTTCATAAATGGACGCCAGACGTTTATGCCGGTGCACCAGCGCCAATCGCAACATTCCTTGCGACTGCGGCTAAAGTGGCAACCATTGGTTTGTTTGTACGTTATTTATTAACGTCAGGTGCAATCTTGGTTGATTCCATCGTAACCATCATCACGATTCTTGCGGTGCTTTCAATCTTGGTGGGTAACTTCCTTGCAGTACGTCAAGTCAACTTGAAACGTATCTTGGGTTATTCTTCAATTGCACACTTTGGTTATTTGTTGATTGGTTTAATCAGCATGACTTATGCAAGCCTCGGTAACGTAACGGTGTATGTGATTACTTATGTACTTACAACCATCGGTGCTTTCGGTGCTGTAGCCTTAATGTCGAGTCCGTATAACAATGCGGATGAAGCACAAAGTTTAGCGGATTACCGTGGTTTGTTCTGGCGTCGTCCAGTATTGACTGCAACTTTGACGGTGATGATGCTGTCTCTTGCTGGTATTCCATTGACTGCGGGCTTCATTGGTAAGTTCTTGGTGGTGATGGCTGCGGTTACAACGCAACATTGGTTCCTTGCTGCAATGATCGTGGTGGGTTCAGGTATTGGTTTGTACTATTACCTTCGTGTCATGATTGTCATGTACATGACTGCACCAGAAATACCACGTATTGATGCTGATAAACATTGGGGTCAAAAAGTGGGCGGTATTATGGTGCTTGCTGCTGCATTGGCGGTATTGGTGATCGGTATTTATCCAGATCCAATCATTAAGTTAGCACTTCAAGCAGAAATTTTATCTCCATTGCATTTCATGCTTTCGCAACAGTAATCTAAAAAAAAGATTATTTTTTATTAAAAAGCCTCCTTACTTAGGGGGCTTTTTAGTTTATAAGCACTATAAAAAACATTTATACTAGGAGAAATTTTTATTTCATCTTTTAGGTGTTCTCCCGTGGCTATTCATGAAATCCGACATCCGCTTATTCGACATAAACTTGGTTTGCTACGCCGTGCAGACATTAGTACAAAAAATTTCCGTGAATTAGCACAAGAAGTCACCATGCTTCTGACTTATGAAGCCACCAAGGATTTACCAGTATGCGACCATGAAATTGATGGTTGGAATGGTAAAGTGACTGTCGACCGTATTGTGGGTAAAAAAATTACGGTTGTACCAATTTTACGTGCCGGTATTGGCATGTTAGATGGTTTCTTAAACCTTATTCCAAGTGCAAAAGTATCGGTATTGGGTCTAGAGCGTGACGAAAAAACCTTAGAAGCACGTACATACTATAAAAAATTGGTTCCAGATGTACAAAACCGTCTTGCGATGATTATCGATCCAATGTTAGCAACAGGTTCGTCACTAGTTGCCGCGATTGATGTATTAAAGGCAAGTGGCTGTAAAGATATTCGTGTGATGGTATTGGTTGCTGCACCTGAAGGCATTAAACGTGTCGAAACTGCGCATCCTGATGTCATTATCTTTACTGCATCAATTGATGATGGTTTGAATGAAAATGGTTATATCGTTCCGGGTCTGGGTGACGCTGGCGATAAAATTTTTGGTTCTGTACAAAAAGATTAATTTTTGAATTTGATCAGAAAGGAGGCTTTAAAAGCCTCTTTTTTATATACTGTATATATGGCATTTTTAGAATAGGGCAGCAGCATGAAAGATGAATTACAACAGGGCAAGATCAAACAGTACGACCCTGAAAAAGGCTTTGGTTTTATTGGTACGCCTGAAGGGGATCTATTCTTCCATATTTCAGATTTCCCTGCGACAGAAGGTGAGCCTAAACGTAATGAACGTGTGAAATTCGTGGCTGTTGAAAATGGCGACAAGTTTAAAGCGGTTCGTATAGAACGTGTTGAAGACACATCCGCGAAAGCAAAAAAATCAAAAGTATCTACACATAATAAGTCGATCACATCAGCATTATTGTCCAATTTACGCAAATAAAACTTTCATCTTTATGGATGAGACATGCAATGACATTCCAATGAAGAATGAGTTAGATCTCATGTAGAATAAAAAAAGCGCCCTCTAGGCGCTTTTTTTACAATCAAAATTTTTATTTTTCGCAGAATTTCATAAAGGCTTTTAAACCTGGCCCTTGGTATTTTTGGCGATGAACTAACATAAATAAAGGACGGGTGAGTTGCCAGAAAGGTGTCTCTAAAATGACCAGCTGACCTTTTTCAAGTAAAGGTTCAATGGCGAGTTTAGAAATACAAGACATCCCAATACCCCCCGCGACAATTTTCAGAATTGCTTCATTATGACCCAGGGTTAAACGGATATTGGCATCGGGTAAATCTTTTAGAATCGCATTATCAAAAACTTCACGCGTACCTGAACCTTCTTCACGTAAAATCCACTGTATACCGACAGATTCAAAGTCAGCAGGGGTTAGTGGACGTCCGAGTTGTGCCAGTGGATGATTGGGGGAACAACACACTGCAAGTTCATCATCGCGCCAGTGAATACATTGCAACTGCGGTAAATGGCATGAACCTTCAATCAGTGCCAAATCCAACTGGAATTGGTTTACTGCTTCAATCATTTGGCGAGTATTGCCGACTTGAAGTTGCAAATGTGCTTGCGGTTGAACCTGTAAGAAGTCTGCCATCAGATCAGGCATCAGGTAATCACTGATGGTCAGCGTTGCACCCAGTCTTAAGTCGATGCTTTGTAACTCACCTTTAGCTGCTTGTTCAAAAGCATCACAACGGCCTAAAATCTCTAATGCTTGTGGCAGTAGAAAACGTCCTAAGTCATTGAGTTGTAGACGCTTACCCAAACGGTCAAACAGTGGAGCACCTAAGCCATCTTCTAAGTCTGCTAAAGCCATACTTGCAGCACTTTGAGTGAGTTTTACGGCATCACTGGCTTTGGTTACTGTGCCTTCTTGGGCGACTGCTACAAAAACAGCCAACTGGCGTAAAGTCATGCGCATGAATAGAGCCTTAACATTTAAAAAATATTAATAAATTATGTTGGCATGCTACCATGAGCGCAGTCTTTCATGCCACGTTGAAATCATGTCAATTGAAAAATTTAGCTTAGAAAAAGTCTTATCTGTACATCGTTGGACCAATACCTTATTCAGTTTTACCATGACACGACCTGCACATTTTAAATTTACCGCAGGGCAGTTTGCGCGTATTGGTTTAAAAGTGGGAGATGAACTGGTGGTTCGGGCTTATTCCGTGGTGTCATCACCTTTCGATGAAACCTTGGAATTCTTTTCAATTGTAGTGCCTGAAGGTGCATTCACCTCGAATTTGCAGCACTTACAGGTTGGCGATGAACTGTACTTAGAAAAAATTCCATATGGATTTTTAACACTGGCACGTTATCAATTGCCTTTACCACATGATTTATGGTTGTTGGCGACAGGTACAGGTTTAGCACCTTTTATTTCCATGCTGCAAGATTTTGACACGTGGTCAAAATATAAAAAAATCAATCTGGTTTATAGTGTCCGCACTGCATCCGAACTGGCTTATGCCACACGCATTGAGGAAATTGCAGCAACTTTTGGTGAAGGGCATAGCGGCTTTAAATTTGTGCCGATTATCACCCGTGATCCCCATGCAGCATTACATGATCGCCTACCTGTGCTGATTGAAAATGGTGAATTAGAAAAAGCAGTCGGCTTAGAGCTAAATACAGAAACCAGCCATATAATGCTGTGTGGTAATCCACAAATGGTGGAAGACACAAAAGAAGCCTTGAAAGCTCGTGGTTTAATTATGAATCGACGTGGTGAAGGTAATATTGCGGTTGAAAATTATTGGTAAAATTTTGATCAAAAAAAATCCCTCACAAGTAGAGGGATTTTTTTATTCATTTTTTAATGTACGAACATATCGATATATTCACGGATTTCTTGAATAGCAGTTTCGACATCGGCTGTAAGCCATGTTGGTTCAAATAATCCTGAATAATGTTCAAGACGATCTTGTGGAACAACCAAACGAATTGGACATTCTTCTTCTAATAAGCGCCAAGGAATGATCGGGACTTCATTGTCTAAAAAGGGGGCAATATTACGAATATCAATCACCATTGCATTGATACATTCGGGAAAAGGCATCACTGAAAATTCTTCAGTACGGCGGCGAAAATATTCCAAGTCACCCCATTTAAGCACGTAGCTTGGTTTGTTAAATTCAATAATACCAATTAGATGTTCATCACGAGTGTAATGCAAGCAACATTGATGAGTGACATCAGTGTCCAAATCAAGCGTTACAGATTGTTGACGATACGCCATAAAGTTAAGCAGCATGAAAAACAAGGTGCATAATTATAGCTCATTTTCGCTTTTTCAGCAGCAAAAGCATTGTTCATCTTTATTCCTTATAAAAGATCAGCCTTTACTTGATTTATTTTTCTTAGAGTAGAGTCTGAAAGTATTTTTTAAATTTGTTTTTTAAACGCAATGAGGGTTTTTGTTTTTTGCGTCCCTTTACAAATTTACATGTATTCACCATCTCACTATGCTTTTATACACAACAGCGCAATAATTGTTGTTAGCATAAAATTACGAGGGAGAATATTTAAAAATAGAGGGGAAAATTTATGACACATGATTTTAATAAACCACCTCATGTCATTAGTGCAGAAGAAAAAACGCACAAGAAAAGAGTACCTGTATATATTTTAATTCTTATTGGTATTTTCTTTATTGCATTGCTTGCCTATATGTTTGCAGATAGAGCACCATCAGCCACTGATACAGCTCCTAATCCTGCAACACCGAACAATACAACCACAGGTAGCGATAAGGATAGCGCAAAAGGCTATTAACTGACTGACCATTTAATTTATCTTTTTATTCAAGCCCTAATCTGCAAAGACTGGGGCTTTTTGCAATCTAATGTGCCATTTTGTTGTATTTGTGATGGTTAGTGTTGATTAAAAAACGATCAAAACCTAATGTGTTTTGAATGGCATTATTTTAGGTGGAGTTCACTCAAGAGAACCGCATGCTTTTTACACAGTAAGACTTCAATAAGTAATAACAAGAGGAAATGACAACATGAATGAATATTTTTCTGGAGGTCCTAGAGGTGCAGAGTTTGATGCCATGTATTATTGGAATCAATTTCATCCCATTTTAGCGGCTGTTGCTATTTTATTGATTGGTTGGATTGTTGCATTGGTTATTGCAGCAGGTGTAAAGAAAGTTTTAGAAAAATTGGGAACAAATCAAAAACTTTCCACTGCGACTGGGCATCGTTCCAATATAGAAAGTATTGTCTCACGTGTGGTGTTTTGGCTGGTGATGATCATTGCTGTGATTGGTGCATTAAATGTGCTGAATCTCACCAGTGTAAGTGGTCCATTTAGTAATATGATTCAACAGTTCCTGCTCTTTATTCCTCAACTTTTAGCTGCTTTGGCTGTTGGGTTTATTGGTTGGATTGTGGCAAATTTGGTTAAAGTCGGCTTGCAAAAGTTACTTGATCGAACACAACTGGATGAAAAACTCAGTGCGGATGTGGGTGTCAGTCCAATTAGCCAAAATATTAGCAATATTGTGTATTGGTTGATTTTGTTGTTATTCCTGCCGATTGTTTTATCTATTTTAGGTTTAAATGGATTGTTGTTCCCAATCCAAAATATGCTTAATGAAATGGTTTCATTCTTACCCAATATTTTTATTGCTGCTGTTATTGTTTTTGTGGGTTATATCTTGGCAAAAATTGTACGCGGTATTATTGAAGGTTTGGTGAATAGTTTAAATTTACAACAACAAGCACAGAAAATTGGTCTATTTAAAAATTCCAATTTGCCGCAAGTGCTCGGTTCATTTGTCTTTGCAATGGTCATTATTACCGCATTGATTATTGCATTTGAAACTTTAGGTATAGAAGCCATTTCTCAACCCGCTACAGCGATGTTGTATGAAATTATGAATGCAATACCGCATATTATTGCGGCAGGGCTGATTTTAATTTTGGCTTATGTGGTTTCACGCTTTGTTGCCAATCTGGTGGTCGAAGTGATCGCTGGAACAGGTGTTGATGAAATACCCGCTAAGTTAGATGTACAGCGCTTTTTGGGCACCACCAAAGTGTCTTGCATTGTCGGTTACTTGATTGTCTTCTTTACCATGCTGTTTGCTGTTTCCGAAGCCGCAAACCGACTGGGCTTTGGACAAGTCAGTGGGCTGATTTCAATGTTTATCCAATTCGGTGCCGATATTTTATTGGGTGCTGTCATTTTATTGGTCGGCTTTTGGCTTGCCAATTTGGTGGCGAAAGTCATTGGGCGTGGTGAATATAATAGTTCACGCTGGTTAGCCAACTTAGTGCGTATATTGATTATGGGCTTAGTGGTGGCGATGGGCTTACGTGCCATGGGCATTGCCGATTCCATTGTCAATTTGGCATTTGGTTTAATGCTAGGCGCAGTTGCAGTCGCGTTTGCTCTGGCTTTTGGTTTAGGCGGTCGTCAACCTGCGGAGCGTTTACTTTCAGATTTAATGGATAAAGCGAAAAAACAAGCCTGCAAACCTAATCCATTACATGATGCATCGGTACAAGAGGAGCACATCGCACCGTTGACAGAACAAGTCGATTCAAGCGTGGTGGCAGATGAATACCAAAGAGCAGATGTCCCACCGACACAAGCAGATGTAGATCCAGCACAGAAACCCTTAAATAAACCTTTTGGCTCTACAGGAGAGGCTGAAGCAGATATTGATCTTCATCCCAAAGATGATCCGAAATAAAATTTAAATTTCGCTCGAGATCGATCACCTTGAGGTGGTCGATCTTTGATTTTATGCTCAATTGAGGAAATGGTGATGTCAAAAAAACAACCCAATAAATTTATAGCACCAATTGTCATTGCAGGAATTACCGCAGGATTCTTTATCAGTGCATATAAATTTGTATTTGCTCAACCTAAGCAAACAACGGATCAAATAGAACATGAGGATACAGTAAATAAATCACCAGAGACTCAAGATGAAAAAATAGTGAATAAATGATTGTTTTTTTAATTTTTTATGCTATTTATAAATGACTATTTCATAAAAAATAAACATTTAGATTAATGTGAATGAAATATTTATAAATCATACTTGGATGAATGATTAGCAATAATAAAGGGGAAATATTATGTTATTGAATAAAGTTTTAAAGTCATTTTCGATGATGCTAGATGCCAATAAATCTTCTAATGCAGCAGAAGCAATGGTAAAAATGGAGATCACCATTGCTCGCTTACAGCAGGCTAAACAGGTCGATTTATTGCGTACTGATTATTTAGAATAATTTAGTTTGGAATATTCCGTATTAATTAAACATATTGCGATGCGGCATGTGCAGATGACCATGCCCATTGAAAATTAAACCCGCCTAAATGTCCTGAAACATCTAAAATTTCACCGACAAAGTACAAGCCTTTTTGCTTTTTACTTTCCATGGTTTTAGAAGATACTTCTGTGGTATCCACACCGCCCAAAGTCACTTCCGCAGTACGATAACCTTCAGTTCCTGATGGTTTGACCTCAAAGGCATGTAAACGATTGGCAATCTGTTCTAATTTATCATCGCTTAAATTACCAATCGCCATATCGGCTGATTCAGCCCAAATTAGGGTTTGTAATTCTAAAACGACACTTTTCGGTAAATGTTCAATCAATAACGTACGCAGCAAAACTTTCGGTTGGCTTTGTTTCTTTGCTTTCAAGAAGTCGATTAAATCCAAATAAGGCAGGAAGTTAATTTTAAAGCTTTGACCGACATCCCAATAGTTCGAAAGTTGTAAAGAACTTGGCCCACTTAAACCCCGATGGGTAAATAACAAGGCTTCGGTAAAGCTGTTTAAGTCATTGGACAAGGTTGCATCGACGGCATTGCCACTTAAACGTGTGGTGACTTCTTTAAACTGATCGGAAAAGGTAAAAGGAACTAAGCCAGCACGAGTCTGGTGTATATGATGCCCAAACTGTTTGGCGATGTCATAACCAATGCCTGAACCGCCTAAGGTCGGAACAGATAAACCGCCTGATGCAACCACCACTGATTCAGCTTGGAAATGACCGAGCGTGGTTGCGACTTGAAAACCTTGATCGGCAATTGAGGTCACCGCTTTGACTTCACAACTGGTTTTAATTTCGACTAAGCCTGTTTTATCGCATTCAGCTAACAGCATGGCTAAAATTTCTTTGGCACCATTTAGGGTAAAAAGCTGACCATGCTTACGTTCTTCATATGCAATACCATGTTGGCAGACCAAAGCAATAAAGTCCCAATTGGTATAGCGTGTGAGGGCAGAAATCACAAAATGTGGATTATGTGAAATAAAGTTTTCAGGTTCGACATACAGGTTAGTGAAGTTACATTTACCCCCACCAGACATCAGAATTTTTTTGCCCACTTTATTGGCTTTTTCAAGCACCAGAACTTTACGACCGCGTTCGGCAGCCATATAAGCAGTCATCAAACCTGACGCACCTGCACCTAAAACAATGACATCATATTGATTTGAAGACATGAAAAACTCACGGGAGATAAAAGCAGGGCATTATAGACAATTTTGCGGTCAATTTCAGGTTTGATCTTATTTGAGCGTTTTGCCTTGTAAACCACCACTATGAATGATCAGAATTCTTGTATTTGGGGGAAAATATTTTTTTTGAATTAAATCAAAAATACCGTAGAGCATTTTTCCGGTATAGACCTGTTCCAAAGGAATGGTAAAATCCTGTTCAAATTTTTCGATAAATTGCATAAGTTCTGTTGGTGCTTTGGCATAACCACCAAAACAATAATCATCAGTGATGTTCCAGTTTTTTTTGACCGTATATTGGGCAACATCAGAAGATAGAAAATCACCTTTTAATGCAGAAAAACCTAAAATAGTTTGATGTGCTGCACTTGCTTCAATCAGTCCTGAAATCGTGCCACCTGTTCCAACTGCACAGCAAATCAGATCATAATTTTGTCGATCATGTTCGCTTAATATTTCCCGACAGCCTTGGATCGCAAGCGCATTGCTTCCACCTTCAGGAATGATGTAATGCTCAGGAAATTGTTGTTTTAATTCTGATTGATATTCAGGCTGATCTTTTTGTCGATACTGCTGGCGCGAAACAAAATGCAGTTGCATGCCGAAGTGTTGCGCCGTGCTTAATGTTGGATTAAGTGCTTTATGACTCAGTTCTTCACCGCGAATGATTCCAACACTTTTTAGACCAAATAGATGTGCTGCATAGGCGGTGGCAGCAATATGATTGGAATAAGCTCCACCAAAGGTTAGCACTTTATCAAAGCCTTGTTTTTGTGCTTCTAGAAAGTTGTATTTCAGTTTAAAAAATTTATTGCCCGAAATTTGCGGATGAATTTGATCCAGCCGTTTAATGCTCAGGCTGACGGAGGCATCCAGCGGTAATTTTTGATAAGCAATGGTTTGGGCAATACTGTCGAACATGGCTGAATCTAAATCAATAAGTTCAACAGTATTGTACCCGTAGTTTTAGAAGGTAATAAAATTAAAGCTGTAAAATTAGCGAGTTCAATGTTCATCTTGTGCGGGCGAATACGGTTGTAAAGATTTTAAATCATCTTTATTTGTAAGAATATCTTAAGTGTTTGAATATAAATTATAAAAAAAAGATCACAAAATTTGCATTAGTGCTAAGCTAACGATATAACAATTATGAAAAAAAGAGGATATGTAATGAAAAAGCTATCCATTGGTTTATCTATTTGCTTGTTGGCTTTAGTCACGGCTTGTGATGCAAAAAATGATTATAACAAGCCAAAAACTGAGGTACGTACCATGATTATTGGTGGTATGCCTATTCATGATCAGGATTATCGCCTTACCCAGCTGAATGCCCGCGAAATGAAACCTGTCGCTCAACAGTGATGTAATAAAGAAAAATAAGGAGGCATATTGTCAGTACATGGTAGTGCAAGGTGATGTGTAAGAAGTAAAAGATGCAGTGTGCTACGCCAGATGTGTGAAAATTTGAAGTAGACGTTTTACTTCTTGCAAACAGTTTGTCTTATTTAAAACCTTACAAACTGTATAAAAAGGTCTTGTACTCGCCCAATATGCCCAAACTGTGGTGTAAATGGTGATTGAACCAATCGCCATTTACAAAGCGGTTAAATGAGATCAATTTGCCAATTCGACGCTTGAATCTCTAAATTATTTTGGCGAAGTTTAGCGCTGATCTCATCGGCTTGCTTTTGTAATTCGCTCACCGATATGACTTTAACCCAGCGAATTTCGCTTGAACTATAACGCGCATTTTCACGACGTGAATTATCAATCGCTTGTTGCACAATACGATGTTGGCTAATCAATCGATCACGTGCATTTAAAATCTCAAGCAAAGAGCTTCCATTGATGCTTTTTGCTTGAGCATTGGTACTATGAATCCGTCTAATCAGATCATGTAATTCAATATTGACAGCAAACGCATTGGATAATAAGACATTCGGTTCCTCGCTGGGTTGATCGCCTTCTTGTACTAAAACATTATTATTAATCCGTTGTTGTAATGATGCGAGTTTGGTCTGTAAGTCATTTCGAAGAAGAAGAGCTTCTGCAAGTTTCATAATTGATATACTTTTTAGCGCTAAATTTACAAGATGTCGCTTATGTTGCAATGAATAAAAGTAGGGAGCAATTTTATTTTGTATCCAGATAAAATTTCATTGCTCAATTAATCTGAAATATAAAATTATTAGGGCAATAAGCATATAAAACACGTAGAATTGACCAACATATTTTTCCTCATTATTTAAGGTCAAAAGCATTGGAATCACTATTGATATTAGGCTCAATTACTTTGGCGCTAGTGCTGGGTGCAATCAGCCCCGGGCCAACGTTTATTTATGTAGCAAAAAATTCAATTGCGATTTCACGTAAACATGGATTATTTACAGCTTTAGGCACAGGTACGGGTGCAGCTTTATTTGGCTTTTTAGCAGTCATGGGATTGCAAGCTGTTTTATTGGCCGTGCCTTCAGCTTATTTGGCTTTGAAAATTTGTGGCGGTTTATATTTGCTTTGGCTGGCATATAAAATTATTAAACATGCCAAAGAACCGATGCAAACCGCAGAAGGCGATGTAAAGCCCATGACCCATGCGCAGGCATATCGTTTAGGTTTAATTACGCAGTTAAGTAATCCGAAAATTGCCATTATTTTAGCCAGTGTTTTTACTGCGCTTTTACCGAAAGAAATTCCTGCTTATTTTTATCTGGTTTTACCGATTTTATGTTTCTTTATCGATGCAGGCTGGTATTCATTGGTGGCAGTGGCATTATCGGCTGAAGGTCCAAGAAAAGTTTATTTAAAGTCTAAAGCTATTTTTGACCGAATTGCAGGTGGGGTCATGACCTTACTGGGCTTAAAACTCATTTTTGGTATGAAGTAGTTTTTGCGTCATTCGCATATCGCGTTATTTTATCATTTTTAGAGCGAAGCAATACATTAGGTATTGCTTTAAATATTTGAAAATGAATACGAAAATTAAAAAATAAGCTGTAGAAAATAAAAGACCGACGATTCGAGTGATGTGAAATCGTCGGTCAAAAAATCTGTTGCAAATTTTAGCTCGGGCTGCTGTTCCATACTAAAACTTGAAACTTACTAAGTTTATTGCTTTAGGAAAAGTTCACCGAAAATTTTGTAGATGCCGGTACAAATTAACGGGTTTATGAACTTCTTACCTTATATAACGCAAGGGTTTACAGATTGGTTGACAATAAAATGAAAAAAAACTCATTTTTTTTTATAATGGTGATCTAAACGTTGTTTACGTAGGTACATAGTGTCACTAAATCGATATTTTTTATGGTTTTTTTTATTCTGCTTTATTTTCACCTGTATCTGCGGTGTTTTAGCCGCTTTATTGCCTACAGGTATGGGCGGTATTCTGACCGTAATACCGTATTTAACGGCAATGATTTTAGTACTTTATAAGTTTTTAAAACAACAACAACGTGCACCAAGCAATCAAGAGCGGAAAAAAATAAGCTTAGGATTTAGCCTAATTTTTTGGGGCTATAACCTTGCCTTTTTGTTAATTGGAATTTTAATTTTTTCCAAAGGTGACCCTGATATTTGGCAAAATTTCCTTTTATATCTCAAAAATCCACAATTTATGAGTGTGGCGCTGGTGATGATTTTGCTGATTGCAATACCGCTATATCTCTTAACCTATTGGTTTTATGGTAAACAAGCACAACGTATGGCGAAAAAAATGTTTGGTTGATCAATGCTGCATGCTTGAATTTTCACCGCTCTTGATCTATAGATAGAAGAAACAAGAGAGATCATGAAATGCAAAAAGCATGTGTATTGATTACAGGTGCAAGTGGTTTTATTGGTTCGCATCTCATCGCTTATTTATTGGCGCGTGATTATGCGGTGGTTGGGCTGACTCGACAGAAAAATAAGCTGTCTCGTCATCCGAGTCTGATTTGGATTCAGCAGCTAGATGAACTGAAAACTGATCGTATCGACTACGTGATCAATCTTGCGGGTGAAAATATTGGCAAGGCACGTTGGACAGCCAAAAGAAAACAACAGTTAATCCAGAGTCGGGTTGAAACTACACAACAACTCTATCGTTACTTAGAAAAAAGACAGATTTTCCCTAAGCGTATTATTTCAGGCTCTGCTGTGGGCTATTACGGCATTGATCCGACTGAGCAATGGACAGAAGTCTGTGCTGAACAGTCTGCGCCACAATCTATTTTTATGTCGGAACTGTGTCAGTTATGGGAACATGCCGCTTTAAGTTTTAAATTGCAGAACACTAAAATCGTACGTTTCGGAATTGTCTTTGCAAACAATGGTGGCATTCTTCCGCAAATGTTATTGCCGATAAAACTGAATATGGTGGGGCGTATTGGGCATGGTCGGCAACCTGTGGTTTGGGTGCATATACAAGATGTGCTACGTGCAATTGAATTTTTAATGACCAAAGAAACCACGGCTCAGACTTTTAATGTGGTCTGTCCAGAAAAAATGACTCAAGCGCAGTTTGCACAAATTGCCGCGCAGCAACTCAAGCGTAAACCTCTATTTTGTTTACCGGCTTTTGTTTTGCAATCGCTGCTCGGTGAGCAATCACAATTGGTTTTAAATGGTCAATATGTGCAACCTAAAGCATTGCAAGAGGTAGGATTTGAGTTTAAATATCCGACCTTAAAGCTGGCTTTGGAGGATATTTTAGGGCCGAGTTAAGTCGCTAAAGTATTGGCAGTCAGTCTTGTTGGACAAAAAGCTGTTGGGTCGAGAAAGGTCGGTTGTTTCAGTATGAGCTGTCTTAATAGACGTGCAGATGCAGGACCCATACATAAACCATTACGGAAATGCCCAAAGTTTGCCCATACATTATCAAGCTCTGGCATTTTTCCAATATAGGGCACACCCGTTGGTGAACTTGGTCTTAAGCCGGCCCACTGTTTGACGATTGGAAATGCTGCCAATTCAGGCACCATCTCGAAACATGCCTCTAAAATCGTTTGTTTGGTCGCGGCAGTGGGTGTGGTGTCGAAACCACAATTGGCCATGCTCGAACCGCACACCACATGCCCATCTAAACGTGGAATTAAATACATCACCTTATTCATGCACATGGTGGGCAACCAGTTTTCAGGGGTTTTAAACAGCACCATTTGCCCTTGTACAGGCTGGACAGGAATGTCTAAATCGAGTTGTTCAGACCAATGTTTAGACCAAGCGCCCGTCGTGATGACAAACTGGTCTGCGAAATAGATTTGCTTATTTTGACTACGAATGGATTGAACTTTGCCATTTACAATATTGAACTGTTCAATTGGACAATGTTCAATAAATTCAACTTGAGGATGTTGTTTTAAATAGGCGGTAATCGATTGTAGTAAGCGTGGATTACGTACATTGGCAATCTGCGGGAAATACATGGCATGCTGAAATTGAGGATGAATAAAAGGATTTACTTGTGCTAATTGTTCTGATTGTAAATATTCAGCTTGCTGCATCGGTTCTTGAAATTGATGGGCATAATTTAAACCCGTTTCAAAATCAGCTTCATCAAAAATCAATAGACCCGTTTCATGAATTTCAAAATCAATACCTGAAATGGGTTTTAATTTTTCATTCCATTCTAAATACAATGGCTTTCCGTGTTGTGCCAATTGATTCACAGCATGCGGATAGCGCCACGGATACATTGGGGAGAGAATTCCACCACCAGCCCATGATGCGGCTTGACCTGCATGTTGCTGATCGAAAATAATAACGGAACATCCTTGTTCCACAAGCTCTAAAGCAGACATTAGACCGCTAATACCTGCTCCAATAATGGCGATTTTCATAGCTTGCGCCACTTATCCTTAGTTCATATCTTTGAGTTTAAGCGCAGCTTGTTCTGCAAAATAGGTCCAGATCCCGTCTGCACCTGCGCGGCGGCAGCTCATCAGTGATTCAATAATCACGTCATCCGATAACCAGCCATTTTGAATTGCACCCGCCAGCATCGCGTATTCACCGCTGACTTGATAGACAAAGGTCGGAATAGCAAAATTGTCTTTCACTTCACGCACGATGTCCAGATAAGGCATACCCGGTTTCACAATCACCATGTCTGCACCTTCTTGAATATCCAGTGCAATTTCATGTAAGGCTTCAGCGCGGTTGCCGATGTCCATCTGGTAGTTATATTTGTTGCCACCTTTGAGGTTACTGGATGAACCAACAGCATCACGGAACGGGCCGTAGAAGCTCGAAGCATATTTCGCTGAATAGGCCATGATATTGGTATAGATATGACCATTGGCTTCAAGTGCAGTACGAATTGCACCAATACGACCATCCATCATGTCACTTGGTGCAAGTACATCTGCACCTGCTTCAGCGTGGCTTAAGGCTTGTTTAATCAAACATTCAATGGTTTCATCATTTAGCACATAACCCGTGTCATCAATAATTCCGTCTTGACCATGTGTGGTGTAAGGATCAAGCGCACCATCAGTGATGAGGACCATTTCTGGTAATTCTTTTTTCAGTAAACGAATGGTGTTTTGCACTAAACCATTTTCATGCCAAGCCGCTTCAGCGGTTAGGCTTTTATCTTCTTGTGGCGTGACTGGGAATAAAGCCAGTTTAGAAACCCCGAGTTCCAGTAAGCGTTCTGATTTTTTTAACAGCAGATCAGCAGACAGGCGCTGAACATTGGGCATACTTGGAATATCTTGAGTTTGGTTTTGCCCCGGAAGTACGAATACTGGATAGATGAGATGATCGGTCGTCAATTGGGTTTCACGTACCATAGAACGCAATTTATCATTTTTACGAATTCGACGCATGCGAGTGGCAGGAAATGCAGGGCGATTGAACGTATAAGTCATAACAATCTCATTGATCAGTATTAAACTAGCGCTATTGTAGCCCTAGAATTCGCTTTTAGGGCATAAGTTAATTGCTATTTCTCAAATTAAGGTATTCGAGCAGATTATGAATGATTCAGATAAAAAGTGGACAGGGAGTATTCATTTGGGTTCAAAAGTGGATATAGATGTTGTCCTCAAACAGTTGTGTCATGCATTTAATAGCTCTCCTTACTTTAAACACAACGATATGTTGATGCGTGTAGTGGATGGGCAAATTGAAGCCTATATTGAAATGCAGCCTTTTATGATTGGGAATGTGGCCTTTCAAATTTTGCATGGCGGGGTCGCTGCGACTATTTTAGATAGTATTGGTGGGATCGCGGCAATGGGTGAGTTATATAAAAAGGCGGAAGCCGATGAACTGCCTGATACCATTAAAAAAGTAACGCGTTTGGCGACAGTCGATATGCGCGTCGATTATTTGGCACCAGGTCGTGGCAAATATTTTATTGCGCGTGCTGAAACTTTACGTTTAGGCCGTAAGGGTTGCACCATGCGGATGATCTTAGTCAATGATGAAGATAAGCCGATTGCAACGGCAATCGCATCTTATGCATATTAAGTTTATTTTAAGCTTGTAAAGTTAAAATCAATAGAACTGAAAAATTTATTTGGCATTGAATGACAATTCAATGCCAAAATCATTTTAAAGACTGACGAGTTACATTTTTATTCTCGCATCATGATTTTTTGTTATTAAAATGCGCCATCAATATTAAATAAAAAATGACTTTCTCATCGACACCATCGCATCACATGCATGGTCTTTATAGCTGTTCGTTTTATCTCGATCAAAACAACTCTATGATATGTGGTGACCAAGTCTGTTGGATGTAGGAATAATCATGACAGATGCTCAAAACACCTTGCCAGAACCAGATGAACAAATTTCGGACGCTGCTCTAAAAGCAAAACGAAAGAAAGCTTTAAGCATTGTCGCATTGATACTCATTATTGCTGCTGTTGCATATGCGGTATGGACTTTGTTTTTTAATCACTCCGTCAGTACCGAAAATGCTTATGTCGGTGCAGAAACTGCATCCATTACCTCTATGGTCAGCGGGCAGGTTTCAGATGTGATGGTCAGTGACACTCAACAAGTCAAAAAAGGTGATTTGTTGGTACGTGTCAATGAACGTGATGCTGAAATTGCGTTGGCACAGGCACAGGCCGAATTGATGAAAGCACAGCGTCAATACAAACAAACGCAGGCCAATAGCAGTGCTTTAAATTCTCAAGTTTTTGTTAGTGATGACGGCATTCATAGTGCAGAAGCACAGGTGGCTAAAGCACAAGCAGAGCTGAATAAAGCGCAAAATGACTTGGCACGCCGTAGTCAACTCAGTGCCTCTGGGGCAATTTCCAAAGAAGAATTGAGTACTGCACAAAGTGCTGTAAATAATGCACAAGCAGGTTTGGATTTGGCGAAAGCAGGCTTGGCGCAAGCGCAATCGAGTCAAAAAGCAGCACAAAGCACCTTGGCTGCCAATGAAGCATTGATCCGTGGTAGCAATGAAACCTCGACGCCAGATGTATTGATTGCACAAGCACGTTTAAAACAAGCCATCCTTGATTTAGAACGTACCGAAATTAAAGCGCCGTTTGATGGGGTAATTGCACGTCGCAATATTCAAGTTGGACAACGTGTCGCACCGGGTACAGTGTTGATGATGTTGGTGCCGATTTCAAAACTATATGTCGATGCTAACTTTAAAGAAAGCCAGTTGGCCAAAGTTAAAGCAGGGCAGAAAGCCGTCCTGACCTCTGACTTATATGGTGATGAGGTTGAGTTTCATGGCACAGTGGTTGGATTCTCAGGCGGAACGGGTTCAGCATTTGCTTTAATCCCTGCACAAAATGCCACAGGTAACTGGATTAAAGTGGTGCAGCGTTTACCTGTACGAATTGCGCTTGATTCTAAAGAATTAGTCGAGCATCCTTTACGTGTGGGCTTATCTATGGAAGCGAAAATTAACCTCGCTTCGAAGTAGTGGCTTATGAATAATAACTACGTACCATTTGGCGACCTCAAAGGAGGGCGCCTCATCCTTGCGGCTTTTGTGTTGGCATTGGCTAACTTTATGGTCGTATTGGATATGACCATTGCCAATGTTTCAGTGCCGCATATTACCGGCAGTTTAGCCGTTTCAAGTTCACAAGGCACATGGGTGATTACCTCCTATGCCGTTGCCGAAGCGATTTGTGTTCCATTGACTGGATGGTTGGCGGGGCGTTTTGGTGCAGTCAGGCTGTTTATCATCAGTTTGATTGGCTTTACTGTTTTTTCAGTTTTATGCGGATTATCGACCAGTCTAGAAATGCTGGTGATGTGCCGTATTGGACAGGGGCTATTTGGTGGGCCAATTATGCCGCTCAGCCAGACTTTGCTGATGCGTATTTTCCCTCCAGAAAAACAATCTCAAGCCATGGGCATGTGGGCAATGACCACTGTCGTAGGACCGATTCTGGGCCCTATTTTAGGCGGTTCAATCAGTGATAATTTGTCTTGGCACTGGATTTTCTTTATCAATATTCCAGTCGGAATTTTTTGTGCTGTTGCTGCATTACGCTTATTAAAACCTGCTGAAACGGTCATTTCAAAAATTAGAATTGATAGTATTGGATTGTTTTTGCTGATTATCTGGATTGGTGCATTGCAGTTGATGCTGGATCTAGGGCATGAAAATGATTGGTTTAATAGTACCTTTATTTGTGCTTTAGCGGTAATTACCGTGGTCGGGTTGATCATTTTCATTATTTGGGAACTGACTGAACGGCATCCCGTGGTGAATATTCAAATCTTTCGCTACCGTGGTTTTACCATTTCAGTGTTGTCGCTTGCCTTTGCTTTTGGGGCATTCTTTGCCAGTATTGTACTGATACCACAGTGGGTGCAGATTAACTTGGGCTATACCGCAACATGGGCCGGTTATCTCACTGCAACAATGGGTTTTGGTAGCTTAATGATGTCACCGATTGTGGCGAAAATGGCCACCAAATATGATCAACGTGCTTTGGCCTGTTTTGGTCTGATGTTATTGGGTGTTGTGACCCTGATGCGGTCATTCTGGACCACTGATGCTGATTTTATGGCATTGGCTTTGCCGCAAATTTTACAGGGTTTTGCCGTACCATTTTTCTTTATTCCGTTGTCGAATATGGCATTGGCTTCGGTTAAGCCACATGAAATGGCATCTGCCGCAGGACTGATGAACTTTTTAAGAACTATGGCTGGGGCAATTGGCGCATCTATTGCGGTGACCATGTGGGATGATCAGGCAAAAGTTGCACGCAGTGAAATGGTGAGTAATTTACATCCTGAAAGTACACAAAGCACTTTGATGCAAAGTGGAATGAGCTCAGATGGTGCTTTGGGTTATATTTCCAGTTTGGTGGATAAAGAAGCCTTAACTTTGTCAGCAAACCATGTGTTTTTAATCTTATCGATGGTTTTTGTTTTTGCCGGATTAATCATTTGGCTGTGTCCTAAACCTAAAGCTGGCGTTAGTGGTCAACCGATGCATTAATCGCGTTGTTTATAAAACTGTCTCTGTATCTGAGATACAGAGACAGTTTTGATTAAATATCCGATTTTGAGCGTTTTAACGCAGTTTTCCATTGGTCTAAATGAAATTGGCGTTGCTCAATATTCATATTCGGTTCAAAGGCACGATCTAGTTGCCAAGATTCTGAAATTTCAGACATATTGGAAAAAATCCCAGATTTTAAACCTGCCATAGCCGCAGCACCCCATGCGGTAGATTCCAACATTTTGGGGCGAAGTACGGGAACATTCAGAACGTCGGCTTGGAACTGCATCAACATATCATTTTGACTGGCACCCCCATCAACACGCAATTCTTTCAAGGGGTGCACAATATCAGATTGCATTGCGGTTAAGACATCGGAAACTTGAAAAGCAATCGATTCCAAGGCTGCTCGTGCAATATGGGCTTTATTGGTGCCACGAGACATACCACAAAGTAAGGCACGTGCATCGCTATCCCAGTGGGGGGCACCCAGTCCTGTAAAGGCTGGAACCAAGACCACACCATCGGTGTCTTTGACTTGGCAAGCCAGTTTTTCGACTTCATTACTATGCTGAATAATGCCTAAACCATCACGTAACCATTGCACAATGGCACCGGCCATAAACACACTGCCTTCAAGGGCATAAGTGGTTTGATTTTGGCATTTCCAAGCCAGCGTGCTGAGTAATTTATTCTGACTAAATTGAACCTGATGCCCTGTGTTAAACAGCATGAAACAACCTGTACCATAGGTATTTTTCGCCGTGCCTATTTCAAAGCAAGATTGACCAAATAAAGCAGATTGTTGATCTCCTAAAATACCCGTAATTGGAATGTTGGCACCCAATAAACCTGTTGCCGTATCTGCGACATAAGTGTCGGATGAAATAATTTTAGGTAAAACAGAATGGGGGATATTAAAGAGTTCAAGTAATTCTTCATCCCACTGTTGGGTCTGTAGATTCATCAGCATGGTACGTGAAGCATTACTGGCTTCAATGACGTGTTCAGCACCTTGAGTGAGATTCCACATTAACCAGCTATCAACCGTGCCAAAAGCAACATGCCCTTGTTTAGCAAGATCACGTAAACCTGCTACATTTTCCAGTAGCCAAACCAATTTCCCTGCACTGAAATAGGGGTCGATGCGTAAACCAGTTTTATGGTGAATTTTATCGTGTAAATTTTGCAGTGTAAGTTGGTTAGACCACTCCGTTGCACGGCGGTCTTGCCAAATAATGGCAGGGGATAAGGGCTTACTATTTCGTTTATCCCAAACGATGGTGGTTTCCCGCTGGTTGGTCAGTCCAATCGCTTTAATGTCTTTGGCCAGAATGCGAGCCGATGCTAAAGCCTGTTGTACCACTGCGATTTGTGTTGTCCAGATTTCTTGAGCATCTTGTTCCACCCAGCCCGAATGCGGTGTTTTGATGTGGGTTTCACGTTGGGCTGTTGCCTGAACTTTTCCATGTTCATTGAAAATAATCGCACGACTAGATGTCGTCCCCTGATCGAGTGCAAGTAAGTAACTCATAATTTTTTCTATTATTAGACTTGAAAAGTAAAATATTAGCTCAATTATGTAATTAAACGCATCTAGTTATGTAAAAGTTTAGAAATTACATCGTAATTTTTGACATTTATGCTATGATTGCGCTGTACTTTGGGGGTGTTTCTGGCTTCGACGCTGGTGATGAAACTCATAGATGCATGCCGAGAGCGCATTTTCTCTCGTAAATCAAATTTGCATTTTTTAGTCGCAAACGACGAATCATACGCTCTAGCTGCCTAAGGGCAGCTTGTCCGCCTCTCCGAATACTTGTGGTTAGAGAGTCCGACTGAAGCGCACGCACACAAGTCCGTATAAAACCAAGCCTCGGGGTTTTGTACTAAATTAAGAGGATCGCGATTTGTACCCTGTTCGTCGGGTCACAAAGAGTTAAAACAATAGACGATATCTAAGCATGTAGTATTCTCGAGCGTAATGCTGGCGGACGCGGGTTCAACTCCCGCCACCTCCACCAAATACCTTCCCAAACATGGCAAAATATGCCAAGTTTTGGAACTGAAAGGCTTAATCCTAAAGGGGTTAAGCTTTTTTTTTATGCCTGAATATAACCAAACATAAAAGCATATAGTGTTGCTTTCTATGTATCCCCACGTGTATCCTTTAATAAAAATTGAACTCAAGGGATACACGGTTAAATGAAAAGATCAGAAATAAAACGCCGTCCTTTGTCTGATACTGTAATTGCCAATCTTGAAGCGGAAGTAAAGGAGTATCGTGAATTTGATGGGAGTGGTCTTTATATAAGAGTAAAACCCGATGGTAATAAATCATGGCAACTTAGATATAAAAAGCTCGATGGTAAGTGGTCGTGGTTAGGGTTAGGGGGTTATCCTGAAATCAGTGGGCAATTAGCACGCAAGAAAGCACAAGAATTGCTTAATGACATCGGCAACGTTTTAAATCCAATTATCACAAAACAAGACCGTAAAGCGAAAGAACTTGAAGATAACACGGCGACATTTGAAGCTTTGGCTCGTGAGTGGTTAGACACTAAGCTCAATAGATGGGTAGCAGATACAATGACTCGCAACAAGGGAGCATTAGAAAAGCATATTTTTCCGATGTTCGGAAAACGGTTATTTGTTTCGATTCGCCCAATTGAATGGATGGAATATTTAAAACGTATTCAACTTGAGCAAAAGATTTATGAGCAAGTGAAGCGCGTGTGTGCAATGTGCCGTGATATATACGACTACGCAAAAGTAACAGGGCGTATTGACTACAATCCTTTAGAGGGCATGCAAAAATACCTTATTCAGGGCAAAAAAGAGAACATGGCTCATGTGTCAGAAAGTGAGCTACCTGCATTACTTAGAGCTATTAATAACTATCCTACGTTAGACAGCCGAATTGGCTTACAGCTCTTAGCTATGTTGTTTTGCCGACCTAGTGAATTACGTGAAGCAAAATGGGAAGAGTTTGATTTAGATAATACTCTTTGGACTATTCCTGACTTTCGCATGAAGAAACGCCGTGAGCATACAGTTGCTTTATCAACACAAGCTGTACAGTTACTTCAAGAGCTTAAAAGCATCCATTCTGAGTCTGATTACCTGTTTCCGAGCAGATCTGATAAGAATAAACCTAAATCAGACACGGTCTTTATTATGGCATTACGGCGTCTTGGTTATGAAGGGCGTCAAACACCCCACGGGTTTAGACATATCGCAAGTACGATATTGAACAATAAAGGCTTTGATGAGCGTCATATTGAATCTGCACTTGCTCATGTTAAAGATGGTGTAGCAGGTGTGTATAACAAAGCACAATATTTAGAAGATCGTGCACGATTAATGCAGTGGTATGCCGATTATTTAGAAGAGTTAGCGGATATGAAAGTTATTCAATTTAAAAAGCTGGGAAATTAACAATATTTTTGAATTATGAGGAGACTATTAAATATCTCAAAAATGTTACTCGTCAAAATAGCAATAGATTCACATTGATGTACTTTTTATCGAATGGATATTTGACTGCATACTTAAACTATGAAGGTGAACTTTGCTCTAAAATGTATGATGTACTATCGAATGGTATTGATGATTTTACAATCTATTCAACTGAGTTATATGCAGGGTAATCACGTTATACGAATGATGGGTAAACGAGATTATCGAAAAATAACTAAGCAAGAATGGCTGATAGCCACTGACATAACTTAGCATTGCTTCATTATGAAGCAATGCTAAGATCATCTGATTTATAAAAAGAGATTTTAAGTCAACTACAGTAAGGACTTGTTCGCCTCTCATTTGACCTCATACCAAAATTGTCACTTAAATTTGCGGCTCAGGGTAACTTTAACTTTTAAATGTTTGTGCAATAAAGCCATTAGATTGAAGGACCGGGAGGCAAAAGCCTCCTTGCCTCACCTTGGGTTGCAAACAAAGTAGTGCTTTGTTCTTGCTCATATGTACAATTAAACCGTGCAAAAGCAAAATGATTAAATTGATATAAGCTTAATTATATTGATGAGTATTGGATATTTTTATCATGATTATTTGTATAGGCTTGTATATACAAATAATATCGACTCAAGATACAATGATTTAGAATATTTTGTATGAGTTTTAGCCAATGTCAAGAGCGTCAAAGCACAACGATCTAGACTTATCTCTAGAAGAAGATAGTCCTGTTCCTTTGTATTTGCGCGTGAAACAAATGATTTCACAAAAAATTTATGAAGGAACATGGACTGTAAATAAAAAAATTCCTTCAGAAAGTGAATTGGTGAATTTACTAGGCTGTAGTCGTATGACCGTCAATCGTGCATTACGCGAACTCACCAGTGAAGGTTTATTGGTTCGCATACAGGGTGTCGGGTCTTTTGTGGCCGAAGGACAAGGTCGTACAGCATTATTTCATGTGAATAATATTGCAGAAGAAATTATTGCGAGAAATCATAAACATCATGCTGAAGTATTGGTACTGGAACAAATTCAAGCTAATGCAGAACAAAGTCGTTTAATGCACATTCGAGAAGGGCAACGTTTATTTCACTCGATCATCGTACATTATGAAAATGATGTGCCTGTACAGATCGAAGACCGTTTAGTTGATCCTGTACTGATTCCAGATTATTTGGCACAAGATTTTAAAACAATCACGCCGAATGCTTATTTAATGTCAAAAGCACCTGTCACTGAAGGTGAGCATGTAGTTACTGCGATTCTCGCTTCGGCACAAGAATGTAAATGGCTAAAAATAAATAAAACAGAGCCTTGTTTATTGATTCGTCGCAGAACATGGTCCAATAAGCAACTCATTTCGAGTGCAAGGCTTATTTATCCTGGCAGTCGCTATTATTTGGAAGGTAAATTTACCCAATGATTGAGCTTTTAAAAGCCAGCCACTACAAGAAAATGCGATGGAAAAATGGTGAAGGCTATACGCTTGAGATTGCCCGTAGTGTGGGTGAAAGCTTAGATGAGTTTGATTGGCGGATTTCGATGGCCGATGTGAAAACATCAGGTGATTTTTCCAAGTTTAATGGGATGAATCGCTTTTTGACGGTATTGGAAGGTCAAGGTATTTCACTGTGTATAGATCATGCTTTTAAGCATTTAAAGACATTGCAGTCCATCGAGTTTAGTGGAGACAGTGTCGTAATCTGTAAATTGCTGGCAGGACACATTCGAGATTTTAATTTGATTTATAATCCGAAAAAGTTTGATGCACAATATCAGTGGATATTCTCTCCAGAAGTGTCAGAAATACCCATATCATCTGACTTGATCTTTATTTTTAATCAGAGTGTTGAAGCTTTAGTTATCGAAATTGATCAACAGACTTTTCATTTGCAACATCAGGACAGCCTTAAACTCGAAAATGAAAAATCATTGAAAGCAATCATTTTAAATCAGCAATTTTTAAAGCAAACTTGTCTTATACAACTCACAAAAATCTAAATTTTATTGATTTTAATTAAACGCATACAACCTTAGGTTGTCTGCGTTTTTTTATTTTTATGAAAAATAAATCTATTTATTTTATATGCTTATAAATTTTTTTAAAAATAATTAGAAAAGCATCTTTTCAATATTAAAGATTTGTGTAGTATATGGATGTATATACAAGTTGGTACATTACTATACAGTGAATGCAGTTTAATTTGCTGGTTTAAACTCAAAGGAAGGAGTCCTATTGTGACAACAACGACAACAAAATTTCGTGATGTAGAAATTCGCGCACCTCGTGGTACAAAGCTCAATGCAAAAAGTTGGTTGACTGAAGCTCCACTGCGTATGTTGATGAATAATCTTGATCCTGATGTCGCAGAGAATCCAAAAGAACTCGTTGTTTACGGTGGTATCGGTCGTGCTGCACGTAATTGGGAATGTTATGACAAAATTGTTGAAACGCTTAAAACTTTAGAAAATGATGAAACTTTATTGGTCCAATCAGGTAAACCAGTGGGTGTATTCAAAACCCATAAAGATGCTCCACGTGTTCTTATTGCCAATTCAAACTTAGTTCCACATTGGGCAAATTGGAAACATTTTAACGAGCTAGATGCAAAAGGCTTGGCAATGTACGGTCAAATGACTGCAGGTTCTTGGATTTACATTGGTAGCCAAGGCATCGTACAAGGAACTTACGAAACTTTTGTAGAAGCAGGTCGTCAACATTTCAATGGTGATTTAACGGGTCGTTGGGTCTTAACTGCTGGTTTAGGCGGTATGGGTGGCGCTCAACCTTTAGCTGCAACACTTGCAGGTGCATGTTCACTGAATATTGAATGCCAACAAACCAGTATCGATTTCCGTTTACGTACCCGTTATGTCGATGAACAAGCCGCAGATCTCGATGATGCTTTAGCGCGTATTGAAAAATATACCAAAGAAGGTAAGGCGGTTTCGATCGCACTGCATGGCAATGCGGCTGAAATTTTACCTGAGTTGGTTCGTCGAGGTGTACATCCAGACATGGTGACGGATCAAACCAGTGCACATGATCCACTCAATGGCTATTTACCGATTGGTTGGACATGGGACGAATACCGTGCTCGTGCCAAAACTGAGCCAGAAGTAGTTGTAAAAGCTGCAAAACAATCGATGGCAAAGCATGTACAAGCGATGCTGGATTTCCAAAAAATGGGTGTTCCAACTTTTGACTATGGTAACAATATCCGTCAAATGGCGCAGGAAGAAGGCGTAGAAAACGCATTTGATTTCCCTGGTTTTGTACCTGCCTATATTCGTCCATTATTCTGTCGTGGTATTGGTCCATTCCGTTGGGTTGCACTTTCTGGTGACCCAGAAGATATTTATAAAACAGATGCAAAAGTTAAAGAATTGATTCCAGATGATGAACATTTACATCGCTGGTTAGACATGGCACGTGAACGGATTAGCTTCCAAGGCCTACCTGCACGTATTTGCTGGGTCGGCTTAGGCTTACGTGCAAAATTAGGTCTGGCATTTAATGAAATGGTACGTAGCGGTGAGCTTTCAGCGCCAATCGTCATTGGTCGTGATCATTTAGACTCAGGTTCAGTGGCAAGTCCGAACCGTGAAACTGAAGCAATGCAAGATGGTTCTGATGCTGTATCTGACTGGCCGCTATTGAATGCCTTACTTAACACAGCGGGTGGTGCGACTTGGGTTTCATTACATCATGGTGGTGGCGTAGGGATGGGCTTCTCTCAACATTCAGGTGTGGTGATCGTGTGTGATGGTACGGATGAAGCAGCAGCACGTATTGCACGTGTACTGACCAATGACCCTGCAACAGGGGTAATGCGTCATGCTGATGCAGGTTATGACATCGCGATTGACTGTGCTAAAGAGCAAGGTTTGAACTTGCCAATGATCACACAATAAACAGACAAGGACATTACGATGCTTTTTGCAATTGTGTAAGCAGCATCGTAAGAGAACAATATAGCGCAAAACAGGACGTCAAAATGGAACTTTTAATTCAACCAGGCAAGCTCACACTCGCAGATCTTCGCCAAGCATATTTAAATCCAATCAAAGTTAAACTGGATGACAGTGCTTATGCTGGCATCAATGCAAGTGTTGCATGTGTCGAAAAAATTGTGAATGAAGGGCGTACAGCTTACGGTATCAATACGGGTTTTGGCTTACTCGCTTCAACTAAAATTGCCCCTGAAGACTTAGAACAGCTACAACGCTCATTGGTACTTTCTCATGCTGCTGGTGTGGGAGTACCTTTAGATGATGCGATGGTTCGCTTAATTATGTTGTTAAAGGCCAACAGTTTGGCACGTGGTTTTTCTGGTATCCGTCCTAAAGTGATTAATGCAATCATTGCCTTGATCAATGCAGAAGTTTATCCGCATATTCCCTTAAAAGGTTCAGTGGGTGCTTCGGGGGACTTGGCACCACTTGCACATATGTCTTTGGTGTTATTGGGTGAAAGTAAAGCACGTTATAAAGGGGAATGGTTACCTGCTGTTGAAGCATTAAAAATCGCAGGCTTAGAGCCAATTTCTTTAGCGGCTAAAGAAGGTTTGGCGCTTTTAAATGGTACACAGGTTTCAACAGCATATGCATTACGTGGTCTATTTGAAGCAGAAGATTTATTTGCAGCTGCGACCGTTTGTGGTGGGTTAAGCGTTGAAGCTATGCTTGGTTCACGGGCACCATTTGATGCACGTGTCCATGAAGTTCGTGGTCAGCGTGGTCAAATTGATGTTGCCGCTGCATATCGTGACTTATTGACTGAATCAAGTGAAATTGCGCATTCACATGAGGATTGTAGCAAGGTTCAAGACCCGTACTCATTGCGTTGCCAACCTCAAGTCATGGGCGCTTGTTTAACGCAAATTCGTCAAGCGGCAGAAGTCTTAGCGATTGAGTCAAACGCAGTTTCAGATAACCCATTGGTCTTTGCTGCCGAAGGTGATGTCATCTCTGGCGGTAACTTCCACGCTGAGCCTGTAGCAATGGCAGCTGATAATTTGGCATTGGCGATTGCTGAAATTGGCTCACTGTCTGAACGCCGTATTTCGATGATGATGGACCGTCATATGTCTCAGCTGCCACCATTCTTGGTTGCCAATGGTGGTATTAACTCAGGCTTTATGATTGCTCAAGTAACAGCTGCTGCGTTAGCAAGTGACAATAAAGCACTTGCACATCCTGCCAGTGTTGATAGTTTACCGACTTCTGCCAATCAGGAAGACCATGTTTCTATGGCGCCTAATGCAGGAAAACGCTTGTGGTATATGGCTGACAACGTCCGCGGCATCCTTGCAGTTGAATGGTTAGGGGCATGCCAAGGACTTGATTTCCGTGAAGGTTTGAAGAGTTCTCCAAAACTTGAGCGTGCACGTAAAATGCTACGTGATCAAGTGCCTTATTACAGTGAAGATCGTTTCTTTGCGCCCGATATTGAGCAAGCAAGTGAATTGCTCGCGAGTGGTTGCTTGAACGAATTACTGATTCCAAAGCTATTACCGAGCTTGTCTGAAGTGTGATCAATAAAACGGTCACATGGAGTGACCGAATCTAACTAAATTTCCTCAAGGATTGGAGATTATAATGTCACAACACTCCACATTACAGCGGGGGTTAAATACCCGTCATATCCGCTTTTTGGCATTAGGTTCAGCCATAGGAACAGGACTTTTTTACGGATCGGCAACGGCAATTAAAATGGCAGGTCCGTCTGTTTTAATTGCTTATATGGTTGCAGGGATTGCCATTTATATTGTGATGCGAGCATTAGGGGAAATGGCTGTTCATAACCCCGTATCTGGTTCTTTTAGTGAATACGCTTCGAATTATCTTGGCCCTTTAGCTGGTTTTACCACAGGTTGGACCTACGTCTTTGAAATGATCATTGTCGCCTTGGCTGACGTGACAGCTTTCGGTATTTATATGGGGTTTTGGTACCCCGATGTGCCACGATGGATCTGGATTTTATCCCTGATTATGTTCTTAGGGGCAATTAACCTAATCCACGTTAAAGTCTTTGGTGAAGTAGAGTTCTGGCTATCTATCATCAAGGTCAGCGCTATTGTTGCCATGATTTTGGGTGGTTTTGGTCTGATGTTCTATGGCTTCAATGCAGATCACACTGGTTTTGTACCTGGTATTCAAAACCTATGGATTCATGAAGGTTTTATGCCGAATGGGATTATGGGTTTAGTTGCCTGTTTATCTGTGGTGGTGTTTGCATTCGGTGGCATCGAAATCATTGGGATCACGGCGGGTGAATCACAAGATCCAAAAACGTCGATTCCTCGTGCGATTAATGCGGTTCCTGTACGTATCTTACTTTTTTATATTCTGACAATTTTTGTATTGATGTCGATTTTCCCATGGAATCAAATTGGTAGCCAAGGAAGTCCATTTGTACAAATTTTTGAAAACCTAGGCATCAAATCTGCAGCAACTGTTTTAAATATTGTCGTGATTACGGCTGCGATTTCCGCGATTAATAGTGATGTATTTGGTGCAGGACGTATGCTGTATGGTATGTCAAAGCATAAACAAGCACCTCAAGTTTTCCAAAAGCTCTCTAAAAATGGTGTGCCTTGGATGACTGTCTTAGTGATGGCAGGTGTGTTACTTGTCGGAGTAGTTCTTAACTATCTGATTCCTGAAAATGTATTTCTTATCATCGCTTCAATTGCAACATTTGCAACGGTTTGGGTGTGGTTGATGATCTTACTTTCTCAAGTGGGTATGCGTCGTAAACTGTCTAAATCAGAAATTAAAGCATTAGATTTCCCTGTGATTGGCTGGCCTTATGCACCTGCATTCGCCATTGTATTTATGCTGTTTATTTTAGCCATGATGGGATATTTCCCAGACTCACGACCTGCACTTTATGTCGGTATAACATGGTTAGTTTTACTTTGGATTGCTTACACGATATGGGTGAAGCCTAAGCAAAACTCGCTAAAAGAAAAACAAGATCTTCAACAAAACATCGAAATGGAAAGCTGATACTGAAGCTGCCCAAGCGTGATTAAAGCATGGGCAGCACGAGGAAATGTCAATGAAAAAACTTTGGACAAATTGTCATATCGCAACCATGCAAGATGGGCAATATTCCAGTATTGAACAGGCTGCAATCGTTACTTTCGCACAGCGTATTCACTGGATTGGTGCAGAAAAAGATGTTCCTGTAGATGACTATGCTGAGACCATTGACCTCAATGGCGCATGGGTGACTCCCGGTTTAATTGATTGTCATACGCATAGTGTATTTGGCGGAAATCGGAGTGTTGAGTTTGAAAAACGCTTACAAGGTGTAAGTTATGCAGAAATTGCAGCGAGTGGCGGTGGTATTGCAAGTACTGTACGGGCAACACGAGAAGCAAGTGAAGAACAGCTACTTGCTTCAGCACTCAAACGTATTCGGTGTTTACTTAAAGATGGTGTAACCACCATTGAAATTAAGTCGGGATATGGTCTGGACTATGCGAATGAACGGAAAATGCTCCGTGTCATTCGGAAAATTGCAGACACATTACCAATGACAGTACGTGCTACTTGCTTGGCTGCACATGCTTTACCGCCTGAGTATCAAGATCAAAGTGATGCTTATATTGAGCATATCTGTACGGAGATGTTACCCAAACTGCATCAAGAAGGTTTAGTCGATGCAGTCGATGCTTTCTGTGAGCATTTGGCATTTTCTCCTGCGCAAGTTGAACGTGTTTTTAAAGCAGCTCAAGCATTAAACCTACCCGTTAAACTACATGCAGAACAACTTTCGTCTCTCGGTGGCTCAACGCTTGCAGCTCGTTACCATGCATTATCCGCAGATCATTTGGAATACATGACCGAAGCTGATGCCAAAGCCATGGCCGCTTCAGGCACAGTTGCTGTGTTATTGCCGGGTGCATTCTATTTCTTGAGAGAAACCAAGTATCCGCCATTAGAGAGTTTGCATCAACAGGGTGTGCGTATCGCATTATCCAGTGATTTAAATCCGGGAACATCTCCAGCTTTGTCATTACGTTTGATGATGAATATGGGTAGTACTTTATTCCGTTTAACGCCTGAACAAACGCTGGCAGCTGTAACAATCCATGCCGCACATGCATTGGGTTTGCAAGACACACACGGTAGTTTAGAGCAGGGCAAAGTCGCAGATTTCATTGCGTGGGACATTGAGCATCCTTCGGAAATTGTCTATTGGTTGGGCGGTGATTTACCGAAGCGAATCATTCAGCATGGCACCGAAATTTCGATCTAGACTCAATACTAATTTTTAAAGAGTTGTATTCATGATGAATCATTCATTTAAGTGGCAAGGACGACAAGATGGAGAAGGTGATGCCCACCTTCGTCTTCATCAAGTGATCAATACCAGTCCTCAGGCATCTTTTGCTTTAATCGGTTTTAGTTCTGATGAAGGTGTGAAGCGCAATAAAGGGCGTTTAGGTGCAGCCGATGCACCTGATATGATCCGTGCTCAATTGGCAAATCTACCAGTTCATCAATCTGTTTCGATTGCAGATTTAGGTACGGTGGTTTGTGATCATGGGAAATTGGAACATGCTCAGGCTACATTGGCAGAACAGGTTGAACGCAGCTTAAAACAAGGAATGAAACCGATTGTTTTAGGTGGTGGGCATGAGGTTGCATTTGGTAGTTTTTCTGGATTATTTCAATATATCCAAAACAACGAGCCAAACAGGAAAATTGGGATCATTAATTTTGATGCGCATTTTGATCTGCGTGAAGCTGAGCAAGTCACCTCAGGTACGCCTTTTTTAAATGCAGCAAAATTATCAGAACAGCATAATCAGGAATTTAATTATCTCTGTATTGGTGTGGCGAAACATTCAAATACCAAAGTTTTATTCGAAACAGCGGATCGTTTGAATTGTACATATATATTCGATCACGAATTACAGCTGACTAATCTTGTAAATTTAATTGCGAAAATTAACGGTTTTATTGAAAAGGTTGATGACTTGTACATCACAGTTGATTTGGATGTATTTAGTGCCAGTATAGCACCCGGTGTCAGTGCGCCCGCAGTCAAAGGAATTGATTTATCAGTCTTTGATCCATTACTAGAGGCCATTAAAAAAACTGGAAAAATTAAAGTTTTTGATGTGGCTGAATGCAATCCACGGTTTGATTTGGATAATAGAACTGCCAAATTAGCCGCTTATATCATTTTTAACTACATATTTGATTGATGATTCGAGTGATTTCATCAAAAGCATATCTATGGTGTGATTTCAATTCATAACTTGCCAATTGCAGACGCCGTTGGACGCCATGAAAAAATGCGCTTTGTCGCAGCGCGCGGTGAAGCAGGTTCTGTGATCATGGTAGATGCACATGCTTTTAAAGGTTTATGGTAACAACATTGCACCGGGGCTGAACTAGAACAATCCAGATTGGGATGTAAAATTGGGTTATTACCCACGTATGTTAGAAACCAACTTACGTTATGCTCCAGAATCTGCAACCTAGGATGATTTATCAGAAAATCATTTGCCGTTTCAAGCTGCTTATCAAAATGAAAAACAAAATCAGTTAAATATACGTGTTGTACGTAAATTTGGCAATGAGCAAGTAGGAAAGCATGAAGTGGGGTTGTCGGGTGCAGTGGCGCAATTGCATAATAAAATCACTGATAAAGATGGCAGCTATTATGCGGCAGGGCTTCACAGCATTAGCAATTATCCGCGCTGGAATTTGCAGTCATCACTGATCAAATCCAGCTTTATGTATTTGAACAAGATTTTTAAGTGATTCGATAGACTAAATCTGATGTGAGGAAAAATTGGGTCAATGAATTTTTTTATTCAATAAAATAGCTTTGGAATGAATGGGTTGGGGCTTGAGTTCAATTGAAGCCCCCCCTTGAAAACCAGACTATACATTTAGCTTTCAGGGGGGAAATATTCGTTATAATAATTCTATAATTATTTTTGTTCTTCACTAAACTCTTTGAAGTCTGCTTTACGTATTTTGGCATGGATTCCTTTGGTTCTATCCACGACCTGTGAAACTTCAAAATCTGTAGCAGCACTTAAATAAGCATAGGCAATTGCCTCATCAATGCCGTATTCTTGATTTAAAAAACGAATTGCTTCACGAGTAGATTTTTTCATTGCCTCATCTAAATCTACATCTAAACCCGGTGTAATCCAAAATTCCGCATTCTCCGCCAAAGGTTGCACAATTTCCTTACCAGGAATCTTATCTTTGCCTGTTTTTAATAAAGTAAATTTAAGTGTTGCGCGAGCGGATGCCTCAAGTGCTGTCAAAGCTACTTCACCATCGCCTTGTGCAAAATGACTATCACCGGTGTAGAACAGAGCACCGGAGACTTGCACAGGATAATAAGCAGTTGATCCAGCGCCTAATTCATTGATATCAATATTACCGCCATACATTGCTGGTGGAACAGAATGTACAGGTTCTGAGGTATTAGCAGCGACCCCCATAATGCCCATAAATGGATAAAGTGGGAAACGAATAGACTTACCAGATTCTGTTTTTAGCACACCTTCATATTCACCTTTGGCATTTTTTTCTATAGGGGTAAATACTGAAACATTGCCATATCGTTCAGGATGGGCAGCGGAGGCATTTTCTTGTTGTGGCTTTTTCGGAAATTCACCAACCAGTGCACCTTTACCATGACGGTTGGAGATGACACCATAAGGAACACGCGGCTCAACCTTAATCACTTCTACTTTTAATATATCACCCGGTTGTGCGCCTTGAATTTCAATAGGTCCAGTCACAATATGCGGACCATCTTTATGAAAATCATGGCTTAGTTTGGATTGAGTGATTTTTTTTGCTTCATCTAAAATGAATTCGGCTTTAACACCTTTTGACTTGAAGAACTTTTCTGCATCGCGTCCTTGATCTTCAAGTAAACCTTCATGTGAAACTGTATCAAAAGTCACGACACTGCCAGATGGAACAGAAATGACAGGCTTAGCATCTTTATTTGGCAAGTATCCCCAAGTAATAGTATTTAAAGTCGAAGGTACATAATAATTACCTTTGTATTCACCATCTTTTAGCTGAACAGGCTTATTAGATATCTGCTTAAGAACATTAAAACTTTCTGCATAGACCGCTGAAGTACCAAGAGCACTGAGAACAAACAATGAAAGGAGCGTGTGCTTAAACATAGAACATACCTTTAATAATTGAAAAATAAAAATATTGTAAATATGTTTAGAGCAAATTTCATGCCACGGTAAAATTGAGTTTATTGGATAATTTAAATGAAAAATGCACTATTTGCTTACAACCATCCGATCTAATCAGGTGCATAAAGGCGTAAGTGACAGCAAAGTTTATACAACACCTATTACTTACGTTGACAACCCAATGCTTAAAATCACAATAAAAACTATCTCAAAACTTTAGATGTCGTGACATATCGCACTTTATTGAAATAGGCATCTGCTCAACGTACATCAATGTAATTTTTGTTTTATGGCATATTTATGCAAATTGATACTTATGGTCCAGTAAGTATTACAGCGATTTAATAACTTTAATTTCCTAAAGCTAAATAAAACAAAAACTCTTAAATAAACCTATTCATGGATATATTTTAGTATGGCATTTTTATTCATTGGCTAGAGTTCTATTCAGGCCCATTAATCGTACAATAAATTTTAGGTGCAGGCTTATTCATTAGAAAATTGAATAAGCCTTCAAGGATTGGTTTGTGCAATACAGCCGTTATTAGCTACAACTGAAGTTTTCAGCTTTTTCACTATCACCTTGACCCTTATAACGAGCAATAAGTGGATAAGCACATAATGGACGAGTGCGATCCGCTGCCCAATCAGATGGCAATTCAGTATTTATTTTACCGCTTAAGTTGCCTATTCCACGTGCTGTCGCAATAATGCGCTCAGGTTTTTCCCCATATTCCACCCATCTGACTAAAGCATGAAGTGCATCAAATTGATCCGTGGCTAGGCCAGCAGATGAGTGATTCATTCCAGGGACTCGAAAGAAACGCACAAAATCATATGCTTTCGCTGAAGTATTGTTCGCATAACTTTGCATAAGCTGGTCATACCAGTTTTGAGTATCGTCTACAGAAAAAACGCCGTCAGCAGCGCCCTGTACAATTAACATTTTTCCACCGCGGTAAAGCAGTGGGTCTAGGTTTAATTCATTCGATGGTAGCATAAAGGACATGGCACTTTCTTGGTAAGTATCATTTATTGCCGATAATTTCGGATAATCTGTATCAAAATTAAAGTTGAATGCAAACTGTCTGGAATTTTGAACAACAGTTAAATCAGGTGGAACCTGAAAAATGATTCCGACGGCAACTGGGTCTCGTGCTGTGCCTACGGATGATTCAAATTTCCAGCTTGCCCAATTGCTTCCGAGTAAACCCGGATCATAAGGTTGGGTTGCATATAAGGCTTCACCCTTAGAGTTTACTGGCCCAGTAAAAATATTGGATATTGCTTGAATTTGCGCTGTGCTTAAACAGTTTCCATTTCTTTCTTTTTGGCACACCGGCACATGTTTATGAATGTTGAATGCAGAACGACATGCTTCAATATCCTGAACCATGCCATCAACAATTCCATCTAGATGATCACAACGTGCCAAAATAGAATTGGCCACAGTTTGCCGTTCAGATAAGGTAAATGCTGTACTTAAATCATTTTCATCTGTAGCCACTGTTCGTAACTGCTGCGCTGTGTAAAGTTGGGCTGCTGCTGCGCGTGGTAAATGAAATCCTGGAGTACTGGCTAAAATACCGTCATAGTCATTCGGCAGACGAGTGGCTGCAATCATGGCATGTCGTCCACCATTTGAAGTTCCTCCCGCATAGGAGCGGTCAGGTATTTTTCCATAGGCAGCTTTAATCAAATTCTTTGCCATCGGGGTCAGCTTGGTTATGGCACCATAGCCATAATCAATTCGAGCCTGTGGGTCTATTCCAAAAGTAGGATTCTGTTGAGCAGAATGTCCTGCATCAGAGGAAATGACTGCAAAACCCTCATATAAAGCATTTGTTAATGGGCCACCGCTACCCACATTACCCACAGCTTGCGCAATATTACCATCTGTACCTCCATTACCTTGATAAAGAAACCGACCATTCCAGTCCAAGGGTAAGCGCACTTCAAATCCAATTTGATACTGCTGCCCATCTACAGGGCTTATACGCGAATACATGTGTCCTGTGACTAAGCAATGTGCTCTTATCGGTTTGTTTGCCACACTCAAACTGCCTGCATCTTGTAACGTTGCGGTAGTAATGGTCGTGTGTTCAAATGAGAAAGATTTTATATCACCACAACTCCCTTTTATTGAGGTTCCAACAGCAGGGGACAGTTGTGGAATCGTTTGTTGTGTTATTGGGGATGTTTCATTATCACTTCCACAACTGGCTAAAAGTAGGCTCATGCCCAATATGCTACTACCCGTGGTAAAAATGGAGCGCAAATTTTTTTGCATACATATTCCTTATGTTGGTTTTTTCCGTTTACGTCATCGTTTGTGTCGAATAAAAATTGATGTGGCATAAATTAATGACTAAATCATGCAAGGTGTTTCAAAGGTCTAAATGACTGGCTTGGAATTTGCGGCTTTAAATATTTTGAATGAAGTACTGAATAAAATAAGGGTGCTATTTCCTATTGATTAGGCTGCTGCAATTATTTTGGTTTTTTAAAGTGCTTGATCATTCGCCAAATGAATACGCTATTTATAGAACCATAAATGCAGCTGAGCTTTTCGCGACCAATTTTTTATTTTGCCAAGCTTCACTTTCAATATTTAAGATTTTATTGCCTTGTTTTATAAAGTATGCTTTTACTTCGATGCCCCCAATGTCACATGGTCTAAAGAAATCCATGGTGAGATTAATTGTTGCCGCTGGCTTTTGGGATGTATTCATTGTTGCTAAAAGTCCCATTGCGTCATCTAACATTGCACAAATCATACCGCCCTCAACCTTACCCCTTGGATTGGTAAAGCTTTCTAAGGCTATATACTTCACATGAATCTGAGCTAATTTTTCATCCCAACTTAAGTCATGGCCATTTAATAAATGATGGATAGGCGGTAAGTTTTTTGAATTTATCATTATGATTTTCCTTTAAAAATAAACCCTAGTCGCAAAGAACTAGGGTTAATAAAAATAGTTATTTAAACTTCCATGTGTAATCAACATTAATTCTTGCTTCATTGACCGGTTTAATATTGGCGCTAGGTAGCATGTTATTGTCGTAGATGGCATAACGTGCGCGTAAGCCTAAATTTTTAAGCAAGCCACTTTGAACGGTATAGCCCAGATCGAAATCGAGTTCATCTTCCTTTAAGTCTGTGCCGCCTAAATTCGGTGCATAAATATTATGACCCGTTGTATAACGTGTCATAAAACGCAGACCGGGTATGGTGTTTTTAAAGTCATATTCATAGCGAAAGCTATATACTTTTTCTTTTGGATTTAAGAATTCACCTGGCCATGTGTCAATCAGTAAACCCGTTTCACCACCTGACAAATAAGGAAATGCGGTTTCACCCTGATGTTGGAATGTGCCAAAAATAAATTTATGCTGATCATGCTTTAATTCAAAATGTGCATGCAATAAGTCATTATCGACCAATCCAGCTTTGGCTTGGCCTTCATCACGGCTTCGGTAGTAGCGTAATTGCGAGGTCAGATGAGCGTGTTCATTGATTGCATATTTATGCTGTATTCCAGCCATGGTCTGATTATATAAATCCGCCACATCGAGATAAAATGAAGTCAGTTTAAAGGCTTTATTAAAATCATAATGCCCACCTAGATAATAGAGACCATCTGTTTCGGCAGCTTTAAAACGGCCATTGACCCCTGAAATTTTAATCTTTTCATAATTGGTCGAATCACGATGATTAACCTGATCAATATAAGCGGCCTGTAAGTCAAGGTTTTGAATATCTTTAGATTGAAGCGAAACACCTCGATAGGTCTGAGGCAATAAGCGCGCAGGGGAAGCCACTAAAACTGGATTCATTGGCATGAGTGTGCCGACTTTCACTTCGGTCTGACTCATCTTGGCTTTCGCTGTTACCCCAATTTCACCATAGCTGCTGGCTGGTTCATTGGTGCGGGTATCACGTGGTAAATTTCCAGTGCCAGCATGTTCGGCATCCGCATCGAGCTTAAACCCGGCCGTTGCTAAAATATCTAAACCAAAACCTACTTTTCCTTCGGTATAGCCAGAATTTGCTTTTAAGATCAATCCCTGCGACCAGTCTTTTGCAGCGGGATAAGCGGATTGTTCTTGATAATCTCGATCAAAATAAAAATTTCGAGTGGTTAACTCTACACTGCTATTGTCTATAAAATGACCGGCAAAGACTTGTGTAGATAAAAGCATTGATGAGGTAATCCAAATTTTGTACATAGCATTTCTTCCTGAAACGACTTTCTTGTTTTAAAAGTAATACGACCCCCGTATTACCTGAATTCGATTATCTTTAGGCCTATTTCCCTAATAGCTCGCGAGCCACGATTTCTTTCATAATTTCGTTGGTTCCGCCATAAATTTTTTGCACACGTGCATCGACAAAAAAGCGTGAAATTGGGTATTCCTGCATATAGCCGTAGCCACCAAACAACTGGAGTAATTGATCCATAATTTCGCACTGGGTATCGGTAATAAAACATTTCAGTGCCGCGACCTCAGAGACGGTAAGTTGCTCTTGGCTATATAAATCGGCACATTGCTGCACAAAAGCTTGCGCAGCCTTTGCTTTAATTTGAGCCTGTGCAAGGACAAATCGGGTATTTTGAAATTGACTTAGTGCTTGACCAAAGGCTTTACGTTCTTGTACATAGGTTTTGGTCAGCTCAATTGCGCCTAAAATGGAACCAAGTGCCATCATGGAAATACTGAGTCTCTCACGAGGTAATTCTTGCATCAGGTAGCTAAAACCTTTGCCCGCTTCCCCTAAAAGTTGGTTGCTAGGAACATGAACTTGATCAAAAAAAAGCTCGGCAGTGTCTTGGGCATGTAACCCAATTTTCTTAAGACAGCGACCTTTTTTCACACCTTCAAGCTGCGCATCGACCAATAAAATTGAAATGCCTTTTGCACGTGCTTGAGGATCCGTTTTTGCCACCAATACAATCAGATCTGCATGATGACCATTCGATATAAAGGTTTTAGAACCATCGACCAGATAATATTGATTGTGCAAAATCGCTTGAGTGCGAATGGCCTGTAAGTCTGAGCCAGCATTGGCTTCTGTCATGGCAATCGCGCTAACGACTTCCCCCGTTACCATTTTGGGTAGCCAAAAGTTCTTTTGTTGTTCTGACCCTATATTTTGAATATAGGGGGAAACCAGTTCGCTTTGTCCACCGATGGCTACTGCCAATGAAGTAAAACCAGCCTGAGCAGTTTCTTGAACTAACATCAGTGAATAGTGGACTGGTGCGCCATATCCACCATACTGTTCTGGAACATCTACACAAAGAAAACCATTTTCACCAAGTCTGTTCCAAATTTCACGTGGAATTAATCCTTGTTCTTCCCATTGCTCATAATATGGGGCAACGTATTCATTTAAAAACCGTCGGAAATTATCTCTAAACAGTTCAAATTCGCTATCTATTTGCATAGTTTTACCTATTGGGTAAAAAATTAAAGACAAAAAGGGATCAACAACTCTATAAAATAGAGTTGTTTTTCTTGTAGTTAAGGCTAATTATTCAGGGTGGGAATTCTAATGATCAGTGCATGATCAGCAACTTTGCTATATAGGGCATCTACGAGATTGCTACGTCTTTTTAAAATATTGCTTTGATTCAGATTACCTTTATCTGTCACTTCCCCCAGATCTAACTGTGGCGCTTCAGTCATCAAATACAACATGGCGACCCGATTAGAACTGCCCGTTGCATCTTTATTAAATTCAATCAGAAATTGTTTAAACCAATGTTGGATTTTAGGCTGTTGTAAAATTTCTTCAGCTGAATGTTCTGTTAATTTCAAACCCGCATAAGCCGCGCACGCTTGTAATTTCGGGAAGATTAAAAAACCAATGGCATTTAAATTAGAACCCGTGACACAGACATCATGAATGAGTTGGTTGCCTTGGATCAGAACTTTATTGCGTAATGTTCCGACATTAACAAAAGTACCTGTATTTAACTTGAAGTCTTCGGCAATTCTGCCATCGTACATGAGGCCTTGACTTGGGTCAGATTCATCCACCAAACGGACTGCATCGCCAGTACGATAGAAACCTTCTTCATCAAAAACTTGATTCTGTTGATGCTCAGTTAAACGCCAGTAGCCCCGCATGACATTTTGACCACGTACACAAAACTCTAATTTGTCATGGCTGGGAACAAGTTTAATTTCACAGCCAGGTGCAGGGTAGCCAATAAAACCGGCTTTTACATGAGGGCCTGTAGAAAATGTGCAGGATGGTGCGGTCTCGGTCATCCCCAAACCACACATAATCCGGATGCGTTCACCGCAATGTTCTTGGGCAATTCGATCTAAACGATTCCATCCAGCTTCTGAGAGTGCTGCACCTGCAAAAAACAAAATTTTAACTTTAGCAAAAAAGGTATTTCTTAATGCTTTATCTTTTTCTAAAGCTTCAGTCAGTTCTTCCCAACCTTTTGGCACATTTAAATATACGGTTGGGGAAATCTCTTTTAAATTTTTGATGGTTTCATCAAACTTGCCTGCAACAGGTTTACCATCATCAATATAAATGGTTCCACCATTGTAGAGCGCAATGCCGACATTATGGCTTCCACCAAAGGTATGATGCCAAGACAGCCAGTCCAATAATATAGGTGGTGTATCTTCAAATTCAGGAAATGTTTGTAAAAGCATTTGTTGATTCGCACACAACATTAGATGTGTCGTCGGAACAGCTTTGGGTAATTTTGTGGAGCCTGAAGTAAATAAAAATTTGGCAATTTGATGCTCATCTAGATGTGCATAATGATCTTGAACATTATGCACTGGCGTATCAAGTAAGCGTTGAAATGGTGTGCATGCCGTATTGCCCAAAATTCCAGAGTTTGTAATAACTTCTACATCCGGCTTGGCACAACTTTGAATTGCATTTGCGAACGCTTGCCCATCATTTGCAAAAACCAATCCTGGCGTTAAAACATCGAAAACATGTTTAAGTTTTTCAAAATCTTGAGAAATTAAGGAATAAGCAGGAGAAATAGCAGAGAAGGGTACACCTGCTAGCATGGCACCCATCGACAGTAATAGATGCTCTAAATCATTCCCAGACAAAATCAGCAGCGGACGTTCGGCCGATAAATCACTGCGGTTATGTAAAGCTTGTGCAATATGCCATGCTTTTTGTACCGTATCTGAATAACTAAGTTTCGTCCATTCACCTTGAGCATTTCGTTTTGCAGCAAAGGTTCGATCTGGATGCGATTCAGCATACTGGAGTAAGCGATCCGTCAGTTTTTGCGGATAATCTTTCAATTGTTCTTTTGGAGATATATAGAGCGTTTCATTATCATAATGAAAATTAATTTCATGCCCACCAAGTTTGACTAAACGCTCTGGATAGTTTTGTGGGGCAGCATTCATTTGCGCCATTGCCTTACTCCATATCAATTTTTTTATAACTATTTTTAGTCCATTTGAATAAAGAGTCTATTTTTCTTACTCTTGATCCTTGTCTATATTTAAATTGGATAGTGTCTTGGGGTTGTTTGAATGGTAATCCAGCGCAGTTCAGTAAATTCGGCAACAGATGCTTTACTACCAAAGCGACCATAACCACTTTGTTTTACACCACCAAATGGCATTTGCGCTTCATCATGAACCGTTGCACCATTGATATGACAAATCCCTGATTCGATTTGTTTTGCTACGGCCAAAGCTTGAACAATATCTTGACTAAATACTGCGGAAGACAAACCAAATTCACTGTCATTTGCAAGTTGAATGGCTTCTTCATCCGTTTTAAAGCGTTGAATCGTGCATACTGGTGCAAATGATTCTTCACGATAGAGCTTCATTTCTTGCGTAATATTCACAATAATAGTCGGCTGCATCATAGCACCCTGAATATTAATTCCGAGTGGCAAATCTGCCCCTTTTGTTTGAGCATCTTCTAATAAGTGATGCAATTGATTAGCCGCTTTTTCGCTCTCTAATACCCCCAAAGGATAATTCCCTTGAAGTGGATTAGCAGCCTGAATGGTTTTGGTTTTTTCAATTAATTTTTCAATAAATTGGTCGGCAATTTGGTCATCAACTAAAACACGTTCCGTCGACATACAAATTTGCCCTTGGTTAAAAAAGGCGCCAAATGCAACTGCATTCACCGCATCTTCAAGATTAGCTTTATCCAGTACTACAACAGGTGCCTTACCACCAAGTTCAAGTAATACGGGTTTTAAATATTTTGCCGCAGTCTCTGCAATAATCTTTCCGACATGGGTTGAACCTGTAAAGTTAATCCGTTTTGTCAGAGGGTGTGAAATTAATCGTTCTACAATTTGCGGCGCATCTGTAGCAGAGTGAGTAATCACATTTACCACACCTTCGCCTAATCCAGCTTCAAGTAATACTTCAGCAATTAAGCGATGTGTTGCAGGGCAGGCTTCTGAAGCTTTTAATACCACAGTGTTGCCACAAGCCAAAGGCATTGCAAGTGCCCGTGTGGCCAAAATAACTGGGGCATTCCAAGGTGCCATACCGACAATGACGCCACAGGGTACACGAATACCCATTGCTAAGTTACCTGGCACATCAGATGGAATAATACTGCCATCAATCTGTGTGGTCATAGCTGCTGCTTCTCTGAGCATATTGGCTGCAAGGTGAACATTAAACCCATACCATGTGGCAGTTGAACCTGTTTCACGCATACCAATCTGGATAAATTGTTCAGTCTTTTGATCCATCAGATCAGCAGCTTTTAATAATCTTAAGCGACGTTCAGTCGGTGACAATTTAGACCAGATATCAAAAGCCCGATGTGCCGATTCAATTGCTTGATCGACATCTTCAAGCGTTGCTGCTGAAGCAACGGATGCCACCGTGCCATCAATTGGGCTAATTCGCTCAAAGGTTTGTGCTGAACTTGAATTTACAGATTGTCCGTGAATTAATAACTGTACATTTTGCATGGGTAATGTTTCCTTACATGTCCATTAATAAGTGTGGAATTAGCCAGTACGTTTATAGCTTTGTAAGCCTGGTTTAATGGTTTTTTCATCTAAGAACTGTTTTAAACCTTCTTCGCGGCCACCTTCCGTATCACGGTGAATACACTGATCAAGTTTTGCGTATAAATAATCTTCATTTTGATCCCAAGTGAGTTCACGACAGCGCTTGAAGCCATTTTTGGCAGTACGCAGTACAACAGGGTTTTTTTCCAGCAGAATATTGGCCAGTTCTGTAACTTCTGCTTTTAACTGTTCGAGTGGAACACTTTTATTTACCAAGCCCATTTTTTCAGCTTCTTGTCCACTAAATGTCTTGCCCGTCATGATGTAATAAAGTGCAGTACGATGGCCTACAGTGTCTGCCATAGCTTTACTGACCAAATTCCCCGGTGGAATTCCCCAGTTAATTTCAGACAGACCAAATGTAGCTTCATCAGCTGCAATGGCTAAGTCACAGGCCACTAAAGGTGAAAAACCGCCGCCAAAACACCAGCCATTGACCATCGCAATGGTTGGTTTAGAGTACATACGCAGTAATTGCCACTGCCAGCGACATGAATCACGACGAATACGTTCGTTATAGATTTCAGGCTGTGAATCTACCTCACGGAAATATTCTTTTAAGTCCATTCCTGCCGTCCAAGAATCGCCTGCACCTGTAAGTACAACAACACCGGCTTCTTGATCTAATTCTAATGTTTCTAAAACATCAATCATTTCTTTATTGAGGGTAGGACTCATTGCATTTTTCTTTTCTGGGCGGTTTAACGTGACCCAAGCAATACCAGTTTCTACTTTAACATCCACTGTTTTCCAACGATTTTCATAAGTCATTATTGTTTCTCCATGATGACTGAGGGTTGCTTTATGTTTTTAATTTAATATCAGTTAAACTTACATTCAAGTGTTTTTTAACTTATTTTGTATTTATTTTATAAATCATTGTATTTTATTATATTAATAATTATTTATTAATTTTTATAAAAATAATGATTGTTTTTTATATAAGTTTAGGTGATATTTTTAACGTTATTTTTTGCAAAGAAAAATAGCTATACAGGATGTGTATTAATTAAAATTGAAGACAAGGATAATGCGAATGGAAAAAAGTGTAAGCCATTCAGGGAAAGCCACATTAACGCTGGCTCTGTGTTTTGCTATCGCAATTTTTGAAGGTTTTGACCTGCAATCAATGGGCGTAGCAGCACCGCGTATGCGAGCAGAATTTGGTTTGGATAATGCTCAAATGGCATGGGCATTTAGTGCAGCAACTTTGGGAACATTGCCCGGAGCTTTATTAGGTGGTCGTTTTGCAGATAAAATTGGACGAAAAAAAGTATTAATGTTCAGTATCTTACTTTTTGGAATTATGTCGATTTTAACTGCTTTTGCAAGTCAATATAGCGTATTAATTCTAATTCGTTTCTTAACAGGATTAGGCATGGGCGGAGCCTTACCCATGATGATTACTTTGGCTTCGGAAGCGGTCTCAGATAAATACAAAGGAACCGCTGTCAGTATTATGTACAGTGGTATTCCTTTTGGCGGTATGCTGACATCATTTGTGGCAATGGCTTTAGCCGGTGACAGTGAATGGCGTCATATTTTTTACATTGGAGGATTGGCTCCAGTATTAATGATTCCATTATTACTGAAGTTTTTACCCGAATCGAATGCCTATTTGGTCAAAGGCCATCAAGCGACAGTACCGTTTATGCAAGTGCTTTTTGCCAAAGAACGCCGTTTCTCTACGGTACAAATTTGGATTAGTTTTTTCTGTACCTTGGTGGTTTTATATTTCTTATTAAATTGGTTGCCGCTATTGATGGGTGCTCAAGGTCTATCAAAAAACGAGGCCAACTATGTGCAAATTGGTTACAACATCGGTGGAATATTTGGTTCAATACTCATGGGATTCTTGTTAGATAAGCTACGCATGAGTTTTGTGATTAAGCTGATTTACGCTGGGATTTTGGTTGCATTATGCTGTCTCGCTATTTCTCCAACAGTTGCATTGCTTTCATTATCAGCAATTGGTTGTGGATTATTTATTGTCGGTGGGCAATCGGCACTTTATGGTTTAGCTGCCAGATTTTATCCAACAGAAATGCGCGGGACTGGCGTAGGGGCTGCTGTTGCAGTGGGTCGCATCGGTTCATTTGCAGGGCCATTATTGGCAGGAATGCTATTGTCCTTTGGTTCAAGTGCTGGAATGGTGATCGGGGCGAGTATTCCAATGATTTTACTTGCTGCAATAGCGGCGTTAATGCTGGTGAGTAAACCTAAGCAACAAACGCAATTATTAAGCAGTTCCACTTAATTATTTGATTTGAAGTATGATCTAATAGGTCATACTTCATCATATTTAACCCAGAGTAGATATGCCCAACAACTTAATGAAATCAAATGAAAATCAGTCACCTAAACTCAGCTATATGATTGCTCGAGTAGATCGGATTATTAGTAAATTATTAACAGAACAACTTAAACAGCTCAATATAACCTTACCTCAATACACTGCGTTATCTGTCCTTGCAGCCAGAGGAAGTCTGTCAAATGCTAAACTGGCAGAGCGTTCATTTATAAAACCTCAGTCAGCCAATAAAATTTTGCAAGATTTATTAAGTTTGGGCTGGATTGAAAAGCATTCTGATCCAACGCATGGTCGAAGAATCTTAATTCAGCTTACTACAAGTGGTCAGAATAAAATTGCTGAATGTAATCTGATTGTGGAAGCTTTAGAGCAAAAAATGTTGAAAGATGTCGATATTAATTTAGCATTACTGATTCGAAATAATTTAGAAATTATGGTCAATAACCTTAAGTAATAACGATTAAAAAAGCGTCTATGACTTTATTGGGGTAAATCTTTTTCAATAAAAAAAATCACTGAAATCTGTGATTTTGGCCTTCGCGACTTTCATGAGATGTTCTTATCGTTGCCTATAAAAAGGCACATTGTATTCAGATTGCTTAGATTCAATGAAACCTGTAGCATAACCTCAAGAAAGCTTGATGAATAGAGTGTGCATACTATGTCTTCAGGACAACAGGTGTTAATTGAACTCAGAAAAATGATTATTTCCGGTGAGTTCGAAGGCGGTGCGCGCATTGCAGAAATTCCAACCGCAGAATTATTGGGCGTATCACGTCAACCTGTTCGTATGGCTTTTCGCTTATTGGAACAAGAAGGATTATTAATAAAAAATCCGACGCGTGGTTATACCGTCCGGGAAATTTCAGCAAAATTGATTCATGAAGCACTTGAAGTCCGTGGTGTATTGGAGGGTCTTGCTGCAAAAAATCTGGCTGAAAAAGGACTTTCTGAAGAACAGAAAAAGACCTTACTCAAGTGTATTCAAGAAACAGAAAAATTATTTCAGCGCGGAAGTTTCGATGATGATGGACTTGAAATTTATCATCATTACAATGTTATTTTTCACGACACGATTATTCAGGGAGCACATAATGTTGCTCTGATGCAGGCACTTGCAAAAAATAATCAGTTACCCATGGCTTCTGCCCAAGCAATTACCTACGATAAAGACAATGGTTTTAGTGAATACCGTCGTCTTCACTATGCACATTTGCAGCATTGTGCAATTTACGATGCTCTTGTTCATGGCAAATCAGGAACTGCTGAAAGCTTGATGCGCGAGCACAGCAATGTGGTTATTTTAGGTGAAAAAATAAAGGCGATTTTAGCCGAATAAAAATGGGGGGAATTGTTATATGTTTTATCTATAGTAATTCCAAGCCCACTTTGATGTGATACAAAAGCCCGTAATAGCCGAAGTTACGGGCAATTTTTTTCTCATTATAAATCAAGCACCAATATTTTAGATTTAGAGCGGGAACAACAAGGTGTAAACTGATTATTCATTGCTTGCTCTTCTTCGGTCAGGAACATATCACGATGGTCTGGTTCGCCCTCAATGACATGGGTTAAACATGTTCCACAAATGCCTTGTTCACAAGATACAGGAATACAATATCCATTTTCTTGTAGTGCTTGAACAACAGTTTGATCCCGTACCACGGTGATGCGCTGACCGGTAGATTTAATTTCTAAGCTAAATTCGCCGTTATTAGAGGTATCTTGAGTGACGGCCACAAAATGTTCTTTGTGTATTTGCTCTGCATTCCATGCATTATTTTCCGCAGATTGAATAATAAAATTCATGAAACCATTTGGACCGCAGACATATAAATGATGTGAATTCTGTGGTTCACCTAGAATGTTTTGTATATCTGCTTTTGATTCGGGTTCATCATCCACATGGAAGAATATTTGCCCGTGAAATTGTTCCTGCAATTGTGTAGCAAAAGCCAGTGCTGACTTGGAGCGTGCAAAATAATGTAGTTCAAATGGAATATTTCGAGCGCTTAATTCATGTGCCATTGCATAAATGGGGGTAATCCCGATACCTCCAGCAAAGAGTTTGGCTTTTTGGGTTGAAGCTTGAATGGGAAACAGATTGCGCGGTTCGCTAATTTTTAGTGTGTCACCAACATTGAGACTTTCATGAATATAGCGTGAGCCTCCACGTGAGTTTGCGTCATTTAATACCCCAATCAGATAGCGGTGGGTTTCACTGCTACAGTTTGCTAAGGAATATTGGCGAATTACCCCATTCTCCAAAAATACATCGATATGTGAGCCGGCCAAAAATGGCGGTAAGTCTGATCCATCTTTCTGAACCAACTCAAAGCCCAAAATTTGGGAAGTTAAAGGAAGAATATTTTGAATGATAACGTCCATGTTGATGCTCCTTATGCAATATTCATATTTTGGATTTTATGCTGCTGACTTTCTTGTTCTAATAAACGGTCAATCACTTTACGGGATTGCACCCCGCCTGCATCAATATTGAGCATTAACAATTTACGTTCAGGATTATTCAAAATATTTTGCTGTTGTTGTTCTAGCATATCGAGGTCTTCAGCAAAAATTTTACCCTGACCTTCACGAATTTGCGCAGTGAGTTCATCATTGTTTGGTTGGAAATTACGGGCCATTCCCCAGAAATACCAATGTGATGTTTCTGTTTCAGGGGTAATAAAATCAACAACAATGGAAGAAACTTTTTTATCTTTAGCCGCATGGTATCCACCATGACCTGCGTGTGCTACGCCTACTTCAATATGGACATTACTTGGGGCGTAATAGTGACAAATCTGCCAGCGATCTACAGGAACGTCATCCGCCAGATTATTTCCTCGCAATGCCATTTTCCAGAAAGGAGGTGCTTCTACATTTTGCATATGACGTTCAGTCATGACCCGATCACCATCTACTCTGGTTGTTGGTAAAGCATCATCAATTTCTTTTTGTCCAATGCTGCTGGCATGAACATAGGTTTCATGAGTCAAGTCCATAAGGTTATCAATCATCAGTTTATAGTTGCAATTGATATGATATAAGCCACCCCCATACGCCCATTCATGACTTTCAGCCCATTCCAGTACAGGTAATGCTTCTGCTGTTGCTAGAGATTGTTCGCCTAGCCAAACCCAAATAAAACCGTATTTTTCAAGAGTTGCAAAACTTTTATTACATGGAAAACCACGTACACGTTGAGAGGGCATGGAAACGACTTTTCCATCACAGTCCATTTCTAAACCATGATAGCCACAGACCAAATTGCCATCTTGAACATAGCCAAGAGAAAGGAGAGCACCACGGTGTGGGCAGAAGTCTTCTACAGCAGCAACTTTATTTTTATGAGCTCGGTAAAATACAATTTTTTCACCACAAATCATCCGTCCTAAAGGCTTTTCTTGAATTTCTTCAGGTCGACAAGCGACATACCATGCATTTTTAATAAACATTAGGATCTCCATATCTTGTTAATTATTGGATCCAATTTATGCTTATTTAAATCAATAATCAACATTATTTGTCTATATTTTATATATTATGGATCCATATTGTGTTTTGATTTAAAGTTTCAGACATTTCATTGGCAGGAGGGGCAGGAGTGAATTGCGACAGGTAGTGCTTTTGCCCCAGTCAATTATCAGGGCAAAATTTAGAATATTTCCCAATGCAATAACTCGTATATTTTCTCTGAAATGGGTTTGGGGGAATGACATCAGGTGCCACATGCGTGACCGACAGTAGGTTAGTGGCTGCAAATAAAGGTATCTAAAGATAAAAGATTCAATTTAATTGTTGCTGATTAAAAAAATTAAGAATGTTTAATTTTTTCAGTGAATTGTGGTGCATAATTTAGAATACAGCAGTCAAAATTAGACCAAGAGCGTGAACCTAAAAAACCTCGAAGCATTTTACTGGGTAGTGACCTTAAATAGCTTTAATAAAGCAGCAACAAAATTGCATACGACTCAGCCAGCGATTTCTCAAAAAATTACGGCCATTGAAAATGATTTGGGTTTTAAAGTACTGGACCGTAGTTCCCGTCAAATAAAGGCAACCCATAAGGGCATGACTTTATTTAAATATGCTGAAAAATTCATGCGACTTGAAACAGATTTGGTTGCAGAATTGTCTGAAAGCCAGTATTTCACGGGTACGATTCGTTTGGGCGTATCTGAAACCATTGTGCATACATGGTTAGTGGAATATATGGAAAAAGTTCAGCAGGCATTTCCTAAAGTTTCAGTTGAAATTGTGGTGAGTTTAACGCCAGATTTACAAGAAGCAGTTCGTACTGGTGAACTGGATATGGCTTTTTTACTTGGGCCAACACTGCCTTTTGAATGTATTGAACGTGCGCTTTGTGATTTTGAACTGAGTTTTTTAGCTGCGCCATCATTTAAAGGCAGCATAGGGCAAATGTCTTTTAAAACATTGATGTCTCATCCGATTTTGACTTACCCTAAAATTACCTATCCGTATAAAGAATTAAAAGCAAGAATGAAGGAACAAAATATTGATGAACCGCTGTCAATTACCAGTTATTCATTAGCCACTTTATTGCGTTTAGCAGAACAGGGTTTGGGGATAGCCGTTGTACCGACATTGACTGCATTAAAAGAAATTTTAGAGGGACGTTTGGAAGTTTTAAATACGCCCATTCAACTTAAATCATTTCATTTTACCGCGATTTATACGCAAGGTAATAATGCTGCTTTAAAGGAAAAACTCACCGATTTGGCGGTTTTAACGGCTGAGAAAGCCATGAAAAAATTGAATGATAAAATTAAACATTAAGTGATGGGACCTCATTTTATGAGGTCTTGTATCCGTTAAAAATCCAAAAATATTTTAAATATTGATAATAAGAACTTATAACAAGCCATAAAGATTAATTATTGAAATACTTTTTAAATAATTAATTGTATTAAATTCAATAATTTATATTTATCATGTTTTGAGTAAAGTCTTATTGTGGCTCATGCCTGTCCTATGCTTTTATTTTAAATACAAGATTTGGTTCATCATAACCAGAAAATCTTACCAATTTAAAGGATTAAAGAATTTCATATTTTAGAAAAATTGATGTTCTTTGCTCAACTTGAAATAGCGTTGATTAAGCTCAAATGGATGAGGAACGCATAAATATGTCTGTATTAAAATCTTCTTTTTTATCTGATCGTCAATGGGCCATTGTTGCATCTATATTTATGATGGCGACCTCAGCGATGGGGCCTGGATTTTTAACCCAAACTGCTGTTTTCACAGTGAAGTTAGGTGCTGCATTTGGTTTTGCAATTTTAATTTCCATCATCATTGATTATGTCGTTCAGCAAAACATTTGGCGAGTCGTAACTTTAACGCAAATGCGAGCTTCCGATATTGCCAATAAGGCTTTACCGGGCAGTGGGTATTTACTGGCATTTCTGGTGATTTTAGGCGGTTTTTTCTTTAGTATCGGCAACATTGCAGGTGCTGCACTGGGTTTAAATGCACTGTTTGGACTCGATACCAAAGTGGGCGGTGTTTTAAGTGGCGCATTAGCGATTCTTATTTTTGCTTCTCGAAAAGCCACACTTGCCATGGATAAAAGCATGATTGTTTTGGGTTTACTCAAAATTATCCTGATTGTTATTGTGGCATTTATTGTGATGCCGCCTGTCGGTCAAGCTGTTCAACAGACCTTTGCGCCAGACCAGATTGATTTTGCCATCATTACCACTATTGTCGGTGGAACAGTGGGTGGTTATATCTGTTATGCAGGTGCACATCGATTATTGGATAAAGGGGCGGTTGGCCCAGAAAATATTGATGAAGTTGCCAAAGCGGCAACCAAAGGCATTATTGTTGTTGGGATCATGCGTTATGTACTGTTCTTGGCTTTCTTAGGCATTGTTGTCAGCGGTGCATCGATTGATTTAGCCAGCCATGATGCCAATCCAGCAGCACAAGCGTTTCAATACGCGGCAGGTACATTTGGCTTTAAACTTTTTGGTTTGATCTTCTGGGCAGCCGGAATCAGCAGCACCATTGGTGCAGCTTATACCTCAGTTTCATTCTTTACCGCATTTAAAAAGAACTTAACACCTAAACAAACCAACTACACCACCATTACATTTATCTCTCTCGCGTTATTGCTTTACGTCGTACTGGGTGCAACGCCTGCCGGTTTGCTTATTTTCGTTGGTGGCTTTAATGGTTTGGTATTGCCAATTGGTTTGACTATTTTTGTTTATGTTGCCGCTTGTCGCAAAGATATGCTGGGGGATTACAACTATCCAAAATGGTTGCTCGTTCTTGGTGTACTCACCTGTATGTTGACATGGTGGATGGGCTATATGTCATTTACCACAGTCTTTAACTACTTAACCAAACTCTAAGTGAAAAGGGATTGCATGCTATGTTTGTAGATTTAAATAGTGACTTAGGTGAAAGTTTTGGTTCATGGAAAATGGGCAATGACGAACAAATTTTACCCGTTGTAACCAGCGCCAATATTGCTTGTGGATTTCATGCCGGTGATCCACTGGGTATTTTAAAAATACTGAAGCAAGCGGTAAAACTTGGTGTAACCATTGGCGCGCATGTGGCATATCCCGACTTGGTTGGATTTGGTCGTCGCAATATGGATTTATCACCAGATGAACTGATTGCGGATGTGCTGTATCAAATTTCAGCACTGGATGGACTGGCTAAAGTTTCGGGTTCAAAAGTGAAATATGTGAAACCACACGGTGCGTTATATAACACCATTGCCAAAGATCAAGTTCAGGCTCAAGCTGTTATTGATGCTATTAAAATGTATAACCCTGAACTGGTTTTGGTTGCACTTGCAGGATCAAATTTGGTTGAACAAGCAAAAGCTTCAGGCTTAAAAGTGGTTTCAGAAGCATTTGCAGACCGTGCTTATAATAGTGATGGATCATTGGTATCTCGCCGTTTAGCAGGTGCTGTTTTGCATGACTCAGAATTTGTCGCAAAGCGTGTAGTCTCCATGCTGCAAAATGGCGGTGTCGAGTCGATTGATGGCGTATTTACTCCCATTCAAGCCGATACGATTTGTTTGCATGGTGATACAGATGGCGCATTGGAAATGTCAGCCGCCATCAAAGCTGAATTGTTAAAAAATAACATTCAAATTCGCCCATTTTGTGAATAAGAAACAAGGAAGAACGTGATGTTAAAGGATATCAAAGTAGATCCAATACAACTAAAAGCAGCATTGGATGCGCGTCATCAAATTCGTGCAGGTTTTGATAAACCCACTGCGGGCATGGCCGCAGGCATGACTCAGGTGAACATGATTTCAGTGCCGAAAGCATGGGCGTATGATTTTCTTCTTTATGCACATCGTAATCCACAAAGCTGTCCTGTTTTAGATGTTTTAGAAGAAGGCATATACGCCACAAAACTTGCAGCGGATTCTGATATTCGTACCGATTTTCCACGTTACCGTATCTGGAAAGATGGGGAAATGGTGGATGAAGTGACCGATGCCAGCACTATTTATAATGCACACCCTGATTTAGTCACCTTTTTAATTGGCTGTAGCTTCTCCTTTGAAACGGCTTTGCAGGAAGCGGGTATTGAGGTACGCCATATTCATGACAATACCAATGTACCGATGTACTTAAGTAATATTGAATGCCTTCCTGCGGGGCGAATTTCAGGCAATATGGTGGTGTCGATGCGCCCGATTCCTTCGCATCAAATTACCGAAGCCGTAAAAATTACCGCGCGTATGCCAAGTGTGCATGGTGCACCTGTGCATATTGGTCACCCTGAAAGCCTCGGCATTTTAGATATTAACCAACCCGATTTTGGTGAAGCTTCACGTATTGAAGCGGGGGAAATACCTGTGTTTTGGGCATGCGGTGTAACACCACAAGCTGCGGTCATGAACTCAAAAATTCCATTTGCGATTAGTCATGCACCCGGTCATATGTTTATTACCGACATTCCTGATCGAGCTTGGATCGGTTAATCAAAAAAGGGAACAGTAAATGCAGTTTTTATCGGTGAATGCTGACTGTTTTTTGATTGAACTTTCAAGTTTAGAAGAAACATTGGCGTTATATAGCAAATTGCAAAATGCACAGCTCAAGGGGGTTAAAGATTTAATTCCTGCGGCAAAAACAATACTGGTTTTTTTTAATGAAATTGAAACTCAATTTCAAGTACTTACATCAGTTATCAGTACGTTTGAAATCGGGTCAAGTCTTGAGCGGAATGCGCAAGAGGTCATTATTCCGATTCACTATAATGGCGAAGATTTAGCTCAAGTTGCAGCGTTACAGGGCTTATCTGTTGCTGATGTGATTTTGAAACATCAGCAAAGCGTTTGGAATGTGGCATTCATCGGTTTTGCACCTGGTTTTGCCTATATGAGCAGCCCAGACCATCCTTTTACCGATATTCCACGTTTAAAAGTGCCACGGAAAAAGATTCCAGCGGGTTCGCTTGGATTGGCAGGAAAATATTCAGGCATTTATCCAAAAGATAGTCCGGGTGGTTGGCAGCTGATTGGTACAACAAATGAGAAAATGTGGGATTTAGAACGTCAAAATCCAGCACTTTTATTGCCGGGAATGACCGTACATTTTGAAGATGTGACACATCATCCTGTCTCTGTGAGTGTGCCAAAACAGATCATCCCAACAGAAAAGCCCTCTGTCGAACCGGTATTTAAAATTACCGCACCGAGTCTACAAATGTTGATTCAGGATGAAGGTCGTTTTAATCAAACCAATATTGGTGTGGGCACAGCAGGAGCCATGGATTTAGCTGCAATGCACAGTGCCAATCGCATTGTCGGTAATCCAACACAGACCGCTGTAATTGAAGTGTTAAATGGTGGTCTAAAAGCCAAAATGCAATGTTCCGCAGTGATCGCGGTGACAGGTGCAAGTTCAAAGATTCAAGTGAAATTTGCTGATAGTCAAAAAGCTGATTTTGATAGTTATCAAGCCATTGCATTAGATGCAGGGGATGAGTTTCAAATCCAAACCCCTACAGCAGGGCTACGAAATTATCTCTCTATTCGTGGTGGGTTTGATCTTCAACCTGTTTTAAACAGTTATTCATTTGATAGTTTGGCTGTACTTGGCCCTGAACCGTTAAAAGTGGGTGATGTGCTTTATCAAGGTCACGTTGCGACAAGCAATATCAGTCTTTATGAAACCGCTAAAGTTAATCTGCCCATAGTCGGAGATACGGTTGAATTGGATATTGTCATGGGGCCGCGTACCGATTGGTTTGATGCAGACAGTATTGAAAAGCTGTGTCAACAAACGTGGCTGGTCACCAATGAAAGTAATCGGGTTGGGCTACGTTTATCAGGATTAAGTCCTTTATTACGCAAAATCACCCATGAATTGGAAAGTGAAGGCACTTGTATTGGTGCTCTACAGATCCCGCCAAGTGGGCAACCTGTTTTATTTATGAACGACCATCCTTTGACAGGCGGATACCCTGTCATTGCATCTGTAGCCAAACATCATTGGGATTTGGTGGCACAAATACCTGCGGGTTGTCACATCAAATTTAACAAGATTGAAGAATTTAAAAAGATTGAGAATAGATATGAGCACTGAACAACAATTGACTGAAAAACTGCTGATTGCCAACCGCGGTGAAATCGCTGTCCGTATTATCAATGCTTGCCGCGATATGGGCATCGCATCGGTTGCTGTGTATGCAGATGATGATATCAGCAGTATGCATGTTGAACTGGCGGATGAAGCTTGGGGCTTGGCCGGTGCAACGGCAAAAGAAACCTATTTAAGTATTCCTGCAATTATTGATATTGCTAAAAAGTCTAAAGCGACGATGGTACATCCGGGCTATGGCTTTTTATCTGAACGCGCTGAATTTGCCCAAGCGGTGATTGATGCAGGGCTGAAATGGGTCGGCCCATCGCCAAGTGCGATTGAAAAACTGGGCGATAAAATTGAAGCGCGTAAAATTGCAGCTTCAGTGGGCGCACCTTTGGTACACGGAACACAAGATCCACTCCAAAATGCCAATGAGGCTTTAGATTTTGCCAAACAATTCGGTTTACCGATTGCCATTAAAGCGGCCTTCGGTGGCGGTGGCCGTGGACTAAAAGTCGTTTGGAAACTGGAAGATGTAAAAGAACTGTATGACTCGGCTGTACGTGAAGCGCAAGCCGCTTTTGGTCGTGGTGAATGTTTTGTCGAGCAATATTTAGATCAGCCACGCCATGTCGAAGCGCAAGTGATTGCCGATCAACATGGCAATGTTGTGGTTTTAGGCACACGTGATTGTTCGCTACAACGCCGTAATCAAAAACTGATTGAAGAAGCACCAGCTCCTTTTGTCAGTGATGAAACTTATCAAGAAATTTTGACCTCAGCTAAAAATATCTGTCAGGCAGCCAATTATGTTGGGGCGGGAACGGTTGAATATTTATTAAGCCGAGATGGAAAATTATCCTTCTTGGAAGTGAATACGCGCTTACAAGTTGAACATCCTGTCACTGAAGAAACAGCGAAAGTTGATTTGGTGGTTGAGCAAATTCGTGTGGCACTTGGACATGAACTCTCAATTAAAGAAACGCCAAAAGCAGAGGGCCATGCTATTGAGTTTCGTATCAATGCGGAAGACCCAAGCCGTGGGTTTATTCCTGCCTTTGGTACCTTAAGTTTGTTTGAAGCGCCCTCGGGTAACGGTGTTCGTATCGATACGGGTGTGCGTACAGGTTCACTTGTTTCAAGCCATTTTGACTCTTTAATGGCAAAGTTGATTGTGACAGGGCCAACCCGTGAAATTACGATCGCTCGCGCAAAACGTGCCTTAAAGCAATTTAAGATTGAAGGGATTGCCTCGGTTCTCGATTTTCATCGTGCGGTTTTAAATGAAACGGATTTTACCGATGAATTTAAAGTCCATACCCGTTGGATTGAAAATGACTTTAAACAAGATTTGAAACCGATAAAACGCGGTATTCCAAACCATCAACAGCCGATGCTTTTAAGCTATATTGAAATTGATGGAAAATTACACCGTTTAGGCTTGCCAGCGGGTATGTTTGCGCAAGGTGCTGTTCCTGCTACACAAGCAGAGCCATCGCCAATACAAGAGGTTCAGCCTGAACATTTACTTGCACCGATTAACGGTGTGATTAGTGCATGGAAAGTTCAGAATGATGAGCAGGTGCAAGAAGGGCAAGTGGTTGCGATTATGGAAGCCATGAAAATGGAAGTACAAGTATTGGCACATCGTTCTGGGAAAATGGTCATTACTGCTGAGCGGGCAGCAACCTGTCAGGCAGATCAGCCAATTGCTCAAATCATTATATGAAAAATAATCATTAATGCAGTCTGTTCAAAGCTAAAACTAAATCTGAGTGTTTGGTTTTAGCAGGATTTAATGGACAGACCTATCTATGATGGCTTATTTACTGAGAAATTATATTATTAAATAAGCCACCTAAAAATTTATCGTGCTGCCAATTGATCGATATATATTTTAACCAAAAAAACACCTTAAAAAATGATAGGGTCGAAATTGGGTTAATGATTTTTTAGCTTTAAAAATATAATAAAAACAGTGTTTTGTGGTTTGTTTTTGATTGATGCTATCAGACGAAATTTGTCGAGAAGAGTCGTAGCTGTACATTTACGATCTTTCTTACAAAACGCCGATCTAGGGAGCGTTTGGGTAATCAATCAGCTTAGCTAAATAATTGCATAGATGCTCAAGAAAATAGGCCACTCTGGGAGAGTGTTCAAGTCGGTCAAGATATACAGCATAAATATCTGCAGGTGGGGTACTGTAATCTTTTAAGACTTGCACCAACCGACCACTTTTTAGATATTTGGCAACATCCCATTCTGCTCTCATTAAAATACCATAGCCATCAAGTGCCCAATCAATAGCCACCTGACCATCATTGCTGCTTAATTTTCCATGTACTTTAACGGTTTCTTCTTGATGACCCTTAGTGAAACGCCAATTCGCGTAGGCAGAATCATTTTGTCTTAACACAATGCATTGATGCATCGTGAGTTCTCGTGGTGTAAGGGGTTCGCCAGCCATCTTTATATAGGCAGGAGAGGCACACAATAACCGTCTATTGGCTGCAATTTTCTTTGCAATCAATCGTGAATCTGGGATCTGACCAAAATGAATAGACACATCAATAGCCTCATTCGGAAGGTGGATAGGCCGATCCGTTAAATGGAGCTGTACTTCAATATCTGGAAACATTCGAGCAAATGAGGAAATAGCGGGAGCGATATAAGAGCGGCCAAAACCAAATGGTGCATTGACCCGAAGCAAGCCTTTTGGTGTCGTTCTGCTACTTGAAACCCGTTGTTCCATTTCATCTATTTCCTGCAAAATGCGCAAAGCATTATCAAAATAGATTTCTCCTTCATGGGTCAGGCTAATACGCCGTGTCGTGCGGTTTAATAAACGCACGCCCAAACGTTCTTCTAATTGGCTCAGACGGCGAGAAACGGCAGGCGGAGTCAGATTCAGCTCTCGTGCAGTTGCCACCAGACTCCCTTGTTTTATTAGTAAACAAAAAAAAGCTAATTCATTGTCTGAGTTCATCATTATTAAATTTTTTGCAATAGTGTTTTAACTTTATATCGATTCATCCATTTTGCAAAGCCTCTACCATCCATTAAACGTTGCCCCTTAAGTCGTTCTTTCAGGAAGAATGAACTCAAAAGTACAAAAAGTAACCGTATAAGGAATGCGGTGAATAAAGGGGAGTCTTGTAGCCAACTTGATTTCGATCAACAGCATTGTAATGCCGAGATCGACAGGTAAGCGTCAACAATATGGAGACAGCACATGGAAATGGATATTGAAAAACGGACATTACGAAGAATTACGTGGCGGATTGTCCCGTTTATCATGATTTTGTATTTAATTGCCTATATTGACCGCGTCAATATAGGTTTTGCAGCGTTAACCATGAAAGAGGATTTGGGCTTTACTGCCTCGATGCTCGGGTTTGGTGCAGGAATTTTCTTTCTCGGTTATTTCCTGTTTGAAGTCCCTTCAAATGTCATTTTGCACAAAGTCGGGGCGCGTATCTGGATTGCCCGTGTAATGCTGACTTGGGGGCTTATTGCAGGAGGAATGGCTTTTGTTGAAAGTTCCACCAGCTTTTATGTAATGCGATTTTTGCTGGGTGTGGCAGAGGCGGGTTTCTTTCCGGGCATTATTCTTTATCTGACTTATTGGTTTCCTGCACGTCATCGCGCCGGTGTTATTGCGATGTTTATGGCGGCTGCACCTATTGCCGTTGCTATTGGTTCACCTATTTCTGCGGCATTGCTTGGCATGGACGGCATTATGGGACTGGCTGGCTGGCAGTGGATGTTTATTATTGAAGCGATTCCAGCAGTCATTTTAGGAGTTGTGGTGTTCTTTTATATGACCGATCGACCTGAAAAGGCGACTTGGCTGAAAGAAGATGAACGTAATTGGTTAATCAAAACCATGCGAGAAGAAGATGTTGGTAAAGGGAGTACACAGCATCACAGTATTCTTCGCGGTTTGATTAATCCCCGAGTTCTAGCGCTAGCCCTTGTTTATTTCGGTACATCGGCAGGTCTTTATACCCTCAGTATTTGGGCACCACAAATGATTAAAGAATTGGGTGTGACTTCAATGACCGTCGGACTGGTCAATGCCATTCCACCAATTATTTCTGTGGTTGCCATGGTGTTGTGGTCACGTCATTCAGACCGTACAGGTGAACGTACTTGGCATGTTGCAATCGCATGTATGACCGCAGCAGTGGGGTTGGTCATCGCAGCAAGTACTTACAACATGATTGGACTAATTGCAGCACTGACTATTGTCAATGTCGGCATCAGCTGCTCTAAACCACCACTCTGGAGTATGCCAACACTATTTTTGTCTGGTACTGCGGCGGCAACAGGGATTGCAACCATTAATTCAATTGGAAATTTAGGCGGATTTGCAGGTCCGGTGATGATTGGTTGGATAAAAGATCAGACTGGTAGCTACGCAGGCGGACTTTATTTTGTCGCAGGTCTACTCATCCTTTCTACGGTATTGACGCTGATTTTAAGCATAACCAACAAACCCAGATTAGATGCATCTAAGGCGACGAATTAAACCATCTTCATTTGATCTTCCAGCAGTTAAACAGTTTTATACAGGAGTACAACATGGACAGAAATATTGCAGTCGAGTCACTGACGGATACCATGGCTAAATTTACAGCATATATCGGCAAACGTTTGCCTAAAGATGTAAAGAAAAAATTAATTGAACTACGAACTTTGGAAACGAATCCATTGGCAAAATCCATTTATGACTCAATGGATCAGAATCAGGAGGCAGCAGACCGCTTAAACCGCCCAAGCTGTCAAGACACTGGAGTCATTCAATATTTTGTGGAAGCCGGTGCAAAATTTCCATTATTAGGTGAACTGCAAGATATTCTTCGCGAAGCAACGGAAGAAGCAACCCGTACAGGCCCGTTACGCCACAATGCTGTTGAAACCTTTGATGAAAAAAATACTGGCACCAATACCGGTACGCAAATTCCTTGGTTGGATTGGCGAATTGTGCCGGATTCAGACACTTGTACGATTGATGTCTATATGGCAGGTGGGGGCTGTACGTTGCCTGGTGCTGCGAAAGTACTCATGCCAGGTCAAGGCTATGAAGGCGTCGCTGAATTTGTTATGGATGTGATTACAGAACGTGGGGTCAATGCCTGCCCGCCGTTGTTGGTTGGTGTCGGGGTTTCTACTTCAGTTGAAACCGCAGCACGTCTTTCTAAACTGGCGATTATGCGTCCTGTTGACTCCAGAAGTGACAATGCTCGTGCAGCACTGATGGAAGATTTATTGGAACAGGGACTCAATGAAATTGGTATTGGTCCACAAGGTCTTACAGGAAATAACAGTGTGATGGGGGTGAATATTGAATCCTCTGCCCGTCATCCATCCACCATTGGTGTCGCCGTCAATACCGGCTGTTGGGCACATCGCCGCGGTAAAATCAAAATTAATCCAGATATGTCTTATGAAATTCTGTCCCACGAAGGAGTGGTGCTATGAAAAAAATTCTGACCACGCCTATTCAGGATAAAGATCTGTTAGACCTGAACATCGGGGATGTTGTTTACCTGACGGGTCGTTTAGTGACATGCCGCGATGTTGCACATCGTAGATTGATTGAACAGGGGCGTGAATTACCCGTTAATCTGGAAGGTGGAGCTATTTTTCATGCAGGCCCGATTGTTCGGAAAAAAGAGGATGGAAATTATGAAATGGTTTCCATTGGTCCAACGACAAGTATGCGTATGGAGAAATTTGAGCGCGAATTTATTCAGAAAACGGGGGTAAAACTCATTGTGGGTAAAGGTGGAATGGGGCCAGAAACAGCCGCTGGATGTCAGGAAAATATTGCGGTGCATGCTATTTTTCCGGGTGGTTGCGCGGTACTCGCGGCTACACAAGTGGAAGAAATTGAAGGGGCTGAATGGCTGGATTTGGGTATGCCAGAAACCTTATGGATTAATCGGGTAAAGTTGTTTGGACCACTGATTATTTCAATTGATACTAAAGGTAATAATTTGATTCAACAAAATAAAGTGGATTTCCAAGCCAAGAAAAAACCTGTGCTTGAAAGAATCAATAAACAACTGAGCTTTATTCAATAAGGCTTTAATGTGAGCAGGTCGCATCGCAATCAGATGCGACTTGCATAATGTCTTGTCCATACAAATTTATGTATTTGATCCGCATAATTTAAAACTGAAATCCGATAAGGATTCATCTTCTCTCATCAATTTTTATGTATGGATAGATAGATAAACTCGCTAAAAGAATACTATTGATAAGACATGGAATGTTTAAATCTAGACAAAATGAGATAGGAAATGACGACAGATAACTTGGTGATTAAACAACCTTTATATAT